>Ga0222712_10003160_pt1 | contig 18195 bp, 11 predicted proteins | sample C33_657DmetaG_FD_165043 | JGI IMG/M metagenome (GOLD analysis project Ga0222712, IMG submission 165043) | Estuarine water microbial communities from San Francisco Bay, California, United States - C33_657D | ecosystem: Environmental > Aquatic > Marine > Unclassified | place: USA: California...
CCACCCCCCACCCCCCCCCCCCCCCCCCCCCCCCGACGCGAGCGCCAACACCCTACGACGGTCACACATCGTCGCGCGTGCCGAACGCATGGGACGACGAAACGCGCGATCGCGCGCGCGCGCGTCGTTCGCGTTGGCGTCTCTGACGTCATTCGCACGCTGCGTCACCGCGAACGTCGCGATCGTCGATCGCGACCGCGCGGTGTTGGCGAACGCGAAACACACGCCGGCGTTTCAGAGATACATGGAGACGTACGGGAAGACGTACTGCGACGGAAACGATCGCACGCGCGCGTGTGCGAACTCTTTAGAGCGGGAGAAAGTGTACGAAGCGAACATGGAGGCGATGATGAGGCATAACACGAGAGAAGGGGCGATGTACAAGCAGAGAGAGACGATGTTTAGCGATTTAACGTTGGAGGATTTCGCGCGCACGCGGTTGCGGTATTCGCCGCACAAGAGGGGCTCGAACGAGGCCATGCTCGGACGCGACGATGATGTATCATCGTTATCGATGAATGAAGCCGAGTTGAAAGATGTAGCGGCGCTGAAGGAGAGTGAGACGACGTTTATGTCGATTCCAAAGTTTTCGTGGAGGCAACCGCCGGCGGGGTACGGAAACGTGGTGGGTAAGGTGCACGATCAGGAGAATATGTGCGCATCGTGTTGGGCGTTCGTGACGGCGGATTCGATCGCGAGTCGCATCGCGGTGATCACGAAGGATGATGCCCCAGAGTTGAGCGTAAAGCAGCTCATGGCGTGCGATACGGTGGATCATGCGTGCTCGACCGGGAACATGTACACGGCGTATGAATGGCTCAGTAAAACGGGTGGGATCAGCACCAGAGGGGATTACGATCGTATCGTGCCGGGTCAGCGCGAAGACGATCCCGATGCGTCGTGCGCGGCAAACGTGAAGAAGAAGTATACGACGCCGGCGATGTGTGACTTGAAGCAAACAGCCGGTGAATCGGCTCTCATGAATGCACTGTTCAACCGCGGCCCTGTGGCCGTCGGCATCAACGCCAACTTGCTGATGCAGTACTCAAATGGTGTGATCATGGCCAGCGACTGCCCACCGCTCGGCGAAGGCATCTATTCCATCAATCACGCCGCCCTCGTCGTCGGCTGGGGTGTCGACGATCACGGGATCAAGTACTGGGAGTTGAAAAACTCATATGGCGAAGATTGGGGCGACGACGGTTTTTTTAGGCTCCAACGAGGAGTGATCAATGATCGATTGTTTGGTACGTGCGGTTTGTTATTTGAGTCGGTCTACCCGATCGTCGTCGAACCGGGGAAACCCGCGTCCACCGACGTCGGTTGCACTCCCGGGAGCGTCAAGAAGGAGACCTACTATCGCGAAGAGGCGGACAACCCTGGATCAGCCATGGGTGAGGGTAACGACGTTGTCAAAACCGGCGAGGAGAGTGCGCAACGCTCGGGACTCGCGTCCTTTAAGATGTCTTCGTCCCATCTAGGCGCTGCGGCGCGCGATGGCGAGAGAGTCTCGTTCGCGCCCGTCGTCGCCGCCTTTGCGTTGTTTGCCGTCGTCGCCGTCGTTTCGTTTCGCGCCGCCTCGCGCTCGAGCGACGAAGAAAGAGAAGTATTATTGTATGTGTAGATGTATGCCTTCGACTACATAATATGGTCGTCAGCGTAGCATAGTTACGATATAGTGTTGTCACATTTTGTTTCAGTTCCAAGTTCCATCCCACCTCGATCTCGACACTTCACTTCTCGCCGACTCGCCCGTCGACGACATGAACGTCCTTCGCGACGCCGCGCGATCGATCGAATGCGCCATCACGGGTGTCCCCGTGGCCGAGGACGCGCTGACCCTCCCGATCGCCGATCTCGCCACCGTTTCCGAATCGATCGCTGAGTACGGGAGAATCTTATGCGATTCAAAGAGCGGCGCATCGAGCGCGCCGACGGAAACCGACGTGAGCGCGGCGCTGTTTCGCATGGTGTGGGCTCTGGCGCACTCGACGAACGGGAAACACAACGAACGAGCGGTGCAGATATTGGAAGATGAAGGCGCGGCGTTGGGGACGGCGTGCGACGCGCGCGACCGAGCGTATCTGCGAGCGGTGGCGCATTATAACGCGCAAGACTACGATAAGGCGAGAGAGGCTGCGTATGAGGCGATATCAATCGACGCGGAGTGCCGTCAGGCGCACGCACTGAGACAAGCGGCGGAGGCGGCGCTGATGCGAGACGGATTAGTGGGCGTCGGGTTGCTGAGCGCGGCGGCGCTCGCGGCGGGCGCGGCGCTCTTAGCGGCGGGTTCGAGACGTTGAGCGTGCATGATGTTGTGATTGATTGGCTAACTAGTGAACGAACAACATTTTTCTATAACTAGTAGGCCGCGCGACGCCGAAGCGCGGCTTTGTAGGCACGAATGTCATCGCGCCAAACCGAGACGCGACGGTTTTCGCACACCCAGATTTCTTTCGCCACCTTGTCGATCAACCTGAAATCGTGACTGACGAGAACTAGACCACCCTGGTAGCGGTTGATCGCATCCGCGAGAGAATCGATGCAATCGTGATCGAGGTGATTCGTCGGCTCATCGAGAAGCAGCATGTTTGGATTTCCCAAGCAAATCATCGCGAAAACGAGGCGCGACTTTTGTCCATCAGACAGCGCCGAAATTGGATTCGTCTGCAACCGACCTGAGATACCGAAGCGACCTAGGTACGACCGCCACTCGTCTGTTGGTTTTCGCATTTCGTAATACGTCCCTTGGAAAAAGTCGAGCGGCGTCGAGCGCGGATCGAGAACGTCTACGCTGTGCTGGTGGTAGCGACCAATCGACAGATGGTGATGGCGTCCGACGACGCCTTCGGTTGCCTCGACTTCACCAGTCATGAGCTTGAGGATGGTGGACTTGCCAGCGCCGTTCGGACCGACAAGAGCGATTCTCGAATCGCAATCTACACCAAACTCTAGGTTTTGCAACAACATACCGAGTGCCGGATCCGCGGCGGGATATCGGAACGACACATTCTTGAACGGCATGACAGGCGGCGCGAGCTTTGCGCAGTCTGGGAACGAAAATTCAAAGTTCTTCTCAGCGCGCGGTGAAGGCGTCAACCCAGCGGCCTCCATTTTATCGATGATCTTTTGCTTCGAATTCGCTTGTTTCATCTTGTCTTCGTACGTCCCGCACGATGCGATGAACGCCCTCAAACGCTTGATGTCATCTTGCTCTTTGTCGTACTGCCTCTGCTGTATGATTTCTTCTTCGCTCAACGTGCGTCTGAATGTATCGTAGTCACCCGTGTAATATTTAAGTGTTTTGTTGGTCAGTCGAATAATGTGCGAGCATACGCCGTTGAGGAAATCCATGGAGTGAGATATCACCACCAAACACTTTTTGTACTGGGACAGATGATTTTCGAGCCATACGCACGCAGATAGATCCAGATGATTCGTTGGTTCGTCTAAGAGCAATAACGCGGGTGAGGCGAGCAAAGCTTTCGCCAAGCTCACACGCATTCGCCAACCGCCCGATAACGCCTTGGTTTCGCGATTCATCATGACTTTGTCAAACCCGAGGTTGTGCAAAAGTTCCGCCGCAGAGACCTCAAACTTTGCGGGATCAAGTTCTTCCAACCTCTCATAAATGGGCTGCAGGCGATCGTCCCCAGGACCAGATGTCTCGAGAATATCATTTTCGACGGCTTGTAACCGCACAACTTCGTCGCGAATGTGATCAATGACGGCTTCTAGTGCGGTGCGATCACTCGGCTCTGCTTCTTCTCGCAGATGGTAAATGTCGATGTGCGACGGAACGTCGAGCTCGCGTCGAGCGATCGCTTCAAGCAACATAGATTTGCCACAGCCGTTCGGACCCAGAAGTCCGTATCGCCGTCCGACATTGAGCTCCAACGTGCAATCTTTGATCAACTCCAATCCATTGACAGACATCGACATGCTTTCGATTCGCACGTCGAGTGCGGTTCGACGACTGGTTAACACACCAGTTACGGTTCGTTCGACGTCGATGTCTCCTGCAGTTTCATGCGCGTCTTCTTCGGTACCTTCGTCGTCGTTGTTCACCAAGGCTTTTTCAGTTCGCCGCTGTCGCGCACCACCTTTGCGGCTCGCGCCCACGCCTCGCGCTTCATCTTCGCTTGACGTCACCTTGCCTTGATAAACCCGCCATGTATCCGTACACACGTCAGCTACAAACTGCGCGTTGTGAGAAATTGTCATCACGCCGCCCTTGAATCGCTTCAACGCCGCCGTTAGCTCGGCGAGCGTTTCGTTGTCCAGGTAATTTGTCGGCTCATCGAGAGCGATGATGTGCGGCTTGACCCACATCGCCGCCGCAAGCACGAGACGAGATTTCTGCCCTCCGGACATGCGCTTGATCTTGCCTTCCGCTAAATCTTGAGAAATGCCGAAATCTCGCAAATGTGAATACACCTCATCGCCCGTGAGCGGTCGGATGTCCATACCGCTTTGCATCGCCTTCATCACCTCGTCGAATTCTTTACACATCTTCACCGCGTAGGAAGCTTTGAGAAATCGTTTTGGCTCCCAATGTGTCACCCCCGCACGGTCGCCAACTTTTTTTACTTCGTAACAGAGCTCGCCACCCTTCACCGCTCGCCCTAGAATTTCGCTCACGCTCCCGCGCATATTCTTTTCAGCTTTTTCTTCATCCGTTAGCGCAATCGTCGCAATTTTTGCCAACTCCTTGTCGCGGCCTTGATAGAAACGAGTTTGAATGTACTCTTTGGGCGACATATCTAAGTGCGCCTGCAAGTGATGCATCGAGTGTTGCGCAATGTACGCGATGCGCAAGTTGTGGTGCTTCCAAATGCTCCCGCCCGTGGGCTCGAGCTCGCCGACAATATTTTTCATCAGAGTTGTTTTGCCCGCCCCGTTTGCGCCCACGATGGCGACTCGCGATCCCAAGTACAGTCTCGTGTACACGCCATTCAACACTTGGTTGTTCGGGTACGAGAATAGTAAATCTTCGACGCGCACAACGACTTGCGATTTATTTTTAATACCATCCAAAGGCCCAGGCTCGGGAAATACGATCGCTGCCGAACTTGATTGCTCTCGACTTGCTCGTGCCGCCGATTTGTAGGCGCGCGCGCCGCCAACCAGCGCCGAAGACGTTGCGCCACCGCGCATGGCGACCACGGAGCCGGCGGTGTTTTCTAACCTGGTCGCTTCCGATGCCGCGCGGCGATTATGCGTGCCAGTTTCGCCCTGACCGGCGTCCACGACGTCGCCTGACTCGAGAGCGTCTGCAAATATTTGCTCGACCAAATCTTTCTTCATTCGCGGAAGCACCAAGTTCGGACGCTGCGAGCGGAACCCATCGAATCCTCCTTCAAACGTTTCAAGCTGTTGTTTATCAAATTGAATTATGTGCGTTGATATCCTTCGCAAGAAATCGTAATCGTGGCTCACGCAAAGCACCGTGGCGTCGCTCAGCGTTCGCAAGTAATCCGCCAGCCACTCCACCGCGCTCACATCCAAATGATTCGTTGGTTCATCTAAAAGCAACAACTCCGCCTTTTGCAACATCGCTCGCGCGATGGAAAGTCGCATGCGCCACCCTCCTGAGAGCTCCGCCACCGTCTTCTTCATCGAGACGTCGTCGAACCCTACCGACCGCAAGCACGCGTCGATGGCTTCGGCGCTCGCCCCGCCAAATTCCTCCGCTTGCTCCCCTACGAATCGCACCACCGACGTTTTCAGCGTCGCTAAAACCTCGTGTCGGACGAACACACACGTGACGTCGCTCGGAAACCCCGCAATATCGCCCGCGGCGAGTCGCGTCAACAGCGTCGTCTTACCGGCGCCGTTGTGACCCACGACGCCGTACCGCGCGCCGCGCAGCAACCGCAACCGCGTCGGTCGAAGTAGCACCTTCGCCGCGTACGCTAAAATGATATTTTTCAAATCCATCATCACCTCCCCTTCCTCGTTCGCCATCACTTCGTTCACCGTCGCCTCATCGCCTTCCTCGACCGCCGTCTCTCGCCCGCGCGCGACCTCCGTCTCGCAAAACGCTCGCACATCTATCTCCCTCATGCTCTCCCCCACGACTTCCATCACCGCCAGCGCTAATGCGTCGACATCCACATCGCATTTCCCTTCTCGTGCTTCCTCATTCATCGCTCGCATGACGCTCGTCACGTACTCCATGACTTCATCATCCACGAACGCCGCGCCCATGCGCTCGCGCGCGCGCGCGAGCCAGCGTTCGGTCTCGTCCACCATCGCCCTCACGTCGAGTTCGTTCGCTCGCGCGTTCGCGCGCGTTCGTGCGATTCGCGTTTGACGTCGCGCGTTCCACGGTCCTTACGCCTCGCGATTCCCGACGCGTCGCGAACTGACATCCCAAGTCGTTCGCGATGTGTTCATACAGACATGTCGACACAGTTCCGACACATTCATGCGCCATTCCATCGATCGATCGATCGATCGATCGAATGGCGCGAGCGATGACGACGCCTCCGACGGCTACGACGGCTACGACGACGACGAAAGCGCGTCGAACGCCTCGGGCGGCTCGATCGCGTATGGCGAACAGAAAAGCGCGGACGACGACGAAAGCTCGAGCTCGACCTCGCGAGGCGGCGCAAGGCGACGGTGATGCGTTCGAACGCTTCGGTCGAGCGATGCGTCGCGAACGGGCGTTCACGCGCCTCCCCCCGGGGCGAGTCGGCCTTTTTGGCGCGCGCGAAACTCTGGAGTACGTCGTCGACCCGAACGCGTTCATCGCGAGGCGCGTCGAGCGCTACGGCGACGTGTTTAAGACGGCGTTTTTCTTTAAGAAGGCGATCGTGTTCGGGTCGCGCGAGGCGGTGAGGGAGTATAAGGAATTCGAGCACGAACTCGCCGCGGACGAGGCGTTGCCGGAGACATTTCGAGAGTTACACACCGCGTACGGCGCGCTGCGACAGAGCGGACGGGAGCATAAGGCAACGAGGGGGAATTTTTCGCGAGTCTTAGGACGGCGAGCGCTCGAGGCGTACGCGCCGGTCGTCGGAGCGAGAACGAAGGCGTTCGCTGAGCGAATGAGCGCGAACGATGGGGAGAAAACGACGATGCGCGCTGGAGAAATCAAACGGTTTGCGCTCGAGACACTGTTCGAGCTGTTCATCGGGCACGTACCGGAGGAGAGGTATTTGAAGGCGATGTACGCGTACAACGCCGGTTTGCTTTCGCTCGGGAAATTTAGTGCTGAATACAAACGAGGCAAAGCCGCGCTGGAAGAATTGCGAGCGTACATCGAAGGGTACTACCGTGACATCAAACGTTCGGGCGCTCTCGATAGCGATCCCAAGTACTTCTTCTTGAAGCAGTATTCCGAAGCGACGGATGAGAATGGCGTCTTGTTTCCAGATGATAGAATTGCGACTACGGCCTTACTCATGGTTTGGGGGTCGTACATAGAGGCCGCCGCGCTCATGGGTCACTCGTTTGTTTTGATTGGAGATATGAAAAACAAGCGCGCGCTCGATGAAATTCGTCATGAGTACGCGGCGAACGCGCGAGAGATTTTCTCGATTGACGACGTCATGGCGATGAAGTACACCGAAGCCGTGGCGAAGGAGTCGCTTCGTGTGACACCTCAAACCGCAGGAGGCTTACGCGTCAATTCACGCGACCGCACGCTCGTGGGATATGACATTCCGGCGGGATACACTCTCATCGCGGACCCGCGCATTCCTTTCAGAGACGAAGCGCTTTTCCCGGACGTCGAAGCGTTCAAGCCCGAGCGATTCATTGCGGGCTCGCCCGAATCCGAGCGCAACATCGTGAACGGAGAAACTTACTTTCCCGGCGGCATGGGTCAGCACCAATGCCCAGGGATCTCCTTAGCGATCGTCATGACGCAGATTTTTTTGGGCGTTTTTAGCGACGCATTTGAAACGTGGATTAGGCGAGACGCGACGCCGACGTACGTGCAAATTCCCATCGTCATTCTCGCCGACGAGTACACATTCGAGCTCACGAAGAAGAAATAAATACTGTCGCAAAATTCAACTCCTTCCGAAAGTACAGTACATGCCTACTACAACACTACAACCGCCGTGATGAACGCAACATTTTAGTGTACAGCGACGCTCTCAATGGCGAAATCCAACGGCGGCAGAGTCTCGCGCAACATTACCACGTTCTTCTTGACGCCGTCGTCGCCGTCATCGTCGCCGTCGCGAACGATTTCGAAATAGTGGCAATCGCGCCCTCGTCCAACCGCGTACGGCGGCGACTGCACGTCCAGTACCGCGCACGCTGTCACCGCCGTCAATTTATGTACGTTCCCCCCCGAGTTGGGGTACAAAACGCTCGTCTCACTTCCTTCACCTCCATGCACGACTTCATCCCGCACTAGCGTCGCCATGTGCGTCGGCGCGCGCCCCATCTTCGCTTCGCTCACCGACAACTTTGGCGCGACCTCGACGAAATCGTACGCCGTCACTCGCGCGTCGCCGTAAATCACCCGCGACCACACCGTCATCCCGGGGTGATTATGCAGCGGTATTTCCCCTCTTTTACCGAACACGAACGCCCCGATGACGTACTCCTCGCACGAGTGGATGTTCAGATACCGTACTTTATCATCATCGTCGACTCCTCTCTCGTCCTGAATCTCTCCGTCGCCCGCGCGTTCGCGCTCCTTCCGCTCTCGTCGTCCTCCTCGTCGCGCTATCGCTAACGTGCGATGCAAATCATCCGCCGTCACGTCATTCAGCGCCTTGGCGATCGCATTCGCCGTTCGCGCATCCATCACCTCTCGCGCCTCTCGCGTCGCCGGCGCCGCCGCCGCCAGCCGCGTCAACTTGAACCCGTGCACCGCGGACCCCGCGCTCGAACCCGCCGTCGTCGCGCGCATCGCGTCCGTCATCAAATGTCGCGCGCACGCCGCGCGCAGGGCGTCCATCGCGCGCGTTCGTCGCGATTGTTTCGCGCTGAGCTTTGACGCCGCGGCGACGAGGACGAGCCGCGAAAGCCCCACATCGCTCCACGACCTGGTGAACGTCAACTCGACCTCGACGTCGATGAAACCGCGCGCGCGAGGGAACGGGCGACGCGAGGCATCGCGATCGAATGACGACGCGCGCGCTCGAGCGAGCGCGCGGCCGTCGACGAGCGCGAACGGTGGCATATGGAAATCCAAAGTGACGTGCTTTGGGTGCCGGCGGAGCGGGCACACGCTGAGGGACTGTCGAAACCATAAAGGCGGCGCGCGCGATGGCGTTCGAGGGACAAAGACGTGCTATAATTGCGGAAAGGAGAATCACGCGGCGAGAGATTGCACGGAGGCGTGGAGCGCGTACGCGCACGCGTCGTGCTTCGTGTGCGGGGAGACTGGACATTTGAGCAAAGCGTGCGAGAAGAATGCAAAAGGGGTGTACGTGAACGGCGGGGAGTGTAAGATTTGTAAGGCGAAGGATCATTTGGTGAAGGATTGTCCGCATAAAGGCGACACGTGCATTCGATGCGGGGAGAAAGGACATTTCGCGGCGTCGTGCACGCGGACGTTCCAGAGGCAAGGGGAGAAGGCGAGCGCGCCGACGACGGGGAAGAAGACGGAGTTCGATGCTCCGACGAAGCGCGCGAGCGGGGGGGATGATTTGGAGGATGATTTCGACGGAAACCGAGACGAGGACGGGGAAGACGAAGTCGAAGCGTCGGTTGAAGAGAATGCGACGAAAACAAAACCAAAGACGAAGAAACAGAAGAGGGAAGTCGTCTTCTGATGCAAAGGCGGGTTGTAATATTCTGACGAACGATTATTATCTTGAATTCAATTATTCTTTCATAAGTAATGAGCGGCGGCGGGAGGGGAAAATTGTTTTGTGTGGAGGTGATGTACAAGAGCGTTTTCGGCTTCTGTACTTACTTTTTCGAGAGCAAGCTACCAAATGACTTGGCCAATCCGTCGAGCTTATTAGGCTTGAAGCCGACGAGCTCGGTGGAAATGTCGAACACTTCGTTTGCCTTGTCCATGTCGCGACCTTCACGAGACGGCTTGTTATTGAACGCAATCGTGCGCGTGGCGTCGTTGTTGTTGTTGAAGTTGTCCCAGAGCTGGTCGCCGCCACCCTTCCACGACCAGTACGCGCCCTGCTCGTCGTATTGCGGGTCGTACACCAACGACGCCAAGCGCTCGCCGGCTTCGGCCTCGCTGACGTAACCCTTGGTGATGTTCTTTTGAACCAACGGGAACAACCAGCGGAAGAACGGGGTGTGATTGCGGAACAAGTTGCTATCCGCGATGCAGCCCGGGTACATCGTGCTAAACTTGATCCCCGTAGACTCGCCGTAACGCTCGGCGAACGCCTTGATATCGAGCATGTTGCAAAGCTTGGAATCCTTGTACGCTTTAGCACCGATGAATCGCGTGCCGTCAATGAGCGAACCTTGGTTGCGGTCGGAGTTCTTGAAACCGTTCTTCAAGCCGGACATGTCGCCGAGACCGGCGCGCGGCGGCACTTGACCGGCGAGCGTGTTCGTGTTCCCGGTGACCGAACCGACGATGATCAAGCGCTTCATCGAGGCATCCGGAGCCTTGGCGAGGTCATCGAGCAAAAGAAGGGACAACAAGTGGTGGCCGAGGTGATTCACGCCCACGCACTCTTCGAACCCATCCTTGGTGTATGACGGCACCGTGGCGTTTGGAAGGTAGAGCGCGGCATTGCACACCAAAGACTGGAACTTCTTGACGTACGGCGATCGCTGGAAATTCTTCGCAAACTCGCGCACGGATTGCAAATCTCCGAGCTCCAGGTTCATGACCGCGTAGGAATCTTTCGGAAAGCCAAACTCTTCCGCCTTGGTCGCGCCCTTGGTGACGTTTCGCACCGCCATGACGACGAAATAATCTCGCGCGACTAACGACTTTGCGGTGTACAGTCCCAAACCCGAAGACGCCCCGGTGATGATCACCACCGGTTTATTCTTCACGTTCTTATTCATCACGTCCGCGACGGCTGCGGTGACCGTAGACGATGACGATCGACAACGCGCGATCCGTCGCCGCGGCGCGAACGCCTTGGTCGTCGACAGCGACGCGCTGAACGCCAGAGTGGAAGACATCGTACGAGGTTGAGTTCAGTGTGTTGTTCTCACGACAGTTCCAGCGCGCGACGTGGAAAACGCGCAGAATCGAGCGGCGCGATCGCGAACAAATGGCGAAACCTCGGCGGCGCGCGCTTATCCACACGATTAGGGTCCTCGGTGTGTGATTGTAGAATTTTCCTTTTCACATTTTGAAAATACAATTCTAGAAATTCGGAGCGTTCGGCAAATCATAGGTCGTCTGTTTCGTGGTAGAACTAAGATTTCCCCGGCGAAGCTTCTGTTTGTTCATATGTACGAGCGATGCAGAAAATACCGGTAACTTTTCACATGCAATTGAAGACGAGGAACCACGAATGGTTTTCGCATCTTACCGCCATCGTTCGAATACGAGTGAATTCGTATTCAAGGTGTTGAAAACCGAATCGATCACGTTCGCACGTGTATCAAACCCCGCGTTCGCGGGAGTTGTCGGTAATCGTATAACGGTTTAGTATGCGACGCTGTCAAGTCTAACCCTCGAAAACGTTCGAGACACGAGAAAGCACAGCACCGTCGAGATCGGGGATCGACCCCCCGTTACCGAATTCTTTTGCAAACGATTATTTTAGCTTACGTACGTACACGTGTCCGAGAAAGTTTTATTCTTCGTCTGAAATATGACCATTCTTCCACGTCGTCATGAAATCATAGGACGCTTACGTTTGCAACCTTGCAACCGAGCGCATCGTCGCCGACGCTCTTTGAGTCGAAATCTTTTGATCCCGAAAGTTTGAAATCTATTTACTTTTGTCATCGATTACGACGTATAATTACAATTCAAAACACGCACTCTGCACACTCTGGCACTTTTCGCTCTGCTCGTTGACGTTTACGTGAACATTAACTAACGACTCGCGGCGGCGACGTAGTTGTCTGGCAAGCCGAACGGCGCGTTCACTCGGCGCTGGTGCACCCAAATGCGCACAAGCCACTTCTCTTCAAACGCCTCAGTGCCTTCGTGTTCGACGCGCTCGTCAAACTCTCCCTCGGCGCTCGCCGGGAAAAACAACAACGCGCGACCTTTCGCCGGCTGCACCGTCAAAATCGCTCCGTCGGCGTCGCCATTCTTTTTCAATCGCCCGAAGCGAGTGACCCCACCGCCGCGTTCTGCGTCGATGTCGTTTAAATATACCAATAATGTCGCTAGTGTTTGCCCGCCGCGGTTGGCGTCTTCGACTTCGGCGCCTCGATTGGCGTCGAAGTGCGGCGCCAACTTTTGTCTCAAGGTGTTGAAAACCGAATCGATCACGTTCGCACGTGTATTAAACCCCGCAAAAAAAAAAATCGGGTGTTATCGGTAATCGTATAACGGTTAGTATGCGACGCTGTCACGTAGTATAGCGCTGCTCAGCCCTCGAAAACCTTCGAGACACGAGAAAGCACAGCACCGTCGAGATCGGGGATCGACCCCCCGTTACCGAATTCTTTTGCAAACGATTATTTTAGCTTACGTACATACACGTGTCCGAGAAATCTGTTGTTTGTCTTAAACTCGACCATATGTCCGAGAATGTATTTTATTCTTCGTCTGAAATATGACCATTCTTCCATGTCGTCATGAAATCATAGGACGTGTACGTTTGCAACCGAGCGCATCGTCGCCGACGCTCTTTGAGTCGAAAACTTTTGATCCCGAAAGTTTGAAATCTATTTACTTTTGTCATCGTTTACGACGTATAATTACAATTCAAAACACGCACTCTGCACACTCTGGCACTTTTCGCTCTGCTCGTTGACGTTTACGTGAACATTAACTAACGACTCGCGGCGGCGGCGTAGTTGTCTGGCAAGCCGAACGGCGCGTTCACTCGGCGCTGGTGCACCCAAATGCGCACAAGCCACTTCTCTTCAAACGCCTCAGTGCCTTCGTGTTCGACGCGCTCGTCAAACTCTCCCTCGGCGCTCGCCGGGAAAAACAACAACGCGCGACCTTTCGCCGGCTGCACCGTCAAAATCGCTCCGTCGGCGTCGCCATTCTTTTTCAATCGCCCGAAGCGAGTGACCCCACCGCCGCGTTCTGCGTCGATGTCGTTTAAATATACCAATAATGTCGCTAGTGTTTGCCCGCCGCGGTTGGCGTCTTCGACTTCGGCGCCTCGATTGGCGTCGAAGTGCGGCGCCAACTTTTGTCCCGGCTCGTACCGAATAACCGTCGGCGCCTCGTACTCGCGCCACGACGTCCCTGGGAGCAATTTCGACGTTTTGGCGACCAACCCTCGTTCACCTGTACCAGAACCGTTTAGAGTCGTTGACGTTGACGTGCGCAACGTTCCGAGCTCGACCTCTTTGCGCTTCACGAACGCCATGCTCGCGGCGTACGCCGCGCCCACGGCCGCCACGTACGCGCACGCACCCTCGAGCAGCACCCCAAGCCCTGGGGCTTGCCCGAAAACCGCCGACGCGGTGAGCATAGTGAGCGCCCCGAGCCAAATCGCGGGCCCGCTCGCGGTGGCGCTGACCCACGATTCGACGTCGTTGGTCCAACCCGAGTACACGACGGGCGACCGCGTCATGTCTCCTTTCGTTCGAGCGCGCGCGATAATGTCCGCGCACTCGTCCTCGGTCAAGAAATGATCGATAACGTAGACGTCGGGCGAGGCGTGGAGCTGTCGCAAGCCGTCGTAGTAACGATCGACGGCCAGGTGCCTATCCAGCGCGGCGGCGCTCGGGGTGGAGTTGGAAAACAAGCTCGCTCGGGCGACGACGAGCGACGAGCGATGAGGATGAAGATCGCCCCATACTTTCGCCATCGATGACGTCGTCGCGTGTGCGCCCGTATGCGAGCGAACGATGGCGCGACAAGCGAGTGCGAGAGCCATGGTGGCGGGCGCGTAATGTGGTGCCACTCACAGTTGAGCGTTCCACCGACGCAAAGCGCGAGTAGCGCTTTGCGCGCGCACGCCGTGGCGCGATTGTGAATTGTCATAAATCGAATTACACATGACGAACGCCCCCTAGCGAGGCGGTCGATTACCCAATGATTCGTGGTCCATCGCGCCGCGACAAAAACTAGTTTTTACGGAAATAATGTTGCTGATTTCACCGTCAGCGCACAGTTTACGCCTTGACAACCTTGGTGACGAGGAACCGCGTCATCCCTTGGCGGTGACCGTTCTTTCTACGGTAGTGCTTCTTCGGTCTGTACTTGAAGATGATGACCTTCTTGTCGTCGTAGTTCTCCAGCACCGTCGCCTCGACGCGCGCGCCCTTCACGTACGGGTGACCCCACGTCGGGGTGCTCCCCTTCTTCGTCCCGAGCACGCGTTCGAAAGCAATCTTCGTTCCAGGCTCCACGCCCTTCAACGTGTGGCACTCATAATATCGCCCTTCAGACACGAACTGCTGCGAGCCCCCGACCTCGATGATGGCGTCCCAAGACGGCGCCGCGCCCGTCGACGGGGGCGTCGCGAAACCGATTTGGTTAATCGTGCCCTCCGCACTCGCTGCAAAATATCCAAGCGAACGCGCCGCAGTCAGTACTACAATCCCCCATCTCCTTTCATCTCTCGTCTCATCATCGCTAAATCATTCGAGTCTCATCGCCGTCGCGCGCGCATCGGCGCGCGCGTCGACGTCCGTCGCGGAATAGGTTTAGGGTTTCCCTCCAATCCCCAAGCGCGCCTCCGTCGCGCGCGTTCGCCTCGCCGTGCGACTCCCCGTCGCGTTCTTTTGGAAACTCTTGACAATCATTCAACGCATTTCCCTCTTTCGCTCTTTCGCGCGCTTTGCGAAAAACCTCACCTCTCACGCTCGTTCGCATCGCGCGTCGCGCGTTCGTCGCGTTCGTCGCCGCGAACGCGCGCGGCGCCGCGACCGCGATCGCCTTCGCGCTCATGTTTCCGCGTTCGATGTCGTGCGACGCGAGTGCCGTTCGACTCGCGCTGTGCGATCAATGGACGGCGTGCGTGCGTGCGACGCTCCGCTCCGCTCCGCTCCGCGCGCGCGCGTGTGCGAGCGACCGCGACGTCGTCGTCGTCCTCGTCGATCGCCCTCGACGGGCATCGAGATGCCGGCGCGCGTGATCGTCGGACTCCTTGAGTCATTCACTCAACGACAGATGTCGCCGACGTCCGCACTCGTTCGTCCTCGGGCGCGCGCGCGACTCGTCGTGTGGGGGTGTCATGCACGTCGTCGTTCGCCAATGTGGGGGACCCATGCGCGTCGACTCGTCGTCCATTCGTCGTCGCGCGATGTCGCGCGCGGTCGTCGACCTCGGGGCGAGGACGTCGAACGTCATCGCGCACGCGGTCGCGCGACGAACGAGCGGTCGAAGCGCGCGAGTCGGACGCGTGGAAAGCCGTCGCATTCGAGCGTCCCTCGAGGGAGAGACGAATTTTGTGAAGATTAACGTCGACGGCGATGGCGCGGTAGGGGACGTCGCGCCCGAGCGCTTCGGCCCGGACGCGACGCTCGTCGTTGGGTTCACGTCGAAAGAAACCGCGGAGTGGCGCGAGGTGTTGGATTCCATCGGAGCGTCGTTCGTGCGCGTGGTGACGTGCGATAAGGCGTTGGCGCGAGGGACGCTGCGCGCGGCGCTGGAGACGACGCAGAGCGATGCGAGCGCGGTGAGAAGCGCGTTAGGAGTGCCGAGGATGATGTTTCTCAGTGGTATGAATGGAGCGGAGGTGATGGAGATGATTGGGGTGTATGAAGACGTGTGCGAGGGCGATAAAGGGTGGGCGCCGTGCGTGTTCGCGTGCGCGGTGCCGAAGAATTATGATTCAGATTTATCGTCCTTGTTCGCGGAGATCATGGATGATCACACGCGATTGACCGGGGGGCAGAAACCGTCGGAGGTGGAATAGAACTCGAGCCAAGGTGCTGTAATGATATTACGCGCGCGTGTGTACACTATGTTCTCGTTTGCGCCGCTTGCGCGCGGCGAGCTCGTCTGATCTCGGTCCGATGGAAATCTTCGTCGATTTATCAACGATGCGCTCGCCCTTCTTGAACACTTTACCACCACCTTTGTTATCGTTACTCCACCACGCCGGTTTTCTATTTGCTTCAGTCGTTTTGGCTTTCTTTCGAGCGGCGGGATTGTCGTCGTCCGAATCGCCGCCGCCGCCTCCACCCGCGATGTCCTCCTCCGAATCCTCCAAATCTCCGAGTTCGTCGGCAGGCTCGTCCTCACCAGCGGCGAAACGATCGGCATTCTGTACGTTCTTTCCCGTAGATTTCGGTAGTGCAGCCGCGACGCGAGCTAAGACGTCCAAATTGGGGTCGATCGGGTGCCCGCCTTCTTTGAGCAGCTTAACCAAATCATCAGCGAGCGGCGCAAACTTTCGAGTGAAAAATGAAAGCGCCGCACCTTTGCGCCCGGCGCGTCCGGCACGCCCGACGCGATGACGGTACTGTTCCACGCTCCCAGGGAAATCCCAATTCACCACGTACTCCAGGCCCGCAATATCTAGCCCACGACCGGCGACGTCGGTGGCGATTAAAATCGGCGTTTTCCCAGCCTTGAAATCCTTCATCGCCAAGTCGCGTTTCTCTTGTTTCATCGTCCCGTGAAGAGTGCTCACTCTCTCACCGTGCCTTTTGCATAAATCTGCGATGAATTGCACGGTCTTGATGCGGTTCGCGAACACCAAAACCCGGCTTCGCGCTCGACCGTCGGCGGCGCGCAACTTTGTGATGTATTTCATCAGTTTTCGACTCTTCTTGTGCTCCGCGCACACGTGCACGGCTTGTTCGACGTTGGACATGTGAGCAGCTTCTGCAATTTCGCCATTCTGCAGGTTTTCCTTCGAATTGGCCTCGATGTTTACCGTCGCGTGATCTTTACGAAGCCAAGTTTTGCTAATTGCGCGCACCGCTTTCGGGAACGTCGCGCTGAACAAAAGCGTTTGTCGCCCTCCTTTGACGTTGTCCGGCAACTTTTCTCGGATAGCGCTGAGCTGCTCTTCAAAGCCTAGCGCTAACATGCGATCGGCCTCGTCGAGGATGAGCATCTTTGTGCGGTCGAGTTGGAGCGCGCCGGATTCGAGCACGGCGAGCAAACGCCCGGGCGTGCCGATGACTAACAACGCATGCGACGTCGTTTGCTTCAGCGCCTCCTCTTGTTCTTCTTGCGACGCGCCGCCGTAAACCGCCACCGCACGCACGGGAACCGCTTTTTTCAATTTGTTACACACGCTGGCGATTTGCAGTGTCAGCTCGCGCGTCGGCGCCACGACGAGCGCCGCCGGCGCTCCTGGACGCTTCTTTCCAATATCGACATTCGCCTTTTGATCCTCCAGCGCCGCCTCTATGGCGGGCAACAGAAACGCCAACGTCTTCCCACTCCCTGGCGGCGCGATGGCCAATAAATCTGCCCCCGAACACGCCGCGGGCCAACATCGCTTCTGCGCCGGCGTCAACCGTCGATGCCCGACGCTCTTCATCGCATCCATAAAATAATCCGGCAACGCGATTCGCCCTTCGCCCTGAACCTCCACCTCTCCTCGTGAACCATCACCAATCATACCTTTCCTATCACTCAATTCCATTCCCCCAACCTTCGCCTTAATTTTCTCTCTCGCTCGTCGTCGCGCATCCGCGACCCGCGCCTCGTCTCGTCGCGCTCCGCGCGCTCTCGCCGCCTCGCGCTCATCCTCCTCCGCCAACATCGGCGGCGTCGGCGGCGCTTTCGCGCACATCCCTCGCAGTTCTCTCTTCACTTTTTTCATCCCGCGTATGCGATTCCCCTCCGCATCGATGCGCGTCTTCGACGAGCGCTGCTTCTTCGCATTCGATTTCGAGCGCTTGCGCTCGATGAAATCCACCGTCATCCTTCGACCTTCGACCTTCGACCGCCGAATGCGCGTTCGACCTCGATCGCGAGCGCTCGGGCGCGTGAGTGTTCCAACGTCCCCTCGGTGCCGTCGCTCAGTGCGCGCGCATCATCGCTCGCCCAAACGGTCGCTCCATCCTCGCTCGACGCGCGTTCGCGGCGGCGGCGACGACGCCCGTGAGAGGGACTCGTTGACGAGTGACGACTCAACGAGCTCAACGCCCACGCGCGCGCGCGCGCACGAACGATGTGTCGAGGGACTCGTTGACGAGTGACGACTCAACGAGCTCAACGCCCACGCGCGCGCGCGC
>Ga0222712_10003161_pt1 | contig 18190 bp, 8 predicted proteins | sample C33_657DmetaG_FD_165043 | JGI IMG/M metagenome (GOLD analysis project Ga0222712, IMG submission 165043) | Estuarine water microbial communities from San Francisco Bay, California, United States - C33_657D | ecosystem: Environmental > Aquatic > Marine > Unclassified | place: USA: California...
GGGTGGCCGGGGGGGGGGAGGGCTATCGGTTTGACACCGGGCCGTCGCTGATGCTTCTCCCGGAGCGATATCGCGAGCAGTTCACCGCGGTGGGGGAGAAGATGGAGGATTACTTGGACGTCGAACGCGTGGACCCGGCGTATCGCGCGCACTTTGGAGATCACACGACGCTCGATTTGCTGTATGACATCGTGGAGATGCGAGAACAGCTGGATGCTATCGAGCCCGGCGCAGGTGGGCGGTATATCGATTGGCTCGGGCGAGCGCGAGCGTCGTTGGATTACGGCGTAGCGGCGTTCATCGAGCGCGACGCGAACTCCATCTTGGATTTCGTGGATTTGTCTCGAGTCGGCCCTTTGGCGTTGGCGGTGAATCCGTTAGATTTGTTGTTGCCGCAGTTTAACCAGATGGCCAAGTACTTTAAGGACGAGCGCTTGCGCGCGCTGTTCTCGTACCAAGAGCTTTACGTTGGGTTAAGCCCGTACAACGCTCCGGGGGTTTTCTCTCTCCTCGCCGCGACCGAGCTCACCGACGGAGTGTGGTACCCAAAAGGCGGTTTCACCAAAGTTCGTGAGAGCCTGAAGGCGCTGTGCGATAAGACAGGGGCCAAAGTGCGGGTGAACAGCGAAGTCGCGGAAATCATCACCGAAGAAGTCCCGGGTTTGGGCGAACGAAAGGGAGGCACACACACTGGTCGTAAAGTCACCGGTGTACGGTTGAAATCAGGTGAAGTTTTAGGCGCCGATGTCGTCGTGGCAAACCCTGATTTGCCGTGCGTGTGGGACCAAATGCTTGGCTCCGTCGGCGAGCCTGGACAAAAGGAGAGCGAAAAGTTGGACAAGGCGGAGTACTCGTGCTCCGTGCTCGAGTTCAACTGGTCCTTGAAGAAGGAAATTCCCGGTTTGTTGCACCACAATGTTTTCTTGTCCAGCGATTACAAGGGAAGCTGGAATCGTCCGGCAACGCCGTCGGACTTCGCGTCGCCGAAGCAGCACAACTTTTATTGCCACAATCCAGTGTACACGGACAAGACATGCGCTCCCGCCGGTGGTTCATCCATCATGGTGTTGCTTCCAATTTGCAACATTCGGGAACAAGAGGAGATTTGCAAAAAACGCGGCGTACCAATGCCGACCGAGACTGAAATGGTCGAGGCTGGCCGCCAAGCGGTTCTGCGCCGCTTCAAAGAGGCCGGCCACGGAGACCTTTCGGAAATCATGGTGCACGAATCCGTCACCGTGCCTTCAGAATGGCGTCAAAAGTTCAACCTCAAGCACGGCGCTGTGTTTGGTCTATCTCACGGGTTGCTTCAACTCGCGGCGTTCCGCCCTCCGGTTCGCACTGGAATTAAACAGCTCGATTCTCCCGTAGTCGACGGTTTGCACTTTGTCGGCGCGTCGACAAGACCCGGGAACGGTGTGCCTCTCGTTTTGATGGGCGTCAAAGTCATTCACGAGGCCATCATGAAGGAGCAGACGGCTTAGTTATTACCATCGCAGCCGCAGTTGCAGCCATTTGGCTTATTTGTTAGCACGTGTATCTACATTCATCCATTCTTTATTTAATCGCACCGAGTGTACGCAAACGCCACGACGACGTGTTTTTTCAAACTGTAAATCGTTGTTGTTGCAATGACGGCTATTGTAAATTGGCGCGCTTACTAATACGTATTACGTCGTCAGTTCAACGCCGGTGGGAACTTGATGCTATCGATGATCGCCTCCACCGTGCTTCGCCACTTATCCTCCTCGCCCCGCGGAATCGTCGCCGTCGCCGTATACAACCTCGGTACTCGCCCGTCGTACCCGAGCCCCGCCAACACGAACTGCACCGAGTCGAACCCCGTCGCCGGCTTCGAGAACGTATACTCCACCTTATAATACTCCCCCTTTTCCACCGCGTCTCGCAGTTCGCAGTATTGAATCGTGCTCTCGCGCCCTTTGCGCACTTTCGGCCGATTCAGCGGCGTCGTCAGTCCCATGCCGAACCCGTACGCCGTGCCCAAGCTTCCCATTTTCACGAAATCTGCCCCCGCGGGCGTGGCGACGATGGAGATGTTAATTTTCCCAACGTCCTCTCGCGGAGGGGCGATCGTAAACACGTCTCGCGCGCCGCCCCCTAAGATATCCTCCGCCTCCGGGGTCTCCCCAGCGAGGCGAATCCAATCGCTCGGGTATGTCAGGGAGAATTTCAGGTTCTCATCGACGTAAGACGCATCGTCGTTCGCGCGGCACGGTCGCGCGATCGTCACGAACGTCGGCAGAGCGACGATGGAGGTGAGGAAGGCGCGACGCGTGCGCGGCGGGGCGACGGCGGGAACGGCGGCGAGCGCGAGCGCCATTCGCGCGGCGACGAATGGAGGACAACGCGAGCGATGACGAGCGAACACGACGACGAGAGAGGGCTGAATCACAAATCATCGCCTAAATCAAGCACTACTTTATCCCCAACGTCCCGAAATGCGGGCGTGCCGAGGTACGGACACCCGGCGCAGCGAAACGCGTCGCCGAGCGCGCAGTTCCCGCACGCGCTCACAAACGTCTCCGTGACCGCGTTCTCACCTCCTTCCGCGCTCTCCGCCTCGGCGCGCCCGCACGTACAATTCTTACACGCCTTCTTCCCAACGCCCACGTCGCAATCATCGTACTTCATCGGCGTCGCGTTCGCATCCGACTCGTCGAGCAACGCGTTCTCATCCACGAGTTCGTCGTCGCCTCCGACGTCCCACGTCCTCGCCTGAACCACCTTCTTCTCGCGAGTTTTCAAACTATACGCCGCCCCGCGTTCCCACGATGGTTTCACCGCGATCGCGATCGCCTTCACGCGCTTTCCATGATCGTAATCACGATCGAAATCACGATCGAAATCACGATCAAAATCAAAATCAAAATCACCATCACCGTCCCGTCCTCGAACGACGTCGCGCGCGTTCGCGAACCCACTCTCGCGCAGCGCGTTCGTCGCCGCATTCGCGCGCTCAACCACCTTCGCGCGCGCATTCGCGTCGTCGTCTCCATCATCATCGTCCCCTCGCACGACGACGACGACGACCGCTCGCGCTCGCGTCGCGTCGTACGCGTCGCGCGCCGCGCGAGCCAACGCGCTCGAGTCGCGCGCGCGCGCGATCAAAGCCCCATCGCACGACCCTCGAGACGCGCGCTTCAACGCGACGAACGCGATCGCGTCGACGTCGTCGTCGTCATTCGTGTGCGCGTCGACGTCGTTCGAGGACGCGACGCGCGCGAGAGCGAGGACGCGCGCGCGCGCGCGCGACGTCGACGTCGACGCGCGCGCGATCGCGTCGTCGTCATCGACGTCGATCGCGACGCGCGTCATCGCTTGACAAACGAAGCGATCGATTTTGATCGATTGGCGTCGAACACAAATCGATCGATCGAGGCGTTCGCTTTGACGCGCGCGACGCGATCGCGATCGCGATCGCGATCGATGACGCGCGCGCGCTGGGGGTCTCGCGTTGCGTCGGTCGGTGAGTTAGGGGCAACACGTCGACGCGTCCCTCGTCCCTGGTCACGACTCGCACGACGCGGGACACCCAAGAGTGCGGACGTCTCGTCACGCGACCGGGCGACGGAGGACGTCGGCGACGGGGGTCGTTGAGGTCAATGACTCAAGGAGCGAGCGTTCGTAGGAGACCCCCGACGTCGATCGCGATTCGAGGAATCGGTTCAGGGACCATCGAATAACGACACGGTGTCGTTTCGCGTGCTCAAGCGTATGTGCGTCGACGTGAAATCACCGAAAACAGTACGCCTTTACGCGCGCGCGCGCGCCGTCCGCCCCGATCGACCTCGCGGACGGACACGTGACCGACCGACCTCCCTGACCTCCCTGACCGACCGACCGACCGACCTCCCTGACCGACCGACCGTCGTCCTCGTCCTCGTCCTCGTCCGTCGCTCGACGTGAACACCAAACACGCGCGCGATTCGATCGAATCGATCGCCGACGAAATCCTCCATCGTCGCACGCTTCGCGACGAACACGGACGCGCTTTGAGGCGACGGACGATCGTCGTCGTCGTCGTCGTCGTTCGTCGGTCGTCGAGAGGCGTCGTCGTCGACGCGCGCGGGCTCAAGGGGAAACGCGCGCGCCCGCCATGGGGTGGTTCTTTCGCGACGCGGAGGAGGAGGCGCCAGATGAGGCGATCGCGCCCAAGGCGACGATCCCAGCGGGGCGGTACAGCGTGAGCGTGCGATTAGTGGAGGCGAAGAGTTTACAAGCGATTCAAGCGTTTAGTTTGCTCGATACGTTGTTGTCGTTCAAGTTGAAGACGCAAACCGTGCACGCCGATCGATTGCCGAATGTGGTTGGAAAGGTGTACTTGGAACGGGCGGGTTTCGAGCCGCAGAAACGGAAGACGGTTGTTGAAAAAGAGACCGCGGCGCCGTTGTGGAATCAGTTGTTTTATTTTGAAGATTTAGAAGTGGCGCCGAACGAATTGGAGGCGTGTAACGTGGTGGTGGACGTGTGCGATAAGTCGAGAATCGGTAAAGCGATGATTATCGGGAGCGTTGACTTGAACTTGGCGGCGATTTACCAGTTGCCCGATCACGAATATTGGAATCAGTGGTTCACTTTGACTGATTTCATGGGTCGCAGATCGGGAAGCCAAGGCGAGGTGTGCTTGTGCGTGACGGTTTTGAAGGAGGGCGAGCAGCAAAAGTTGCACCTGGATGAAAAGTTTAGCGACGACGAGGAAATGCCGGTGGAAGTTGGTCAGTTTGAGACGGAAAAGCAGAAGGCTAGGCGGTTGGAGCGAGCTGAGCGAAAGATGCGCGCTTTGCAAGAGCTGGAAGAGGCTGAGAATGAGCGTAAAGATGTCAAGGCGTTCATTTTGAAAGTAAACGTTTACAACGGACGTGACTATCCGCGCATGGATAGGTTTGGATCAGCAGGTTTAGACGCATACATCAAGGTGACGTGTGGTTCGGCGAAAGAGGGTCGGACGCGAGTGATTACCAGCGCCAATCCCGATTGGAATCAGGAAGTCGTCGTGCGCTTGCTCGTGCCAGGGGGCGAGAAAGGTTTGATAAACATGCCGCCGCTGCGCATGAGCGTGATGGACCGAGATCTCGCTAGCAAAGACGATCACGCGGCTTCAACGGCTCTAAGTTTGGCCGACCTCCATCGCAGACCCACGGCTTATGCGAAACCAAAGTGGTATTGTTTTTACGGCGGGTTGCGTGGCATGGAGGTCGCTATGTTCACTAGGATGTCCAAATTGGCCAAGAGAATGAATGCCGGTTACGTTGATGGCGCGGCATATCGAGGGCGCACGTTGATGTCGTTTTCGCTAGAGGAGGAAAATAGAAAGAACAAGTTTGCACGTGCCAAGAAGAGCATCCCGTCGGTACTAGAAAAGATGGGCAAAGAGTGGCATTGCTTCCTTCACTCGCAAATTTTGTCGGTGGAGCTTTTCCAGACAAATTCGAGTGGAAAGTTTCTATCTTTGGACATAGGAATGGGTCTGGAATCGACGTCGTCGCCTTCAGTGATGCTTCATTCAGAAGCGGGCTCACTTAGCGGAGAGTGCTATGCGAACATAAGGTGCACATTGGCACCGCTCTTAGTGAAAATTCCAACGCCGTTTGAAGGGCCGCTAGCCGGAACGGGAGCACCGGATGTTTTCGTTAACGTGAACGTCGTTTCTGCATCTGGCACACGTCGCGTTGGATTTTGCCGTATTCCAGTTTCCGAACTCATGCCAGTGCAAGAGACGATGCGGCCGATCTCGAGTCCGACGAACGCTGAGTTCCCAAACGGTTGGACGATTCAAGGTTGGTTTCCGCTGAGGGCAGACGCACTCAGTAACCACACGATAGGTAAAAGTAGACGAGCCGAAAATGTCAAGCCCATCGGGCAGGTGCTTCTTCGCCTGATGATTCGTGGCTCTGGATCAGGTAAACGGGCGGCTGGTGATACCTTAGAGGATGGTACGGACGATGACGCAGAGACGATAAACTCCGACGCTGAAGCTCAGAATGCACAACGTCGATCGGATTTGGAACGTAAGGCGGACCAGCGCGGTGCACGAGTTGCCGAGAACGTTGAGCCGGAGTTCGTAGAAGCACTCCCGACCAGACCTTTTATGCTGCGTATGGAGCTGTATCAAGCACGAGATTTACCTGCAGCAGATGCACACGGATCAAGCGATCCCTTCGCAGTTCTTCGCGTCGGGCGTAATATAGTCGAAACGCACGTGCGTCACGCCACAACGTCTCCTTCGTGGTTTAAAGAGTTATTCGTCAAAGTTGAACTTCCTCTGATCGTCAGGGACAAAAAGCGTCTCAAAGATGGGACGCTTGTCACAGACGACGATGAAAGCTCTGATGACCAAGGCGTTCTTCTGGATCCATCGGCGCTCGCCGCATTGAGAGACGATGAACAAGGAAAAGAGTCATCGTCTGATGATGATCGCGATGATTACGACGTTGAACGAGCGGACGTAAAGAAACAAAAGTCGACTTTCAGAGGATTGGGTGGTGGTGGCCTTGGACAAGAGTTTGATGGCATCGCCTGGTGGGCGGCGCCATCCATGAACGTCATGGTTTTTGATAGAGACGAGGGTATCATATTGGGTGATAACGATCCTTTATCAGTGCTCTCGCTGCCTTTGATTCATCCTGCTCAGTTGGAAGCGAATCGTCGCGGCGACGATAATTTTAGCGTCATCGCATCCTCCGTTCTTTCCTTCTACTCAAAGTTCAGTCTTGATTCTGACATGCCTGATCGGTACGACAAGATTGCGAATTACAAAGTTGGTGCGTTAAGTGATGAGCCTGATTGGTATCCGCTGCGGCATCTGAACCCCATGAAAGGTTTGAGCGTGTCGACTGTAGATTCCGGTGGATATTTGCTGATGCACTACGAGCTGCTGCCCATGCCAAAAGAAGGAATAGTCAAGTACGCAGGGGTCGATAGTTCATTTATGTCGGCGAGTCTATTGAGATTGAACAACGCGGCTATTCGACCACTGGAGGATCGCTATGGATCAGACGGGATCGCTATTGAGATTATTCTGCTCGGTGTTCGTGGTCTTGTTCCCTACCGAGGCTCAGCAATAAATCGCCCGTCGGTCGAGTTTGAGCTAAACGGCGTCACACCTTTGTACTACGGCTCGACTGCGCACATTGCACGATCCAAACCCTCGAGCTACCCTAGTGGTCCGAACGCCAACTATAACGGGCAAAGAATGAGAGTAGCCGGGATGATGACCAAACTGAAACAGGTTCGTCTGAGCCTATCCGTCCGCGTGCTTGAGAACAAAACCGCATTTTCACACCTAATCGCCACAAACGAGCACAAACTTCGTGTGCGGGATAGCGAACTGAATGAAGTTTCGGAATTTGTCAGCAAGCTGAAGAATGTTAAGATTCGCCAGCCCACGCCGGAGGAACTTCGAGCCATAGAGGTTGCAGAGATGTCGGCCACGGTGACCGACTCTGAGTTTGGCTTCGGTACAGACACAACGCTTTATCTAGACGATTCCGACACAGTAACAAACGAGTGGACAGAAAACGATTCCGACGATTCTTTGAGCATGACTGAGTCGGGTATGGGCAACGTGAAATCGCTTGGTTCGTTTTCAGCAAGAACGATGCCGAAAGGGGGCCCCGAAGGCGTTACAATTTCAAGTCCAACTTTGGGTAAGTCGCAGATGACAATGGTGGGTGGGACGGGTGGCAAGTCGAGGGGTTCGAGATCGCTGGGTGGTAAATCTCTTGGTGGCAAATCTCTTGGTGGCAAATCCATGGGTCGATCGAAGTCCATTGCGAAAATTCCAGCAAACAAGTACAAAATGATCCGTGCCATGGATGGAAGAAGGAAGTATATTCCTCTCGAAGAATTCGCCGCACAACAGCGAGCGCTGAAAGGCATTAAGGAGGAAGGTAGTGATTCACATGACGATTCTGATTCTGACTCGGATAAGACGTATCTCAGCGGAGGAAAGACGGCGAGCGATGCTTCCACCAAGAGCGATGACGAGTTTGATCCAAAAGAGGACGCTCAGAAAATTTTAGACGATATCAAGAAGGATGCAGCTGGTGATAGTGAGTCTTCTGAAGAAGAGCTCGAGTCTGAGAGCGAAAGCGAAGAAGAGACTGGAGCAACTTTCGACGATGGTACGGGTAAGCTTCCTGAATGGATGAATAATCGCATGATGCTCGTCGGTGGCTTACTCGAGGATGAAATTGCGCCACTCCAATTCATGAGCATTCCAGTGTACCACGCCAAGGATTTTGCCGACAACACGTCTGAAAAAGAGCTCTCTGGATACGTGAAAGTTGCTATCCGAAGCTTGCCCATGCTAGAGGAGGATACATTCGTGGTGGAGAACCTGTTAGATGCACCCGTGAGCAAAAAGCGAGCGTTCACTGAAACTTTCAACAGACTGGCAAAGAAGAAGCGTCTTGAAAAAGTTCACGAGAAAGAGTTAGCGCGTTGGCGAACTGATGAGGAATACGCAACCGTAAAGAAAGAGGATTTCGATGAACTCCAGCGCATAGCGGGCGGTGGCCCGTTGGCTGCACCGCCGACCGAAGTCACTGTGCGAATTTATGTCATTCGCGGTCGCGACTTGAGAACAAATGATCCGAGTGGGTTGTGTGATCCGTACTTACAGGTTAATCAACGGGGGCTATCCAAGAGGTATGGAAAACGCGATGAAAAAGTTATGCGCACGCTATCGCCCTGGTTTTACAAAGTGTATCAGTTCTCTACGGATATTCCAGGCGAAACGCTTATAGACATAAACGTATACGATTTTCAAAAGCGCGGCAAGGATATTCTACTTGGGACGTGCACGTTTGACGTCGAGGACCGGTGGTTTTCACCCTTGTGGAGCCAGCAGCTGTCGGGAACACCTCCACTAGAAGTTCGTCCAATCTACCTTCCTGGTGTAGATATGGCGCAAGGTTTCTTGGAATTGATTGTGGAAGTTAGCGAAGGACACGACAACCCCACGCCATCGTTCGTTCTTACGCCGCCACCCGTGATGGAAGTTGAACTTCGTTGCGTCACATTCGGCGCACGAAAAATGGTAAATAAAGACGTAGGTGGGAAGAACGATTTGTTTTTCAAGTTGTCTTTGATCGGACTTGATCGTACACAGACGCGTTTTTCTGAGTCACAAGAAACGGATACGCACTGGTTCGCAACTGACGGGCGAGGGAGCTTCAATTTCCGCAACATATTCCGCTTTGAACTTCCAGTCACTCGCGCGGCGTTGCGAGTATCGGCGTACGATCGAGACTTGTTCAGCGCAAACGACGCGATCGGCGAGGTAACTATACCGCTTTCTTCTCTGTGCCGTCAGGTGATGAAGGCCGTTGAATTGTCACCGGATAATGAGCTTGCTGCTGAAGCCACTGTGGAAATCAAGACTTCTTTCGCGGAAACTTTTCAGTCGTTCAGCATTTTCGATGGTGCAACTCAGGGAAAGTGGTTCAAACTTTTCCACCCAAGTAAACCTTCGGAATGCCAGGGCGAGGTTGAAGTCATGCTATCGTTGTTGCCTGTGCGCAAGGCGGAAGCGCGACCCGTCGGCAAAGGACGTGAAGCGCCGAATCGCGACCCTGAGCTCCGTGAACCAGTGCGAGCGCGACTAAGTCTGTTGGATCCGCTCGGTTCTCTGTCTTTGATCCTAGGTCCAGAGATGTTGCGTAAGATTTTTATTGTCGGTTGCTGTCTACTCTTCGTTGGCATCTTCGGGGCGCTGTCAGTCTTCGTCATTAACGACGTCGTCGGAGCTTACATTCAAATCGCGATTCAAAAGCAGGCCGCGGCGTTTGGTATGGGAGGCGATGGGCCCAAGATGGGCCCGGTTCCAATCGGGCGTTAATCATGATATCAGGATGCTGTGCTGTAACCGTAAATGTAGTCAAAACATTATTATCGTGAACTTGCGAAGCGTGTGCTTTGCAAGTGTTGTAAAACAGATAGTCAGCATCTTAGTCATGGATTCGCCTCGCAACCTCGCGACGCTCGCAGCCTCAAAACGCCCGCAGGTTTGTCAAAATAAACGCAAAACGCAACGACTGATCATCGCAAGATTATTCGCCGGAGAAACCAATAAACGTGAAACATACACTTTTTGTCGAAGAGCTTGACGGCGCGGCAGAAATGATCTAAATCGCTTATCGTGAGAAACTAAACGAAGAACACAATGAATGGGCACTAGTGACAACACAATTACAAACGAACGCGCCCGCTACGGTGTGTTTATCGTTTTCGGATCGACCATTGAACTGCTGGGCGAGTTGCGCAACGACGAAGTACTCGACTCACGTTTGAGTGATTTTCTTCCGAGTTGCTGCTCACCGTGAACCGATGCCTTCGTGGCGAGGTTGTCAAGTTCGAGCGCCAACTGGTCGATGATTTCGGGCTTGGATTTGGTGAACCCGCCGGCGATGTGCTTCGAAACAGGTTTGCGATCAAAATAGAACGCGCCAGGTTTCAGATTAGCAGCATCTTCGAGCAGCAAGTACAAAATAGTATCCGCTCCCTGTTCAACCGTTCGCAACTTATCCTTCATCGAATCATAGAACTTTGGAAGAGCATTTTGTACGCCCGAGGTTTCGACCCAGCCCGGATGCATAGAGTAAAATCCGACGTATCCTTTCCCGCTCGCAATGCGCTCGGCGCCCACGCTCGACTCCTCCAGATTCGCCCAACGCTCGCAGAGCGCGACCTGATGCCTCTTACCTCTCGCATACTGTTTTGTTCCATCAAACGTTTTCGTCTTACGCATCTCAAGATCATTTACAACCAGAGGTTCGGTGAGCATGCCCGCGCTTGAGACCACCACGACGCGCGGGGTGTAGTATTTTCGCTCCACGTTTTGCTTCAAATTGTTATCATCCGACGCCGTCCTTCCAAGGACCGGTCGCAATCCCGCTTGCAAAACTTGTGTCATCAATGAATTCACCGCAAAGTTATACTCGAACCCTTCTGATGTGTACGTCCGTTCGTGCTTCATCACTCCCGCGTTGCACACCAACCCGTGCAAGGGAAGCCCGCTCGACGTGTACCGTTCTACCAAATGCCTCGTCTGCGCCAACGAGCTTAAATCCGCGACGTGAAGCTCGAGCGTGCCTCCTCGAGCGCCGAGCTCATCCTCCATTCGCTTCTTCGCCTCGATCCCGCGCGTTTTATCCCGGCACACCATGTGCACGTGAGCGCCGCGCGCGAAGAGCGCCTTCGCCGTCGCGTACCCTATCCCTTGATTCGCCCCGGTGACGATGATGTGCGCGCCCACGAGGGAGGAATCTGACAACGCCAAAAAGTTCTTCTTCGCGTACGCCGGGGCGAGGTAGTTCGAGTACCCTTCCGTGGCGAACATGACATTTCGGTAGATCGAGCCCAGGGCGTTCATGACCGACGGCGCGCGCGAGCGACGTCCACGAGTTCGCGAGCGACGTCCACGCGCGATCGGTAATGCGAGCGCGTGTGTTCGCGTCGTCCTCGCGAGCGAGCGAGAAAGCGCGAGCGCGCGCCGGTCGGCGGTGAATGCGGTTCGAGCTCGACCTTTGGCGTCGCCCCTCGGCGCGTCGAGGCGGCCTCGTCGCGCGAACGCGAGACCGCTGACCGACGCGAAAAAAAACGCAAAACGCTATTCTACGCTATTCTAGGACCCAGACGTGGGCGTAGCCGTCGGCGCCGCTCGTGACCAACCTCGCGTCGCCTTGGCGCGGCGAGTAATCAACCGCGCACACCGCGCTCCGTTCTCCGTGCGCCTGGAACTCACTGACGACGCTCGAGGTGACGAGATCCCAAACCACCACGCGTCCATCTTCCGAACCCGCGATGACGTACGCGTCATCGTTCGTGAAGCAACACTCCGTCTTCACCGTCTCGGCGACGTGTCCGCGATACGTCGCCAACCCGTCGCCGTTCGCGACGTCAATCAACCCTACTCTGGACGTCAAACACCCCACTAAAGCGCACTTGCGATCGCCACTCAAGCGCACGCACGTCACCGCGGCGCCGATTTCGTCGACGTCGCACGCGCCTCGTCGGATGTCGATCGTTCGCACCGAGCCGTCCACGCTCGCGCAGCTCGCGCGCGCGCGCTCGTCATCGATCGCGATCGACGTCACCGCATCCGCGAACGCCACGCCCGATCGAGCGTCTAAACTCTGCACCGCTTGAGCGTTCCAACTTCGTGTGTCCCACATCTTCACGCTCGCGTCGTCGCCGCCCGTGACGACGACCGCGCCGCCTCGAGCGGCGAACGCGACCGCGTTCGCGCCGCCGACGTGCCCGACCCACTTCCTCGTCGCCACCCCGGTGGCGACGTCCCACAACGCGATCTCGCGATCGCCCCCGGCGGTGACCACGGCGTCGTTGGATGACGCGCACGCTAACGCGCGGATTTCCTTGGCGCCGACGCCGCCGTACGTCTTCACCAGCGCGCCCGTGCGAGAGTTGTGCAACGCGAACGCCCGAGCGCGTCCGCCGGTGGCGATGAAGTCGCCGTTGGCGCTGAATCGCGCGCACAAAATGGCGTCGCGCTTGAGTGAAACGTCATTCGCGGTGGAGTGCGTGAGGGAGGCGATTCGAGCGACGCGCGGCATGATGTGACGCGAAGCGAACGCGAGCGGCAGTTTCAGTCGCGCACGCCGATCGTCTCGCGATGGCGATCAACGCGATCGATATGCGTTCGATGATGTTCGCCACGCGCGTTTCTCGCGATCGCGCGCGCGCGCATCGAGGGCTGACGCGTGAAGGAGGACCGAGGAGACGACGGCGGACGCGGACGCGGGCGGAGGCGTCGACATCGGGGACGCCGGTGTGCGTCATCACGGGCGCGAACACTGGGTTAGGTTTCGAAAGCGCGAAAGCGATCGCGAAAGCGGGCGATCGCATCGTCGTCCTCGCGGTGCGGAGTCGGGAGAGAGGGGAGAATGCGAAGACGCGGATCGAGGCGGCGGCGCCGAACGCCAAGGTGGACGTGATGGTGATTGATTTGGCGGATTTTAGCTCCGTGCGCGCGTTCGCGCGGGAGTTCGTGAAGAAATACGATCGATTGGACGTGTTGATGAATAATAGCGGCGTGATGGCGCTTCCAAATCGCGAGACGACGATTGATGGGGTGGAGAAGCAAATGCAAACGAACCATTTCGGGCATTTTTTGCTCGTGAGTTTGCTTTTGGAGACGATGAAGAACACGAAGAGCGAGGATAAGAGGATCGTGAACTTGTCATCCATCGCGCATAACTTTGGGACGTTTGATTTCCACAACTTCAATTCGGAGGGATTTCCCTTCGGATACGCCGGATTCGGCTGGGCGACGTACGGACGAACGAAAATGGCCAACATGATGTTCACGTATGAGCTCGACCGAAGGCTGAAAAACGCCAACATAAATATTTGCACGACGTCGGTGCACCCCGGAGTGGTGGACACGGAGTTGAATCGCTCTTTAGGTGCGCTTGATTTTTATCCCCAACTGAAGAAGGCGGGTCAACTCATCACGAGCGAACAAGGCGCGCGCGGACAAATCGCCGCCGCGATCGGACCCGAATTCGCGGGCGTGAGTGGGATTTACATCGCCGAGCAATCGCCGAACGGTAAGCCTGGCGTGCACGCAGTGCAGCGATCGAATGATTTTTCCTACGACGCCGAAGCGTGGGCTCGATTATGGAAAGACTCCGTCGCCGTCACCGGCGCGGTGTGGGACATATAATCCAGCGCGTCGACGCCGACGCGACGATAGCTCACACCTCATTTTACTCATTTCTAAGTCATTCGCTCATTACACGAGCAGTTCCTTTATTTCGAGAATTCATGTCCGTTTCGCTCGAACGCCGTCGCCGTCGCCGTCGCGTCGCGTCGCGTCTCGGACGTTCGCGCTACGCGACACTTCGCGGCGTGCGCGCGACGCGCGCCCAGCGCCTCACCCAGCGCGCATATCATACGCACATCGACGCACATGGGTCTTCTCGATTCATTCTTCGGTCGCGGGAGCGCCGATGCGAAATTGATGGATCAAATCTTCAACTTGAAGTACACCGCGAAGACGTTGGCGCGAGCGGCAAAAAAGTGCGAGAGCGAGGAAAAGGCGAACAAGGTCAAGGTATGAAACTCCAATCGCGTTTCGTGCTCGATATCGCGCGCGCGAACGTTCGCGGACGCGACGGTCGTCGAGCTGAAGCCGCGGCGACGCGCGGACGCGACATCGCGCCGGCGCGAAGGACGACTCACCGCGCATCGCAAACGCTTTTTCGAACGCAGGTGAAGCGCGCGATCGAAAAAGGCAACATCGACGGGGCCAAAATTCACGCCCAGGATGCGATTCGAAAGAAGAATGAAGGGTTGAATATGTTGCGTTTGTGCAGTCGGTTAGACGGCGTCGTGGCGCGACTCGAGACGCAGGCGAAGATGAACGCGGTGAATAGAGATATGGTGGGCATCGTCAAGTCGCTTGAGAAGAGTTTGAACGCGAACGACTTAGTGGAGGTTTCAAAAACGATGGACACATTTGAGAAGCAGTTCGAGAATTTAGACGTGCAGACGGAGGTGATGCAGGACGCGATGGGGAACACGACGGCGCTCAGCACTCCGCCCGAGGACGTGGCGCTGTTGATGCAGCAAATCGCGGATGAGCACGGGCTGGAGCTGACTAGCGAATTACCTGCGGCTGGAAGAGCGGTGCCGGTGGTGGCGCTGAAGGATGCCGCGTTAGGGGATCGTCTCGCGACGCTACGCGGCTAGTGTAATTTTATGTGCCATCTGACAAAACGTCGAATTCGATTCAAAATCACACCACTCGCTGTCGCGCGACCCGGGCTCGAACGGCGTCGCGCGCGAGCATTCGCGATGAAAACCACTTCGTGAACGTTCGCGGCGCGCGAAACCGCGTGTGAAGCGCCGTCGTCGATGGTATTCAGCACAACCAGATCGAGATGCTAGACCTCTAGACTAGTCGCTCGTCGGCGCCGCGGTGGCTTTGGCGCCGCCGAACGCGCATGAATACGGAAAAGCCACAGCGCACACCGCTTTGAACGCATCCGCTGCCGCGGCGCCCACCGAAGCGTACATTTCGAGCGCTTTGACGTAATCACCGTGCGAGTGTTTTGAGCAGTCAACTTTTGTGCGCTTGATGTCTTCGATGAGCGCGGCGTCCGACGTGCCACCTAGGGCATCGTATCGCGCGAGCGCGACAACGGCGATGTCGACCGGGTGCGAGAATCCGCCCGAAAGAGCCGCGGCGTACGCCTCGATGGGTTTATTATCCATCAGCTTTGCCGCGTGCATAGTCATCACCTTTTTCATCGGGTCTGTCTCGGGCAAGGAGTCCACAGCGCGCGCTAGGCGCACGGCGTTGCGCTTCGCTCGCACACTTTCTGGAGCAATCTTCAGGCACTCGTTCACCGCCTTGAGGGCTAATATCAGCTTCCCTTGGCGAATATAAACCTCGAATGCCAGGAGGTGCGTCTCTTCAAACGCTGAAGCTTGCATGAGCAGCGGATTGATGAACTTCATCGCCTCTTCGAGCGGCGACTCGGTTTTTTCGAGCTCGAGTCCGAGTGGATCGGGATCTGGCTTTTTCTCTGTCTTCGGGCCTCTGTTCTTGCTATCCTTTGCCATCGCTTCCTTCATCATTTGCTGAAGCACGGCGACTCGTTGCTCCTCCTTTTTCGCAGCGAGTTCCTCGTCCTTGCGCATTTTCTGCCGGCACGCTCGACGCTGTTCCTGCGGCATGGCGGCGATTGCAGCTTCTAACTCGGCCGCTCTCTTTGAGGGTGGATCGTCAAATAAGCTGCAGTACAGTTGTACGGCGCCGCGCGCTGCGGTGCGGAACTCGTCGCGCGCGAACATTTGATCTTCAACTCTGAGGAGTTCCAAGTACGCCCGAAGAGCCGAACGACGTATGCAGTACCCGTGGTAATCCAACTGATCGTCCACGTATGTTTTGAAGTGCGCGAGCACCGCCCGGTAGTACTTCAAGCTTCGACCTCTTCGACCTGCGTCGGCATGGCACTTGGCTGCCTCGAGCTCAAACCACGTCGCCTCCATCTCGTACATTCCGTTCGCTTGGTCGCCATCGCGCGCGAACATCGATGCGAGTCGCTCGGCGTACACTGAGCGACCAGCGCGAAACATGTACCGCACGGCGTTGGAGTTCAAGAAACGATCAGCAAGATCGAGCTTTCGCGCTTCGTCGGCGACTTCCGCGGCGAGTTGCACGTCGCCGGCGTGCTCGAGGAAACGCCCCTTGTTCAAATAAAACTCGGGTTGCTTACTAGAATCCATCGCGATCGCTTCGTCAATCAACGATAGAGCTTTAGAATATTCGGCAGCGCCGCCGTTGGGCGACCGCTGAGCCATTTCGTCGTAGTGCATCGCCAACAAGTTTACGGCATACATTACGCACTCCTGCTTTTCTTCGTCGCCGGACGTCGCGCCTCCGGATGGGAACACTCCCTTAGACTTGAGCTGCTCCACGGTGTCGATGAAAATTTTCTCCAGCAACTTGGTTTTTTCAGGGTTCGAGTAGAGGTTTCTCAAATCTTCGAACACGCTCGGCACGCCCTTGCGAATAGGCTTTTCGATGTACGCGACGACGAGCTTCGTGAATTCGTCGCCCGCCTTGGTGAACGACAACGGTAAGCGCCGCGCCGCACCGCAGTACTCCAAGCTCTCGCGAAGATCGGCATAGAGCGCCTTCAACTTTTCGCGATCACCCTCTGAGATTTCTCCCGCGCCGTCGTGGATATCCTCCGGCAGCGACATCGCCGAGCGAAGCGCGCGATGGTACGCGTCGCTATCCGGCAAGCGTTCGAGCAACCTTCTATACGTCGTCGCCGCCGCGTCGCGCATCCCGAGCTGTGTCTGGCACTGTCCAACGAGCTCCAAGTACCCCACCTTATCCACCACAACCGCCTCTTGCGCTTCCAAATACTCCAAAGCATCTTTCGGCCGCCCGGCGTCTCGCTTCACCGTCGCCTTGAACAACGCCAACTCGCTCGCGTCAAACTTCACCATCGACGCATCTTCATCCCTCCACGACCCTCGCCCGGTGAACTTCCCTTCCTTACGAATCTCCTCATACTTCTCAATCGTCCCAACGCTCTCATCGTGCTCACCTATTAAATGCAACCCGATCGCCAACGCGAACCACGACGACCGCTGATCGGGCTTCGCCGCCAAAATCTTCCTCCGTATCTCCACGTACCCTTTCATCTCTCGCATTTGCGCATACATGCTCGACAGATCCCGCATCACTAGCGAATTCCCAGAATCAATCTTCAGCGCTCGCGCGTACGACTTCGCCGCGTCCCCGTACCGTCGTTCTTTGCTCGCCACCAACCCGGCGACGTGCCACACCACGTGCGACCCGCCGTCGCTCGCTATCGCTTTCGCCATCGTCCGCGCGCACTCTTCGTTCACCTCGTCTAAGTCGTCGTCCATGTTCCTCATCACCAGCGCGCGCATCGCCAGCGTCTCCCCGTGATCGGGGTGTTTCTTCAGCACCGCGTCCGCGTGCTTCAACGCGCGCTTGAACTCTTTGCGTTCGTACGCGTCAACGCACGACGCGAAGTCGTCGTTCGCGCGGAGAGTTAACGACGAACGGGCGACGTTGGGGGACATGGGAAAAAGTCCAGAGGGCGATTGATGGAAATCGCGTCGAATGACGATGGATGACGATCGATGACGACGGGCGAATGAACGGCGTTGCGCTCGAAACGAGCTCGCGAACGATGATGCGTTCGATCGATCGATCGATGACTGAATGACTGAACGATCGCGACGATCGTGGAAAAAACACGACAAAAAAAACCACTCGCGCTCGATCGCGTCGTCGATGTCGCTCGACGAAACGCGCGCGCGACGGTGTTGCGCTCGAAACGACCTCGCGAACGATGCGATCGCGATGACTGAACGATTGACTGAATGATTGTTTCTCACCACGCGCGCGCGCTCTTCGCGACGCACGCGAATTCGTTTCGTGCGATTCAATTTATTGTCGATTCATTGTCACGCGCAATCGATCGCGCGCGTGCGCGTCGTTCGCCGATTCGCGGTCGTCGATTCGCGATCGCGACATCGGTGATCGGTCGGTCGGTCGGTCGGTCGTGCATCCATTGCATGACCGACCGATTCATCGTCGATTCCCATCGATCGACGTTCGACGGCACGACCGAACGCGCGTGCGAACGGCGAA
>Ga0222712_10003164_pt1 | contig 18177 bp, 37 predicted proteins | sample C33_657DmetaG_FD_165043 | JGI IMG/M metagenome (GOLD analysis project Ga0222712, IMG submission 165043) | Estuarine water microbial communities from San Francisco Bay, California, United States - C33_657D | ecosystem: Environmental > Aquatic > Marine > Unclassified | place: USA: California...
GTAAACAGCTAAATGTCGCGAAGTTTATTCTATTTGAAATGATGGATCAAAAGGAGAGAGTATGAGTAATATGAAGAATCTATACGCAGAACTCGTAGAGTGCGTAGCAATGGGTCTCAGCAACGAATCGATCGCTAAGATCACGGGTCTCCCCAAAGAGGCCGTAGCGGTTCTGGCACACGATATCGAGACAGAACAGATGCGGAATGACCTGATCGAAGGTTACGGCGAGTATTACGGCGCCTGATAGCAAGGGGTACCCTAAATTATGAGACAGACAGGGTGCTTGCTAGATCAGGGGTATATGTGCCTCGTGCTTTAACATCGTGTCCAACCAGTCTCAAATTTCTCCCCTAAAAAAAATTTCCCAGAAAAAATTTGCACCAGAAAAAGTCCTACTAAACCCCTTCTATGTCAACTACTACAATTACCCCTAATCCTCTTCTAACAGACTCTAAGCTAGCAGAGTCTTACTTCGGCGGGCAACCCGGATTCCCCACTATCAGACAAACTCCGACCGCTTCCTGGCCTACTGTAGATCCCGATTTTAAACCCGTAGTACGCCGACAAACTCCGACCGCTTCCTGGCCTACTGTAGATCCCGATTTTAAACCCGTAGTACGTCGCCCACCGCAACTCAATAAGATATACTTCAATAAGAAAACACTTAAAGAGACCGTAGAGAGCTATAACCTCAACAGCCTACGGAATGAGATTGCGCAGGTATGGGAGATTCCTTTCTCTGTAGATGTAGAGGTTCCTGTTACTGAACTTACACAACGCATTCAAAGAGTTATGATCGATAGAAAGATCTATAGACATTGGGATATCGACTTCTCTAATTTCATCATCGTTGCTAAACAAGTAATTAATAAATGAAAGAAGGAGAACGAGCAGGACGCTGGGCTATGATATATCTCTACACGGTGTTGTTTGCTTTATGGTTTAATATTGTCGCCATTGCGGTCTGGCACATTAAGGAGTGGTTTTTATGAACGAACGAATTCGAGAACTTGCCGAACAACATGCTGGCGCTATCTTGATGGATTTGATTATGCCAGATTCGGGTATGCCTGAACGAGTTAAATGGAATGTTGGTATCACCTCAGAGCATTTGGAAAAGTTCGCCGAGCTGATTGTCCGGGAATGTATTGACAAGATTGAAACACATCGTATTCCTGTTGGTAATAGTGCCGCTGGCGAAATGGCCTGTGAATGGACCTATGCCGCGTTGAAAGAGATTAGGGACGAGATTAAAGAACATTTCGGAGTTGAAGAATGAAAAACCTATTTAAACAAACAAAAGTCGTATATGATGCTCACTTAAAAGAATATGTGGTATATTACAAGAATTGGTTATCTTGGAGACACGATCAAACTTTTAGAGTCAATGATTACATGCCTGATGCAAGAGCAAAAGAACTTGCAATAGACAGAGCAAAAAATATGTTGGACTCGGTTGAAGTATATCGTAGCTCTAAACCGGTTTATTATTCTTGAAAGATAAAGAATGATTCGTAATTTAACGATTAACGACATTATCCAATGGATCGGTGCAGTATTCATTATCATTGGACATACATGTAATGCTATTGGACCCGATGCTTATCCCTATAATATTGTTGCTTTTACTATAGGTACCGCTATGTTTTTAACATGGGCAATACGTATGAGAAACAATCCGCAGATGGTGGTAAATATTGTAGCGATCGTTACTTGCGTAATTGGTTTAGTTAACGCTTGGAAATAATATGAACAGAGATGACGTTATTCGCATGGCACGACAGGCTGGCTCATTGATTGAAATAGCACAGGAAAAAGATTTGCTTTGGCTTGAACGCTTTGCCGCCCTTGTTGCTTCTGCCGAACGTGAGGCATGCTTAAAAGCCGTTGAACAGGCAAAAGTACACCAAATTATTTGGTACCCCGAAGGTTACTCCGTTAACGCCAATAAGATTGGTGATATCTATAAGTTTCAGCATGAGCGTTGCGTTGACGCCATTAAAGCAAGAGTACAATGATGAACGAAGACGATGTAAAACGAGAGATTGAGTTTATGCTTAATAATCGTAAACAAAAGAAACAATGGATGGAGAAGGAATTCTCGCAATGGGTATACTTCGATAGCGATGATGGTAGGATTATTGGTGCCGTCTATAAGATCGGTAATTCTACTGGTATCTGGGGTGGTCGTGTATACTTGGATAATAATATGGAAAAACAACTTGGTCAGTTTATTGATTCCGATTGGGCCCGTAAGGGTGTAGAGCGATACTGGGAAATCGATGGACGTACCTTACTGGAGTAATTGATGAATGATTTAAAATTTACTACCGCCGGAAATTATATGGATACTAAATTTGAAGACTTGATGTATCGATCGGGTCTTACGGCATCTGGTTGTTGGGATCAACTTGATGAATATGATCGCAAAGCTATTGAGAAATTCGCCGAATTAATCGTTAAAGAATGTGTCGAGGTTGCTATAGATAATGGATGCGGAGATTTTGTAGATATCGAGCAATTACTATTAGACCATTTCGAAGTTAGCCGTGATCTTTGACCTTATTATTAGACTATTGGGAACTGCGTTTATGACGGCGGTATTAACCTTTTGGGGATTGGTGCTGCTTGTTGTTGGATATTGGATTGTATACTGGATAATTAAACTTTGGAGTTGGATATGAACGAACAAATTGGAAAACTTGCTGAACAGGCTGGACTCCTAGGACCACGCAGTCGAGTCGGAAATTCACACGAAGCCGCAGAAAAGTTCGCTGGAATGCTAATCGACGCAGTCTGTGATGATATGCTGTCGCTCGAACCGATGTATCCCGCGAACATCGTTGCCCTTAAGATACGACAGAAATATAATGTCGGAGCTAAGGTTGATCTTGGAAGTTTAGATCAATATGATGATCCTGCTTGGCAGGGTAAGCAGTAGGATTTCGGCCGTTGAAAAAACCGGAAAAACTGTGAAGGTAAAAAGCTATGAATGAAAAGATGAGAGAACTTGCCGAGAAGTCCGGGTTCCAATATATTAAAGATGAGGGTATTGGCTGGGCGGGGAATTATAACGCCAGCCTGCCGAAGTTCGCCGAGTTGATTGTCAAGGAATGTATGATGCTTGTAGAAGGCTTTGAGATTACTCAAGAGGTTGCACTGGACGAATATGTAGATTATGAAGCCAGTGCAGTATTAAAAGAACATTTCGGAGTTGAAGATGGCAAATTTTAATTCCGAAAAATATGAACAAGCTCGTAAAGAATATCGACTTAAAGAAGAACAAAAAGCTATTCGTCTAAAAGAGCTTCTTGCCAATGCAGAACTTCTTACCGATGACGGTTATCCAACTGATGATGCACTTGAGATCGTTAAACTCTGGCACTGGGATGACCAAAAAGGCTGGTTTGACTTTATTAAAAGTATCTGGTACATGGCTTCTTGGGGATGGGATGAGGGCGAAGAAGATCATGAGCGGGATAAGAATAAAAAAGTGTACCGATATAATATCTCTACTGCGGGATGGTCGGGCAACGAAAGTATTATTCGTGCTATGCAGGAGTCTGATATGATGTGGCATTTGACCTGGGTTCAGTCTAGACGTGGCGGGCATTATATATTTGAAATATATCAATTAAAGGATGACGATGAATCTGTTTAGACATATGTATTATGCGATTCGTTATGGAACCTGGGAATGGGGCTTGGATAACTATACGAGTCAGTATCGCTTCGGGTTCAAGCATTCCTACTACGACGGAGACTGGTTGACGTTCTGGTTCTTTAAATTCTATATTGCGGTAAACTACTGATGATTAATCATACAATGCAAATGAACCTTATGCTTAAATGTTTTGAAACAACTACTACTTCAGGGCAGGTAGTTCGTATCTATGCTAAAGATGTTTTTGAAGCCCATCGGAAATTAAAGGAACTACACGGACCACGCAATGTTCCCTTCATACCTAAGATGGTGCCTTCCTAATGAATCAGAATCTTAAAAAATATGCACAGCTTGCAAAAATGAAGCTACAGGACTTTTATCCAGACGAGCACAAAGAGCATGGATGGACTAACGTCACCTGTACAGATAAGGAATTGAATCGTTTTCTTGAACTTATCATTAACGACATTATACACGAGACACAACAAGGAAAAGTTCTTACTACATATAAAAACTTTATAGGTGACAAATGACAATTGCTGTAGCAACATTTCATAACAATCATTATAAAGAACTTGCGGAACATACTTTTACTAAGAATCTAGAACCGTATTGTAATTTGCATGGATATAAACTAATTTGTAAAAACAAAAATCTTCCTGTAGATAGTAGCATATATTTTGAGAAAATTAAAATAATGCGCGATGCAATGGAGGATACTTCCATTGAGTGGATATGGTGGTTGGACTGTGATGCGATTGTTACAAATTTCCATATCAAATTAGAATCGATTGTAGATAACCAGTATGATATCATTATCTCCTCGGATTGGAACGGTATCAACTGCGGAAGCTTTCTGGTAAAAAATTCTGCTCGAGGCAAAGCATGGCTTGATATGATCTATAGTTTTAGAGATGTCCCTAGGTATAAAAATCACAAATGGCCAGAACAAGCTGTTATGATGGAGACCGCTCATCTTTATACTGACGTGATGAAAGTCGTACCTCAAAAAACACTTAATTCGTATTACTATAGTTTATACATACCAGAAGAATATTTGTGGAGGGATAGATTAAACACTAACGGAAACTGGACAGTCGGTGATTTTGTTATACACTTTCCCGGGATGCCGAATATTACAAGAATGGAATATATAAAAATATTCTTACAACTGTCGGTACTGAAGCCGGAATAATATATACTATGTGAACAACAATAGGAGTTTTTATGTCATCTGAAGAAGAAAAATTTGCACATTCTAAACGTATTCATCAAAAGGATACTTCTGTTAAAAAACAAGTGCATATTGCAAAGGAATATGGATTGCCGATTGATACTCCTCACAAATTCGCAAAGCACCATGCTGTGAATTGCGGTAATCCAAAATGTATCATGTGTTCAAATCCGCGCAAAACATTTAAAGAGTTAACTGCGCAGGAGAAGCGAATGTTCCAACCGGAACTTCAAGATGAATTCACGCATAAAACGGACAATTAAAATTTGACTTCGTTTAAAAACGGTGTTATAATTAAGTATAGATTTAATAGGGAAACTAAATGGAATTCGACGACGAAGAAGGCGTAGGCAACGAGGGGTTTGATATTAATTACGATAACGTAATTGAATGTAAAGAATGCCTTGGTGTGACTCGATTACTGGCCGCTGATTTAAAAGTTAATCCATATATGACGGTTGGACATTTTCTAAAGAATATATCAAACGCAGATCTTAAAATCCTAAATGATATTGTAGAAAATCATTCTGGCATTGAAGAAGATGACGAAGTAACTGATCCTGCACTTGCAGATTTAGTTCTAATTGCTGAAATGCTCGGCCGGGCGGAAGATGTTCATTCTGAAACTGACGAAGATCTGATGAAACGAGTCAACCATTTTATGATAATGATTACGTGTGAAAATCTTGCCCGAAAAGGCTTGGTAAAAGTATTCTATGAGAATATGTCATTCGGTGAAGATGCAGGGCACAGGATGGTAGTACAGAAAATCAATGGGGTAGGGGATGAGAGTTAACATAGCGTCCGATATTCATTTAGAATTCGGACCAATTGAAATTAAAAATACAGAAGGGGTGGATGCCCTTATTCTGTCTGGTGACATTTGTGTTGCTGCTTATCTAACTCATAAAGAATATGACGATGATAAAAGATCAAGAAGAATCCATGACTTCTTTGAGATGTGTTGTAGAGAATATGATAATGTGATTTATATTGTAGGCAATCACGAACATTATAATGGGGACTTTCAGCGTACGATTCCACATCTAAAAGAACACCTATGCTCTTATCTGGAAAATTTACATATTCTCGATAAAGCGGTTGTCACTATCAATGATATTACATTCATCGGTGGGACATTGTGGACTGATATGAATAAGGAAGATCCATCTACATTATATTCTATTCGGAATATGATGAATGACTTTATAAAAGTCTTTAATGGTGAGATTGATAATCGAGGTAAACCATATAAAGTTGTTAACAGATTAACCCCAGATGATGTAGTAGTTGACCATAAAGCAATGTTAGAATACATTCGCTCAATTGTCGATGGTAAACACGATAGAAAATTTGTAGTTGTCGGCCACCATGCACCTAGCAAATTATCCACTAAACCAAAATATCAAGACGACACTATTATGAATGGCGCATATTCATCTGACCTATCTGATTTTATTTTAGATCGCCCGCAAATTAAATTGTGGACGCACGGACATACTCACGATAATTTCGATTATATGGTGGGTAGTACTAGAGTAGTTTGTAATCCAAGGGGATATATTAAATATGAGCAACAAGCTGATATTTTTAATCCTAATATTATTTTTGAAGTATGACAAATTATATTGAAAAAGATCTTTATAAAACAATTATAGAAAACGTAATCGTATTGTGTACAGACATTCTTGTGAAGTATAAAGATAATTATGTACTGTTGAGGCGAGCGGAAGAACCTATGAAAAATGTTCTTTGGCCAATCGGAGGACGTATTAGACAAGGTGAAACCGCAGTTGAATCAGCAATTCGAAAGTTGAAAGAAGAATTGGGTATAATAAATTTTAAACCGTTGAAACCATTAGGGTATTATGAAGATCATTATAATACTAATTCATTTAACAATAATACAAATTATTATACTCTTAGTATTGTTTTTGAAACAGAAATAGAATCTATAGATAATTTAAATGTCGATTATACCAGTATCAAATTTGAATTACAAGATAAACTACCAGAGCAATTTATTATTAAACCTTTTATAGGAATTGAAAAATGAGTAAAGTTGAACAATATTCTCGTCCATGGGTAACATTTAATCCTAGCGATAAAACACATCGTGAGATTTTCCACACTGCATTAAAGCATAATACCTGGGGAAAATCCCCTGTTCGTTTCTGGTTAGAAGGGGAAACATCTAGTTTAATGGATCAATGTACCGCTAAAATGGCCAGGTATTATATGGAACAAGAATTCGGCAAAATCAAAGATAAACTAATTGCTGAAGAAATTAATGTTATTAATCAATATCGATTTATTGCAGTATAATACCCTTACGGTTGACACGGGTACTAAAAGATGTTATAATATGTTATATTAAGGAAATGAGATATGAAAGATTTTACAGAAACATGGTATTCGACTGCGTCGGAATTAGAACGCGATAAATTTAAAGGTTGGATCAAGAGTCATCTCGCAATGGGTGAGGTCAAAATTAAGTTCCTCAAAAAAGATAATACAATGCGAGATATGCGTTGCACATTAGGTGCAGGATATTTGCCTGTAACCGAAGAAAAAGAAATTAAACGTAAAGAGAATCCCGAAGTACTTGCAGTATGGGATATGGATAAAGACGCTTGGCGCGCGGTTCGATATGACGCAATCAAAGAAATCCACTTCGACATTTAAAGAAGACAAACCTATTGAGAATAAACGAAAGTTTATTCCAGATCCTTTGCTAAACAGGCAAGATCTCCGAGTATTTAAAAAATTAGTAATACCAGTAATTAAGGCAAATTGATGGCACGAATTTCACTTGACGCAGAACCTAGTATCGCTGTACTATCTCCAGATGAAGATACCTATAATGTTCAATTGATGAGAATCATGAACTGGTATTCTGCTGAGAAAGCAAAGTCAGATGCTCGCAAGTATATGCGAGATTATGTTAAAGCTAAAATGCCAAGTGAATTAAAAACATTTGACCAAGTAAAAGATGTTAACATCGTAAATACGTATGGTTGGATCTCTCGTATCATTATGCGCAATGGTAAAATTTCCGATAAGCATTTGACTAAGCTTACAGGATATCTAAAAGTTACGCTTGATTCTACAGTATATGTTCCAGAACCAGTACAGCAAACGGTTGTTGTATCTGCACCTAAGCCTTCAATTCAAGATGCAATGAAGGAAAAGATCTCTGAGTATCTAGGCGAATTAGAAGGATCGTTTGATTCTGTAGTTAAGAACAAAGAAGACTTTTCGTTGTATAAGAATATGCAAGCGAATCAGATTCCGAAGCCGTATGTAAATGATATTCAAGAATGGTCTAAGAATAAACTTCGCGAATTCATTCAAGTATATGAAGGTAAAGATTCTCAATTGGTAGAAGGGTATTCTAATATAACAAAACGAGAATTAAAAAGCATTGTAAAAATGCTGGCACAATTTATTGAAGACTGTGATAAATATTCAGAGTTTAAGAAAGCAAATCGCAAACCTCGAGCAGTTAAGGCAAAGCCTGCGAGTGTTCAAGTTAAGAATCTTAAGTACAAAAAAGAAGATACTGAATTAGGACTTAATTCAGTTGATCCTGCAGAGATTATTGGTGCTCAACAGGTATGGGTATTTAATAGTAAAACTCGTAAGTTGGCTCTGTATAAAACAGATTCAGCAATGGGTATTATGGTTAAAGGTTCTAGCTTTCAAAACTACGATCCAGAAATGGGTTGTCAAAAGACTTTGCGTAAACCTGCAGATCAACTTAAAGATCTAATGGGTGCTACAAAAGTACAATTAAGAAAATATATGGATAGTGTAAGTTCTAAAGCTTCTTCTGCAAATGGTCGAATGAATGCTGATACACTAATCCTTAGAGTTATTAAGTAAGGTTTAAGATGGCGCTAAAATTATCATATTGTCAATTAATTAAAATTGTTTTAACGAAGATTGGCGGTAGCCCGTTACAACAAGTATACACTCAATTGTCGCAGGGGTTGCAACAAATAACAAAAGGTGGATTAATACCAACAGAGTTGCAACAACTAAAAACATATATTGATCAGGTTACTACTGCATTAAATGGGGTAGCTGGAGATGTCAATGCAATGCAACAATTGACTCAGCAGTTTTTCTACAATCCAGTGGGGACTGTTACCACCGAATTAATATCTAGTATTAATTCGAGGCTTGCGCAAATTGAAGACCCCTTGTCTCCGGGAACCGCTAGTTCGGGGAATGAAACAGAATATGACGGATTGTCAGATTTAAAAACAAAGGCAACTGCGTTTTTAACTTCAACCGATGTATTGACAGGAGTCACACCTCCAAGTTTAACTAGTGGGTTCGGGGGATGTACTTTGGCGGATTTATTAGGCGACGGATGTAAACCGGCAGAAGATGCGCCAGATGTAGATATACAAACCGTAATTGATGGATTTAAATCTGGTGCGTTTATAACAGCAGCCAAGATAGGTATTAATCAGATTATCATAACCGGCACAGGATATGGCCAGTTAGCAACAGCTGTTACAAATCTTAAGAATAATATGAATTTATTTAATGATACTGTAACAAATAAATTAAATAAAATTATTATTAAACGTGCAGTCGAAACATACATTACAGATATAGCATTTAAATTATTATCTGGATGCAGTAGCGGATTAATTGATTCCACAATTCGGCCTGAAGCTAAAACAGCTATAACACCTTTTGTGGAATATCAACAAAGAATTTTAGCAGGCACAATAAACGCAGATGGTTCGACACCTGGCGCGAATGACACAATACTAGCAACTTAAAAGAAAGATATATTATGATCGTTGTTGATTACAGCCAAACGGCTATCTCAAACTTGATGGCAGAAATTGGCGGGCGTAAGGACATTGAGATTCAAGTGCCGCTATTGCGTCATATGATTTTAAATTCCATTCGCGGATACAAACAAAAGTTTGGTAAAGAGTTTGGACAAATTGTTATCGCAGTAGATAATCGCAACTATTGGCGCCGTCAAGAATTTCAATACTACAAAGCTGGTCGTAAAAAAGCTCGTGAGGATTCTGGTTTAGATTGGAAAACAATCTTTGAAGCGCTTGATCTTATTCGTACTGAGATTGATAAATTCTTTCCATACAAGGTAGTTAATGTCGATGGTGCAGAAGCAGATGACGTTATTGCAGTATTGGCAGAGTGGTCTCAGACAAATGATTTTGCCGAAGGTGGAATCTTCAATGATGAACCTAAACCATTCCTTATTGTTTCCGGAGATCATGACTTTATTCAGTTACAAAAGTTTAAGAATGTAAAACAGTTTTCTCCTACACAAAAGAAATATGTTAAACCGGAAATGTCTGCAAATCAATATATTTTCGAACATACAATTAAAGGTGATAAGGGCGATGGCGTCCCCAATGTGTTATCTGCAGATGACAGCATTGTTGCAGGCGAGAGACAAAAACCTATTACTGCTAAGAAACTGGAAGCATGGTATAAAGATAAAAAATCTATGCCAAACGATGCAGACTTTATTCGTAATTTTGAACGCAATCAAAAACTAGTTGACTTTACTTTTATTCCTGAAAACATTAAAAGTTCTATTATAAATAATTACGCAGGGCAACCTGATAAAAATAAGAGTATGCTTTTGAACTTTTTCATTGAGCATAAAATGAAAAACATGCTAGAATTGATTGAGGAATTTTAATGAGAACAACTATCCCACAAATTTTTGAAGAGGTTGATAAGGCGCCTAATAAGCAAGCTAAGGTTCAACGACTACGCGCATACGACCACCCTGTGTTGCGCGGCATGCTTCAAATTAATTTTAATCCAAATTTTAAATTAGATTTACCTGAAGGTACTCCTCCTTATAAAAAGGATGAGAAGGTACCTATTGGGTATTCAGAAACAAATCTATTTGCAGAATTTAGACGTATGTATATTTGGGGCAGACCAAGTGAATTATCTAAATTTAAAAAAGAAGCATTATTCATTCAAATGCTTGAAGGTATTCATTGGACTGAAGCTGATGATCTATGCCTGTGCAAAGATAAAAAACTCCAAACCAAATATAAAACACTTACAGAAGATATTGTAAGAGAAGCCTTCCCTGATGCACTTCCTCCTCCTTTACCAAAAGCAGAAGTAAAGAAAGAACCAAAAGCAAAAAAAGAGAAAGTCTCTTTGAATGGTTGACTCGGTTCTTCAAACGAGACGTACCCGAACCGGTCAAAAGTGAATGGATTTATTATGGAGAAATGCCAGATGATCCAAAACACGACCCTAGAATTATGAATACCCACCAATACAGAGCATTTGACAAACGTTGAAAAAGATGTTATAATTATATTATAGGAGAATTGATATGACAATGCACATCGTGGGTCCTTGGTTATCTACAAATGGTAAGAAAAAGGGTAAAGTTAAATTCAAAAGTGCCGAAGAGGCACGCAATGCGAGAGCTCTTGCACAAGAGTGGTCTTCTATGAAAAAGAAATGGGGCGTTGAGATTGAAGAATCTAAGCGTAAACGAGCTATGGCAGCTGAAGTTTATTCGCCTCCAGTATCATCTAATCCACGGGGTGTTACTAATAATATCCAGAGTTTAAATTCAAGAACAACCGGCGCGGTTTCAAGTAAGCCTTCGCCGGTGTATACTGGTACAAAGGTGCTAGGCATTGGTACAATGCATAAATCTAATGCAGTTCCAATCTTTAGCGATGACGAAGCAAAAGAAATTTCTACAATGAGGCGTTAATGAGAAAAATAGTTTTAGTTACTGGCGGGTTTGATCCTATTCATTCTGGTCATATTGAATATTTTAAAGCAGCTAAAAAATTAGGTGATCTGTTAGTAGTTGGTATTAATTCTGACGCATGGCTTTCCCGCAAAAAAGGTATGCCATTTATGCCTGCAAATGAGCGACATGCAATTGTAAGCAGTCTAAGTATGGTAGATCGTACAATATTCTTTAATGATAATGATGGCTCCGCTAAAAATGCAATTAATGATATACGAGCACTTTATCCGAATGACCAAATTATTTTTGCTAATGGTGGCGATCGCACACAAGAAAATATTCCAGAGATGAGTGTTAAAGATAGTAAACTAGTCTTTGCATTTGGTGTCGGAGGTGAAAACAAAATGAATTCTAGTTCTTGGATTCTTCAAGAATGGAAAGCACCAAAGACCTCGCGCGCGTGGGGATATTATCGTGTTCTGCATGAACAGGGTAAAGATGTTAAAGTTAAAGAACTTACTGTTGATCCAGGTAAATGCTTAAGTATGCAACGACATAAAGATCGTGCGGAGCATTGGTTTGTAGCAGAAGGAAAAGCTACGGTTTACTCATTAAATCGTAGTACAGATGTTGAGCTAATGGGAGTCTACAATAAATTTGATAGCCTTCATATTAGCAAAACAGAGTGGCATCAGCTTTGCAATGAAACTGATGACCCATTGAAAATTGTCGAAATCCAGTATGGCGACAATTGTATTGAAGATGATATTGAAAGGAAATAAATTATGGCAGGTATCCCATCCAATCCGGCAGATCGTAAAGCAATTTTCGAATGCATGAAAGAAATCTCTAATAGCATGGCGCGCATGGACGGTGAACGTGAATTCATCCGTGAAGCAATTAAAGATATTTGTGAGAAACAAGAACTTAGCAAAAAGACATTTCGTCGTATGGCTAAAGTATATCATAAACAAAATTTCAGTAAAGAAATTGAAGAACACGAAGAGTTTGAAACAATGTATGAAACAATTACAAACTCAACAACAATGAATAGTACAACAGCATGATCCGTTACATCCTTGAAGCAACATGGCGAGATAAAATTGGTCGCAATAAAAAGCAATCAATTATTGGCGTATATGCCAAATTAGAAGAAATCGAAAAAGCAAAGCAAAAAGTTTCAAGTGAACCGCATAAGTATAAGAGTGTTACATTCAACGTACAATCTGAAGAGCATCCATTTTTTGCTTAATTTTTAAGCATAATTCCCGTATGCTTGACAAGGATACTATTTTCTGTTATAATAAAGACAAGAACTTAAGGAACCGTTGATGACTACTTTATCTAATATTTTTGACTCTTTAGCTGCTGACAATTCTCGCCTTGCTAAAGAAGCAATCTTAACTGCTAATAAAAATAATAAAGATTTACAACGAGCAATCAAACTTGCTCTAGATCCACTTATCAGTTTTTACATCCGTAAAATTCCAGATTACAAAGCAACCGGCAATGCAAAATTGTCAGATGCAATGAGTACTCTTGAAAATGAATTTGCTACACGCAACTTCACTGGTAATGCTGCAATTGAACTTTTAACTAGTATTTTGGAATCTTTAAATGAAGCAGATGCCAGTGTTATTGAAAAAATTATCAAGAAAGACCTTCGATGCGGGGTTTCAGAAGCAACAGCAAATAAAATATGGCCTGGTCTCGTATCGACCTATCCGGTTATGTTGGCTTCTGGATTCGACCAAAAGCTTGTCGACAAAATTAAATTCCCAGCATATTGTCAATTAAAATTAGATGGAATGCGTTTTAACGCAATTGTAAAAAATGGAACTGTTGAATACCGTAGCCGCAATGGCAAAGAACTTACTATTCCAAGCAAGTTATTTACTGACGCCTTTCTCAAGCTTGCTAGTTATTATGATACCGGTATTGTTTTTGATGGTGAACTACTAGTAGTAGATTCTGCAGGCAAACCGCTTGATCGTAAAACAGGTAATGGTATCTTAAGCAAAGCTGTTAAAGGTACAATGTCGGAAAAAGAAGCAGAATCTGTTCGTGTAACATTATGGGATGCGATTCCATATATTGACTTTAAAGCAGGTTGTTATGCTGTGCCATATAATGATAGGTTCCAGGCAATAGTTAATAGGACTACACACCTAAAAACAATTAATCACTCATTGGGTGCATTAATTGATTGCGTATGGACCAAAGAGGTTAACACGCAACTTGAAGCACAAAAGATTTTTGAGAAATTTTTAGCCGATGGGCAAGAAGGCACTATTCTCAAATCCAAGACAAACATCTGGGAGGATAAACGCTCTAAAGAACAGATTAAATTCAAAGGTGAATTGGAATGTGATCTTGTTGTCGTTGGATGGGAAGAAGGTACTGGTAAAAACAAAGGGCGCCTAGGTGCACTTGTTTGCGAATCATCCGATGGGCTTATTCAAGTTAATGTAGGATCTGGTTATTCTGACGAGCAACGAGAAGAATACACCAAAGCTGTTATTGGTAAAATTGTAACTGTTAAATACAACGCAAGAATTAAAGATCGCGGCGAGAATGTTGAACGATTATTTTTGCCAATCTTTATTGAGATGCGCGAGGACAAAAATGAAGCAGACTCAAGCAAACGAATCAAATAATTATATTATTACGTTAATTGAAGATGGTGAGGATTTAATATTACCATTGCCCGAAAGATTGCTTGAAGAAGCAGGTTGGAATGACGGTGATATTTTAGATTGGTCTGACAACGGAAATGGTTCTTGGACAATAAAAAAAGTCCCAGAAGTGACACCTGAAGAAGAAGAAGCTTGGAAAGAATTAGAACGCAAAAATAATATATAAAGAGAAGGAACCTCTTTATGAGCGCCAAAGTTTTAAGATTTCCGGATAAACAAAAAACAGTTGTTTATAAAATTCCGTTATATACGGATGAGGAAATATTTCTTACTGTTTTAGCAGTCAATATATTTAGTTTGTTTTCATATAAAATAACAGCATCCACATTAGAAAATTGTGATTCAGAGATAGTTTTATCTGCAATAACCAAAGCATCTACTTCTGACATATTTTCAAACTCCGCAAAATTTACATACATTGAAATTCTTAACGCAGTTGAAAAATTTGAAACATGAATATCTTTTACTTACACAACGATACCAAGAAGTGTGCTGAATTGCACAATGACAAACATGTCGTTAAAATGATCCTTGAATATGCTCAATTACTTTCTACTGCTCATAGGTTTATTGACGGTGTCCCTAGTATTGATAGGGGAACTAGAACTGGCAGACAACGAACCTCGTATATACTCTCTGATAGCCGCGATGATGTGCTTTATCGGGCCACTCATATCAACCATCCTTCAGCAATTTGGGTAAGACATTCTTATGAAAATTATGAATGGTTGTATAAGTTATTCATTGCAGTATTAAACGAATATACGTATAGGTATGGTAGAATACATTCTACACAACGATTGGCAGATGTTTTGTATACTCCACCTACAAACATTCCTAAAGGCGTAGGATTTACTGAACCGACACCCGCAATGCCAGATGAGTATAAGGTATCCGGGAATTCCGTCAGATCATATATAAATTATTATGTTGGTGCAAAAAAGCACCTAGCATCCTGGAAAAAAAGACAAACACCTGAATGGTTTACATATGCCTAGTTATACATTAAAATGCAACGATTGTGAAACATTATTTGACGTGATGTGTCGTTATGACGCACGTCCTGAACAGCAATGCCCATCCTGCAAATCAACAAATCACGAAAACCTCATCACTGGCGCACCTGCGCTAGGAGACTCTGTCCGTCTAGGAGTCACTAAACCAGATGGTGGTTTTAACGAAGTCTTGTCTAAGATTCACTCTCAAAATTATAAGAGTAACTTGGCAGACAAATTAAGTAGACGATAAAATGCTTCCAATAATTTTAACACCTAGGGGGAATCAATAGCCGAAAGTCTATTTGTCCTCCTTTTTCCTTAAGAGGGCATCCATGGCAAAGTCTAAAAATAATACTCAGTTACATTCGGAACAACCACAGTTAACCTTAGCAAACAATCGCTTAAGGTTACGCTTGGATGATATGAAAGTAATAGAGCCATTAACGGACAACCAGAAATTATTTTTTGATGCATATGAAGATTCAAGTATTATGTTACTCCATGGAGTAGCAGGTACGGGAAAAACATTCATTGCCCTATATCATGCGTTAGAAGAAGTGCTTGATAAGTCTAATCCTTACAAGCGGGTAATAGTAGTTAGATCAGCAGTACCTAGTCGGGAAATTGGTCATTTACCAGGAGACGAAAAAGAAAAAACGGAGGTATATACTGAACCATATGTCGAAGTTTGTCAAGATCTTTTCGGAAGACATGACGCGTATCAACGGTTAGAAGAACAAGGAGCAATTAAGTTTTTAATTACGTCATTTGTCAGAGGCATTACTCTAGAAGATTCTATTATTATAGTAGATGAATGCCAAAATATGACGGACATGGAATTAAACTCAGTTATTACTAGAGTAGGAAATCGTTCTAAAATTGTATTTTGTGGAGACTTTAGGCAAACAGATTTATACAGAAAAACCGACATGTCTGGACTCAAAAAGTTCATGGCAATCGCCGATATGATGCCCTCATTTAAAACATTCGAATTCGGCGTGGATGATATTGTTAGATCTGCAATAGTTAAAGAATATATCCTAGCAAGATTAGATTACGAAACACGTTATAACACTTAATAAATATAAGAGCCGAGCTAATAATTCGGCTCTTTTAACTGGAGAAAGAAATGAAGAAAATATTAATTCTAATTGGATTAGCATTTTTATCTATGTCAGTATCAGCGCAATATATGCATTGGTCTTCTAGACATGGACCATATTATGAACCTGCTCGTTCCTGGGTTGCGCCTGTACTTATTGGCGGGGTAATTGGTTACGAACTAAGTAAAGCTCGTTCGAATACTGTTATTGTTCAACAACAACCAACTATTATCGAACAAACTATGGAATGCACTCCTTGGAAAGAAACACTACAATCTGATGGCACAACTAAAAGAGAGAGAACGTGTTATCAACGATGACCATATAAAAAGGAAAACAAATGGCTGATGGATTTGATTTTAATTTTACAGAAGAACAATTACATCATTTATTGCCAAGGGTGAAAAACATTACAGAATGGTACGAGGCAATAGTGGAGACATTACCGCAATACGGTATTAATGACATTGCTCGGGTGTCGGCATTTATCGCACAATGCGCACATGAATCGGGCGGATTTACTGTTATGCAGGAGAATCTGAATTATAGTGCAGATGGTCTGCAAAAGATCTTTGGTAAGTATTTCCCCAACCCACAAATTGCTGCTCAATATGCAAGACAACCTGAAAAGATTGCAAATAGAGTGTACTCAAATAGAATGGGTAACGGAGATGAGGCAAGCGGCGAAGGCTGGAAGTTTAGAGGCCGTGGTCTTATTCAATTGACCGGTAAACACAATTATACAAAATGTTCTGAAGCATTTTTTGACGATCATACTTTGTTAGATCAACCCGACATTCTGTTACAACCATACTATGCATTAAATTCAGCATGCTGGTTCTGGAATGCCAATAATTTAAATCCCCTTGCTGACGCACAGGATATTAAAATGATGACAAAGAAAATCAATGGCGGATTCATTGGTTTAGAGGATAGAATTAAACATTATAATCACGCAGTTGATATTTTACAAGGATAGTTAATGATTTTTAATCATGTTAATGTGAATAAATTTGATACGTTAGAACAAATTACACGAGAAGATGGTGTAAGGTTTTATCAAACGCCAAGTGGTAGGAAATATCCCTCAATTACTACCATTCTTGGCGCGCAAAGTAAACAAGGCATAATGGAATGGCGTAAAAGAGTCGGCGAGGAAGCAGCTAATAAAATTTCTAAAGCTGCTACGACGCGAGGAACCAAGTTACACGCATACATTGAGAATTATTTAAACAATAATAACGTCTTAGATGAAATGTCCTTCTTTCAAAAGGAACTTTTCACAAGTATTTTGCCAGAATTGCACAAAATTAACAACATTCATGTGCAAGAGCAAAAATTATACTCAGATCACCTAAGATTAGCAGGCACAGTTGACTGCATCGGCGAATATGAGGGCAAATTGGCAGTCATCGACTTTAAAACTTCAGGCAAATTGAAGAAAAAAGAATGGATCCATAGCTACTTCATGCAATGTGCGGCATACGCTATCATGTATGAGGAGAGAACGGGCATTCCAATCAGTAAATTGGTCGTTCTTATCGCCGTAGAAGACGAAAATCCACAAGTTTTTGTCGAAAAACGTGATAATTGGGTCAAAGAACTGCTAAAATGCCGAGATTCTTACGAAATGGACAACAATTTATTGACTTTTTCGTAAAACCTGTTATAATATATAAAATATTGCTGTATGAAGCAAAGAGAAAAGTATTCTGGACGCGGGTGCGAATCCCGCCAGGTCCA
>Ga0222712_10003165_pt1 | contig 18176 bp, 13 predicted proteins | sample C33_657DmetaG_FD_165043 | JGI IMG/M metagenome (GOLD analysis project Ga0222712, IMG submission 165043) | Estuarine water microbial communities from San Francisco Bay, California, United States - C33_657D | ecosystem: Environmental > Aquatic > Marine > Unclassified | place: USA: California...
ACGCTGTCCTCTGTTCAGTCCTCAATTCTTCCCAATCAATCGTCCCCACGCGCGGGCGTAATCGCCGGCGGCTTTGCCGAGGCGGATGCGGCCGGCATCGTCGTCGGTCCATTTGACGGGAATCTCGACGAGCTTCGCTCCCGCACGGGCAAGCCGCACGAAGGCTTCGCCGCCGAAAGAGAAACCGCGCGCGTCGGTCGGCATCTGTAACTGCACGAAGACGGAACGACGCACGAGCTTCAGGCCGCAGCCCGGATCGGTCAGGCGAGCGCCGGGTAGCAGCCGCCAGAAGAACGAGAGCGTCGCGGAGATGAGCGAGCGCTTCCAGGAACGGCCGATGACCTGCGAATCGCGATGCCAGCGGGAGCCGGCGACGAGGTCGGCCTTCCCTTCCGCGATGAGACGGTAGCCGCGCACGAGCGCTTCGGGATCCGTGGCCATGTCGGCGTCGCAATACGCGAGCACGTCATAGCCCTCCGGCGCCGACTCCCAGGCGGAGCAGATCGCGACCCCTTTGTCGCCATGGTCACACGCCCGATGGTAGACGACGCGATACGGGATCTTCGCGGACGCTTCGATGGCGACCGACCGGGTCCAGTCCGTCGAGCCGTTGTCCGAGACCACGATCAGGGCATCCGCGCAGCCGTTGGCCTGCAGGCTCTCTGCCAGACGGGCCAAGCCCGACCCCAGACGGCGCTCCTCATTGCGGACCGGAATGACGATTAGGAGGGGCATCAGGGGCCTTTAAAATCCTTCATTTCGCACGATAACTCAACCCTTACGTCCAGCCTTTGCGATTGAGATGAGATTGAGACTCAGTTTCATATTTGACTGTTGAGACTGAATCTCAACTTTAGCTAACCTACACCGAACGCCATGCGCACGCACCTCCTCTTCCTACTCGCCGCCAGTCAGGTGACCTTGGCCCAGACCGTGCCTTCAACCGTCAAGCCGAGCGAGCTCGCCCCCCTGACCGTGACGGGCATCGCCCCCGACGCCTTCATCCTGCCGGGCTCGGCCGCCGTCATCGAAGGCGATGAGTTCCGCGCCAAAGGCTACACCAACATCAAACAGATCGCCGCCAACACCCCGGGCGTGTTCGTGCGCGACGAAGACGGCTTCGGCAACTTCCCCAACATCTCGATCCGCGGCGTCGACGGGACGCGCAGCGCCAAGGTCACCCTGATGGAGGACGGCATCCTGACCGCGCCCTCGCCCTACTCTTCCCCCAACGCCTACTACGCCCCGAAGTCGGGTCGCATGGCGGGCATCGAGTTCCTCAAGGGCTCGAGCCAGGTGATGTACGGACCGCACACCACGGGCGGCGTCATCAACTTCCTCTCCACGCCGATCCCGACGGGTGGTCAGCAGTTCTTCTCCCGCCTCACCGCGGGCAACTACGGCAACTTCTTCAACCAGACCTGGCTCGGCGGCACCACGATGACCGAAGCCGGCAAGGTCGGCGCGCTCGTCGAACTGCATACGCAGCTCAGCGACGGTTACCGCTCGATCGACGGCGTCGGCCGCCGCAGCGGCTTCACGCTCACCGAGCCGATGGTCAAGCTGGCCTGGGAGCCGAAGGGCGCGCTCCGTCAGCGCCTCGAGCTCAAGGTTGGCCAGACCGACTTCGAAGCCGACGAATCCTACGCGGGCCTGACCGAGGCCGACCTCCGCGCGAATCCTGACCGTCGCTACGGCTCGAGCCGCTTCGACCACCACGTGGCCGAACATTGGCGCACCTACCTCAAGTGGATCGCCGAACCGGACAAGTCCCTCCGCCTCGAGAGCGCGCTCTATTTCAACAAGTTCGACCGCAACTGGGACAAGCTCGACGGACTCCGTGGCACCGGCCTCCGCACCAACGTCGCCGAAGCCCTCGCGCACGCCCCCTCCCTCGCGATCCTACGCGGAGACCTCGTCGCCGGTAATGACGGCGAGTTCTTCACCAACGATGCCACCCGCAACCACGTGGCCTACGGCTGGCAGGGCTCGGCACGGAAGCAGTTCGAGACCGGCGAAGCACGCCATGAGCTCGTCACCGGCCTGCGCATCCACCGCGACACCGCCGGCGGCTCCAACCAGCGCACCACGTATGCCGTCGACGACGGCGTGATCGGCGCCGGCACCAAGGGCGCGGTGACGTCCGCCGGCTTCCAGGAGACCACCGCCACGGCCTTCTTCGCCGAAGACGCGATCAAGCTCGGCGCGCTCACCCTGCGTCCGGGCATCCGCTACGAATACCTCGACATGGCCAACACCACCTCCGGCGGCGCCTACACGCCGGTCGACAGCGAGATGGTCATGGGCGGCCTCGGCTTCACCTACGAACTCGACGCGAAGAACACCGTCTTCGGCGGCGTCTACCGCGGCGGCTCGGCGGCGAACCCCTCCGGCTACGCGGCGGGCACGCGCTCCGAAGAAAGCCTCGGCAAGGAACTCGGCCTGCGTCACCGCGACCGCGCGACCAGCTGGGAACTCACCGCCTTCCATACCGATTTCCGCGACCTCATCGCGCCCGTGGTCGGCGTGGCCGGCGGCGGCCTGATGCCCGTCACCAATGGCGGCGGCGCGACTTCTTACGGACTCGAAGCCCTCGTGCGACACGACCTCGCCGGAGCGCCAGGCCGCGGCTTCGCGCTGCCTGCCTACGCGGGCCTGACCTGGACGCACGCGCGCTTCAGCGACATCGAAGGCAGCCGGCTCGGTAATTCGGCCGGTCTCTTCGCCGGTGCGAGCAACGGCAACGAGATCCCCTATGTCCCGGAATGGAAACTCTCGGCCGGCCTAGGCTTCGAGACCGGACCGTGGGGCGGCTCGCTCGACCTCAGCTACTACTCCGCGACCTGGGGTACGGGTTATAACGCCGGCCCGCGGCTCGTCGACGGCTCCGGCGCGCCGGCCAATCCGTCCGCGCTCGACGGCAAGGTCGACGGCCTGCTCACCGTGGACCTCAACCTCCGCTATCAGCTGACGCCTTCCTTCAAGCTCGTCGGCGGCGTGCAGAACCTGCTCGATAAGCGGGCCATCATCAGCCGCGCCCCGCTGGGCGCACGCGCCAACGCCCCGCGAACCTTCTTCTGCGGCGGCGAACTGGCCTTCTGAACCCCGGACGCGACTTGCCACCGCCGGGCCGCGCTCGCATCGTCACGTTCCCCCGCGTATGCGCCCCGCGCCCGTCCAGCCTGACTCCGACCGCCTCCTCGACTTCGTCGTCGTGGCGCTCGCGGTCGTGGCGCTCGGCGTGTCAGTCAGCGGGCTGACCCGCACGCCCCCGCGACTCGAACCCGCGACGATTCCACCCGCGAAGGCCAAGCCGGCGCTGGTAAAGCTCGACCCGACGAAGCTCCGCACCGCGCCCTCGGCGAACGCGGACAGCGCCGCGGTCGCCCCTGATGCCGCGTTGGCACCCGCGCCCCTCGCCCCGATCACCTCGCTCCCGGACCTGCGTCTGCCGTCCCTTCCGCAGGTTCCCGCCGCGACTGTCCGCCGCCCGGTGACGACGCCTACCGTCCCCGCCGTCGGCAAGACCGGCGCCACGGGCGCCGCCCGGGGCGGCGTGACGGCCGGCCCCATCGTGCTCGATGTCGCCGAGATGGCCGGCCGGCAGCCTTGGCCGGAATATCCCTACGAATGCCTGCGTCGTCGCGAGAGCGGCGTCGTGCGCGTCGAATTCGAAGTCGGCGAGAACGGCGCCGTGCGCCGAGCCCGCGCGGTCAATACTTCCGGCTGCCATCGCCTCGATGACGCGGCGACCGAGACCATCCTGCGCCGCTGGGAATTCCCCGTCGGTGAAGTCCGCCTTTACGAGATCTCCATCCAATTCCAACTCCAGTGACCATGCCCCTCGCCAACGTGCTCGTAGAGACCTTCCTCAAAGGCGGCCCCATCATGTGGCCGATCCTCGTCTGCCTGATCGTCGCCCTCGCGACCGTGGCCGAGCGTCTGCTCTACTGGCGTGACGTCCGTCGCCTCCGCGCCGACAAGGCCTTCAGCGAAGCCCTCTGGGAAGTCCGTCTCGGCCAATACGGCCCGGCCTGGCAGCGCACGCAAGGCGCGGCCTCGCCCTTCCTCGTCGCGCTCCGCTCCGGCCTCGCCAACGGCCGTACCGAGCCCGTGACCGCCATGCAGCTGCGCGCCGAAGAGACGCTCGAGGAGGCCGGCGCTCGCCAGTGGCTGCTGAGCACCATCGTCACGCTCGCGCCGTTGCTCGGCCTGCTCGGCACCGTCGTCGGCATCATGGGCAGCTTCCAGTTCATCGGCTCCGAGCAGCTCGCGGTCGCCAAGGTCAGCGGCGGCGTCGGCGAAGCCCTCATCGCGACGGCCGCCGGCCTGGGCATCGCGATCTTCTGCCTCATCCCGCACAACTTCTTCCACCGCCGCGCGCAGTCGCTGCGCCACGACCTCGAGCAGGCCATCAACCAGGCCGAGATCGCGCTGAAGAGCGCCGCGGCCGCCGGCCAGCCGGTGAGCGAATTCCAACCTGCGCCCGACGAAGCCGGGCGCCGTCGCTGAGATGGCCATCCGCCTCCGCCGGCCGAAGGACGAAGAGACGGGCGCACGCATCGAGATCGTGCCGCTCATCGACATCATGTTCTTCCTGCTGGCCACGTTCATCCTCGCCACGCTCGGCCTGACGCAGAGCCAGGCGCTCGCCCCCGTCCGTCTGCCCGCCTCCGCGGCGGCCACCGCCTCGGCTGAACGCGACCTCGTCGTCGCCGTCGACGCCGCGGGCACGCTCTCGCTCGAAGGCCGCGCGCTCGGCCGCAATGAACTCGTCGCCGAACTCCGCCGCCGCGCCGCCGCCGCGCCGGGCCGACCGGCCCTCGTGCAGGGCGACGCCCGCACTCCCTTCGCCGCGATGACCCGCGCCCTCGAGGCCGTCGGCGAAGCGGGCATCACCGAAGTGCGTTTCGCCGCCGAACCCGTCGAAGCCAAATGAGCCTGCGCGCCATCCAGTTCGCCTTGATCGGCCTGCTCGTCGCCGTCGCCGGCTGGCAGTGGCAGCGCGACCTCGGCTTGCGCGCGGACTACGCCTCCGAAGGTGCCACGCGCGCCAGGCTGGTCGCCGACCTCGCCCAGGCCCGCGCCGAAAGCGAAGGCCTGAAGCAGGATCTCGCCGAACTGCGCACCCAGCTCGACCGCACGCGCGCGTTGCGCGCCGACGCCGAAGCGGAGAACCGGAAGCAGACCGCCGAATTCGTCGCCCGCACCAAGGACTGGCAGGCGGCGCTCCGCGGATGGGAAGACGCCGTGAAGGCCCGCGACGCCCGCCTCGCCGCTCTCCAGGAACGAGAGAAACTCATCCTCACCAAACTCACCGAAGCCGTGAAGCACGCCGAAGCAGCGACCGCGCGCGCGGAGGAGATGAGGGTGAGGATCGAGGAAGGGAAGAAGAAGGAGTGATGGGGCAGGATGGAGGACTGAATTGAGGACTGCGTGGAGGGCTGAATGGAGTGCTGAGTCGATGACAGAGGACAGATGGCAGAGATCCTGCCACCCGGAACTGAATGCCCCTTGGGTTGATGACTTTTGCCTCGGGTAGGGGCGTGGCTTCGCCGCGCCCTCCTGTCTCGGTGTGTTCCCATCCGCCAACCGCTAACCGCCAATACCTGTTGCGAAGTGCACGATGAATCGTGCCCCTACCTGGATTCGCCCTGCGGCGAATCAGAGACAGCCATGTCGTGACGCGGTCCCGACCCTACCCATCCGCGAAGCTTACCCACAAAAAAGGCCAGCACGTGGTGCTGTCCCTACCTTTAAGTGCGTTTGATCAATCCAGTCCTCGACGCAGTCCTCTACTCAGCCCTCCATTCAGTCCTCGATGATCAGGAACCCACCTTCTCCTTGATCGCCGCGAACATCTGGTCGGGCGAGAGGCCGTGGGCGGCGCGCAGGGTCTTCACGTCGGTCGCATGGCCGACGAAACGGTCGGGCCAGCCGAGGCGGAGCACCGGGGTGCGGACGCCGTGTTCGGCGAGGGTCTCGAGCACACCCGTGCCGAAGCCGCCGGTGACGGCGCCGTCCTCGAGCGTGACGATGAGCTTCGCGGCCTTGGCCTGGTTGACCAGCAAGGTGCTGTCGATCGGCTTGGCGAAGCGCGCGTTGACGACGCCGACGGTAAGGCCGGTCGCGGCGGAAAGCTTTTCGGCGAGCGCCTCGGCTTCGGGCACCATCGTGCCGAGGGCCCAGAGCTGGACGTCGGCGCCGGCGCGGAGGATTTCGGCCTGGCCCAGCGGGATGAGCGCGGGCTGCGCCTTGACCGCCTTGCCGGCGGCGGCGCCGCGCGGATAGCGGATGAACATCGGCGCGCCGGACTTCAGCGCCGTGTGTAGCATGTCCGCGAACTCGTCCTCATCCTTCGGCTGCATCAGCGTGACGTTCGGGACGCAACGCAGGTAGGCGATGTCGAAGAGGCCGTGGTGCGTCGGGCCGTCGCTGGGCGAGACGCCCGCGCGATCCATGCAGAAGGTGACCGGCAGGCGCTGCAGGCAGACGTCATGGATGACCATGTCGTAGGCGCGCTGCATGAAGGTGGAATAGATCGCGCAGACCGGACGGAGGTCGCGGGCGGCGATGCCGGCGGCGAAGAGCGCGGCGTGCTCCTCGGCGATGCCGACGTCGTGGTACTGCGCGGGGAGTTCCTTCTTCAGCTGGTTGAGGCCCGTGCCCGAAGGCATCGCGGCCGTGATGCCGACCACGCGGGAGTCGGCCTTGGCTTCACGGAGCAACAGGGCGCCGAAGACGTCCTGCCAGGCCTTGGGGGCGCCGGCGGCGCCGGAAGCGAGCGAGTCGCCTGTCTCGGGATCGAAGGCGCCCGTGCCGTGGAATTTCTCGGGGTTCTTGAGCGCGGCGCCGAGGCCGCGGCCTTTCTCCGTGCGGACGTGCAGGAGGATCGGACCTTGGGAGTCCTTGCAGAAATTCAGGTAGCGCTCGAGCGCGCCGAGGTCATGACCGTCGATCGGGCCGACGTAACGCACGCCATACTGCTCGAAGAGCGAGGAGCTATGCGTATACCAGTTCTTCACGTGGCGTTTGAAGCTCCGGCCGAAGTCCAGGACCTTGGTGCCGAGGCGGGTCTTGCCGAGGAAGCGCTTCAGGCCCTGCTGGGAGTCATTGTAAGGACGCGTGACGATCAGGCGGCTCAGGATGTCGGCGACCGCGCCGACGTTGCGGTCGATGGACCACTCGTTGTCGTTGAGCACGATGACCAGGCGCTTGGTCGACTTCGCGGCGTTGTTGAGCGCCTCCATCGTGACGCCGCAGGTGAGGGCCGCGTCGCCGATGAGGGCGACCACGTGCGAATCTTCGCCGAGGCGGTCGCGGGCGTTGGCGAGGCCGACGGCGGCGGAGAGCGCCGTGCCGGCGTGGCCCGCGCCGAAGACGTCGTGCAGGCTCTCCTCGCGATTCAGGAAGCCGCTCAGCCCGCCCGTGGTGCGGATGCCATCGAAGTCGGCGCCGTTACGTCCGGTGAGGAGCTTGTGGACGTATCCCTGGTGGGCCACGTCGAAGACGAACTTGTCACGCGGCGTGCCGAAGACGCGGTGCAGGGCGATCGAGAGTTCGACCACGCCGAGATTGGGACCGATGTGACCGCCGTTCTTGGCGGTGACCGCCACGAGGCGTTCGCGGATCTCCTGCGCGAGGAGCGGAAGCTGCTCGGGCGCGAGGGCCTTGACGTCGGCCGGACCGCGGATGGACGCGAGGAGCGACATCAGCCCTGCGAGTCTTCGCCGCGCTTGCCGAGCTGCTCGATGCGCAGTTCAGCGGCTTCGAGCGACTTCTGGCAGGACTTCAGCAGGCGCATGCCTTCCTCATACTTCGCGACGAGCGCGTCGAGCGAGACGTCGCCGGACTCGAGGGACTCGACGAGCTGCTCGAGCTGCTTGAGTTCGGCCTCGAAGCCTTCCTTGCCGGAAGCCGAGGCGGGTTTCTTGTCCGCGCACATGGGGACTACTGTCAGCGGAGCCCCCTCCCCTCTCAAGCGGATTGTGCGGATTCCGGGCGAGAAAGCGTGTCCGGCCCGCTCAGAGATACTGCGTCAGCGACTTGACCGTCGGCGCGTCGAGCCGGCGGACCAACGCCACGGCCAGGTCGACGCAGGCCTGCAGGTCGGCGACGTCGATGACCGCATTGTGCGTGTGGATGTAGCGGGCCGGCACGCCGAGCACGATGACGGGGAGGCCCAGCTCATGGGCCTGGAAGGAACGCGCGTCGGTGCCGCCCGTACGGCGGACCGCCAACTGGCATGGGATCCCCTGTTCGGCGGCGACCTGCAGCGTCAGGTCGACGAGGCGCGGATTCATGATCGCCGTCGGATCGTAGGCGCGCACCTGCGCACCGCCGCCGAGGGCGCCTTGGTGCTCCCCATGAGGGGCGAGGCCGGGCAGGTCGTCGGCCGGCGGGCCTTCGAGGACGATGACCACGTCGGGTTGCGCGAGGCGGGCCGCGACGACCGCGCCGCGGCAGCCGACTTCTTCCTGCACCGTCGCGACCGCGAGGAGATCGGCGGCCGGCGGAGCGGCGTCGAGCGCGTGCGTGGCGAGCGTGAGCGCGGCCATGCCGACGCGGTTGTCGAAAGCCTTGGCGACGTAGAGGCCGGGTTCGGCGAGGGCCGTGAACGGACCTTCCGGCACGACCGGATCTCCCGGACGGATGCCGAGACGCGCGACGGCGTCGGCCGAGCGCGCGCCGATGTCGACGAGCACCTTGTCGGCGGAAGCGGCCTGGGCGCCGCCCTGATGAGGCGGGAGCGCGGCGACGACGCCGAGGAATTCCTTACGCGCGGAGCGCGACCAGATGCGGAGACGCTGTGCGGCGAGGACGCCGTCGGGCCAGCCTCCGACCGGCACCAGGCGAAGGAAGCCGTCGGGGGTGATCGCCTGCACGAGGAAACCGATCTCATCCATGTGCGCCGTCAGCACTACGCGGGGACCGCCATGCTCCTTGGCGGGCGAGGCGAGGACGCCGCCGAGGCCGTCGGCGCTGAACGCGCGGCCGCGGAGTTCGCGGACGAAGATCGCGCGGACCGCGTCCTCATGTCCGGACGTGCCATGGGCCTGCGTGTAGTCTTCGAGCAGGCGGAGGACTTCAGGGAGACGGGTAGACATGGGAAAGAGGGCTGAGATGAAAGATAGGGAAGGAAAGATGAAGGACTCGAGGGCACGTGGGCCGGAGGAATCGAGGGTGATACAGTGTTAGCAAGGTTACGGTGCAGGAGACATCAGCGAACGCAAGGGCTCGGGAATAAGAGGCAGTCAATGATGAAGGACCTCTTGCCCTCGTGCCCTCCTGCCCTCGTATCCTCGTATCTCAGCGCGGCTGGCGGGTCTGCAAGCGCGGCTTCAGGCCGGCCTTGGCGGCGGCGTCGAGGGCGCCGACCGCGGCGCCGGTGAGGGAGCGCTCGTCGGCGACGATGATGACTTCGGTGCCGGGCGACTTCAGCGCATGGTCCACGAGGGCCTTGGCGAGCGCGTCGGCGGCAATGGGCTTGCCTTCAAGGTAGAGCTTGCCGTCGCGGTCGACCCCGACGACGAGCGAAGAAGCTTCGGCGCCGGCCGAGCCCGCGGAGGCCGTGGGCGGCACGATGGCGAGGGCGCGCGTCTGCTCGAAGCGGCCGCTCAGGAGCAGGAAGAAGACGAGCACCACCATCACGTCGATGAGCGGCACGACGTTGATGTCGGCGCGACGGCGGCGGGCGACGACAAGGCTCATCGACGGCGGGCTTCGAGGGCTTCGACGAGGACGTCGAGCCGCGAGGAGAGGATCTCGAGCCGACGGCCCAGCCAGTTCGCGGCGAGCAGCGCGGGGATCGCGACGCAGAGACCGATCATCGTCGTGCTGAGCGCGAGGCCGACGCCGCGCGTGAGCGTCTGCGCATCCGGCATACCCTGCTCAGGGAAGAGCGTGGCGAGGCCGGCGACGGTGCCGAGCAGGCCGAGCAAGGGCGCGCCGGCCACGATGCTGTCGAGCAGGTGGAGGCCGCGCTGCAGCCGGATGAGCTCATGCCGGGCCCAAGCCTTGAGCACTTCGCCCGAGGCGCCGTCTTTCCAGCGCTGCACGAGACGACCCGCGACGGATTCGCCGTCGGCGGCGCCGACCTGGTCGAGCTGGCCGGCGAGGACCGCCTTGACGACGGTTTCGGGCGCGACCCGGGAGACCCGGAGGGCCAGGGCTCTTTCGATGATCAGGTAGACCGCCAAGAAGGAGCAGAAACCGAGCGGCCAGATGAAAGCGCCGGCACCTTGGATGAGGGTTTGCACCTCTCTAACCTCGGCAAACCCCCAGAGGTCGCAAGCCCGCCCTTTAAATTGACATTAAATGGATATTTTATGATTTTAAATGATTTTATATGATTTAAACCAATCCTTTGGAACAAATGTGTAAAACCAATCCTTTGACTTAGCCCTAGGGGTGTTTACTGTGATTTTACCCCACTTTTCCTATGAGACTCAAACGCTCAGGTTTCTCGCTCGTGCTCTCGCTGACCGTCATGGCCGCGATGGTGATGTTGGTGATCGTCCTCGCCTCTTTCCTGCAGGTCGAAAGCCGTCTGGCGCAGAGCCATTCCGGCTATCTGCGCGCGCGCTTCAACGCCCTCGCTTCGGCCCGTATCGCGGTGGCCCAGCTCCAGCAGCTCGCCGGCCCCGACCAGCGCGTGACCATGCGCGCCGACATGTTCGCCAACAACGACGTCGCCGTGGGCAACAACGACGCCGCGACGATCGCCCCGGTCCGCGGCCGTTCGGACGGCGCGAACAACAACGCGCCCAGCGGCGGTCGCCTCTCCCACCAGAAGCGATACCTTACCGGCGTATGGTCGACCGGCGGCGCCGACGCCTCGCGCGCGCGCGACTGGGACGTGAGCAACCCGGCGGACTCACGCCTCTTCCTTGGCTGGCTGGCCTCGCCCTTCGTCGTCAACCCGGTGCCCGAACTCTCCGGCACGGCCCCTAACTTCGTCCCTAACAACACCTACTTCACGACCAATGCCAACCAGCGTGTCGTCGCCCCGGCGCGCGCGGCGGAAGCCCAGGCCCTGATCGATGACCTCGGTAATCCGATCGACCTCGACGCGACCCAGCTCGTGCCGCTCGTCTCCTACGGCACGCTCAACCTGCCCACCGGTCTCTCCGGCCTGCAGCGCAATTACATGGGCGCCATTGACGCCCGCCCGCAGCCGATGCCGGGACCGACCTACGCCGACACCACGACCCTCGGCGCCAACGGACGTTATGCTTTTTGGATCGGTGACGAAGGCGTGAAGGCCAAGGTCAACCTGCCCGACCACTATGCCTCGACCGGCGCCGGCACCTGGCTCTCCAACGAGAACTGGGACCGCGGGTTCGCGGGTTCCGCCAATCAGCGCAACGGCATCGGCGCCATCGGCGGACCGGGCGATCCGATTCGCGAAGGCGTCAACGCCAAGGGCGTCCTGCCTTCGGGCTTCAACTTCGATGCCTGGCGCGCCCAGGACATCACCGCCGCTTCCGGCAATCCGCAGGCTTTCCAACTGGCGAAAGCCGTGGGCATCTCCGGCCTCTCCGCCTGGGCGGAGCGTCAAGCCGGCCCGGCCGCCGGTCAGGCGATGTCCGACGCCGCACGCCTGCTCTGGCATGACATCACCACCTATTCCTTCTCGACGCTCACCGACACCTACAACGGCGGCGTGAAGATCGACCTCTCGACGGCGTTCGAACTGCCTTATGCGATGTACCGGGGAATCGAGGTCTACCCCGGACAGAAGGACGTCACGCAGGTGACCGACGGCCGCCTGCGGAGACAGTCGCTCTTCCATGGCGCGCCCAACGCCCACTCCAGCACCACGGGACTCGGCACGAACGGGCTGGCGGTGGACCTCGACTACAACCGGCCCAACCTCGTCGACAAGCTCGGCTCCCCGAACGACCTGCTGCTCGCCTCGCCGCGCGCCTCCGAATGGGCGCCGCGCTACCTGAGTTCGCTGCTCGGCAACTCCTACAACCTGCTCCGCGCGCGTAACGGCGGCAACGGCACGGCCCTCGGCCCCTTCAGCGAGTCGCCGGAGCGTCTGGGCTTCGTCTATGAGGCCCCGCTGCGTTCGGCCTTCTTCGAATCCTACAACCACAACGCGAACGTCGTCTCGCGCCTGCTGGCGAACACGGAAAACAGCCCCAGCGCCACCGAGAACCGGGTGGGCACGACCAACTGGTACAGCGGCAGCGGCGTCGTGAACAGCGCCAGCAACGGCCTCACTCGGCGCATCAACGCGCTGCCTTGGTCGGAACTGCCCGAGACCCATCCGGAGAACCTGAACGGACGCATCGTCCGCGGACCCACCTGGGATCTTTACCGCAATTACTACCGGATGTACAAGCGCGAGATCGAACAGGCCGGCCAGAGTTCCGGCGCGCTGCGCGGCCAGCCCGCCGCCCCGGCCGACGCCGTCGTGGCCCGCGGCATCGAACCGCTCAGCTACGCGACCGGCAACCGCAACGCGCCCGTCCAGCGCAGCCGTCAGGTGAACTCCAGCGGTGCCGCCACGCCGTGGGACTTCGCGCAGCGGCCGGACCAGTTCTATGCGGCCGGAGGTCAGCTCAACGCCGACCGTTATTTCTACCGCAACAACCTCTCCGCTCCCAGCGACACGCCGAGTTTCCAAGCCGAGCAGCGCCTGCGTTACCCGAACATCCTCGCCCATAACTATGTCGGCGCTCAGTTCGGGGCGAATTTCGTGACGAACTTCGACCGGATGGGCCTCGCCCAACCCCGCCCCGCCAACGGCGACGCTTATTATAACCTCAGCGGCACTTTCCCCGACACCACGACGCGGACCTGGCCCACCTCGATGAGCCTCGCCCCGAGCATCGTCCGCTTCTCGATGATCTTCTCCGGGGTGTTCTCCGACGCCAGCGCCTCCGACCTGAACGGCACGCTCGGCGTGACCGTCGATCCGGTCGTGATGGTCCACAATCCCTACGACGTGGCCATCGAGTTCGAGGGCCTCGCGATGGTGACCAACGGCGACTCCCTGCCCTACATCTTCGACGTGCAGCTCCAGCAGTGGGATTTCGCCGACACCCATTGGCAATATTTCGACCCGTACCCCAGCTCCAGCACCCGCAACAGTTCGCAATGGGAACCCCGGCCGCGCAGCCTCACCGACCCGCTGTGGGTCGGCGAACGGGTGCAGCGCGACCTGCTCATCGGCGAGGTCGCCCTCGGGGACGGCGCCTACGAGAACCGCTCGTTCTCGTTCCGCCTCGTCAATCCCGGCAGCAAGTTCCGGCTCGAGCCCGGCGAGGTCAAGACGATCAGCACCAAGTTCATGGGCGGCGACTATCAGTCCAACCGTGCCAGCAACACCATCATCGCGACGAATGACTTCGGCTACGACCTCGGCAGCAACGCGGTCTACAAGATGACGCCCTTCTACAACGTGCGCTACCGACGCAACGGCGACGTCACGACGCAGCTGGAGGAAGGCAGCGCGGCCGACCTCACCAAGCCCGACGGACGCCTCTGGACCTGGGGCTTCATGCCCACCCGCCGCAGCGACAATAAATTGTACGTATTGCCGGCGCCGACCGGCGCCGGCCAGGCGCCCGCGCACGGTTTCTTCGGGGGTTATTGCTACAATGGCGCGGCCGGCGCGGACAATCCCGCCGCCTTCCACAACGCCGAAGACCTCTGGAGGGACGTCAAGAACTCGCGACGCCTCCGCGACGCCTTCGGCGTCGACTGGGACGGCACGGCCAAGAAGCTCAAGACCGTCCTGCAGTTCGCCTCGCCCCCCAACCAAGGCAAGACCGTCCGCTTCGTCGTCCGCAACAACGGCTGGGTCAACTACGACAACCGCATCGTCGGCGAGGAGGGCGTCCCGAACACCCCCGGATATGTCTTCCCCCGCCTGCGCAACGGCACCACCGCGGTCGGCGGGCACCAGCACTGGAACTTCTACCTGCTCAACAACAAGAGCATCGAAGGCCAGGCGCTGAACAAGGACCGCCGCTGGTTCGGTTCGCCCACGACGCAGAACCCCATCTACAACCCTTCGGCCAGGACCGTCACCAATTACGCCTACGAAGGCGCCGGCACCGCGCCGGGCCAGCATCTGGTCGACGAGTCCCTGTTGCTCAACTTCCAGGCCCTCACCGCCGGCTGGCCGCTGTACGGCAACGACAACGGCCATTGGAGCAACATCATCCAATACAACGAGCAGTGGCTGAACAGCATCGTCGGCCGCTCCGCCCGCACCCCGGACTATCGCCTCCCCACCGGACGGGCCAACGCCTCCCACACCGGCGTCCTCTGGCGCGGCGACGTCAACGTGCTCGGCCAGCAGGTCACGTACGGCCCCGAGAACGGCGACCCGGAATTCGGCCGGCCTGAGATCATCAGCGGCAACCGCGCCGCGACGCTCAACGGACGCATCGTGTCCTCGATCAGCGCCTCCCGCGGGAACGACAAGCAGCCGTTCTTCATGACGGACTTCCTGCTGCGCTCCGCGGAGATGACCGGCCAGACGCGCGACATCTGGTATCCGTCCAACAACGCCTCGGCCCAGTCCACCTTCCGCATCAACGCCGGCGGCCTGAACCTGCGGCTGGAGACGCCCGCCGAGATCTTCAACGCCCCGATGTCGCCGTTCTTCCTGAGCATGCGGCCGCAGCAGGCGCACCTCTACGGCTACGACGGCAAGACCCACACGCCGATCGGCTGGGTGCTCTCGCAACGCGGGCTGGACTCGGAACCGCAGCTCGCGCTCAGCGCCAACAACATCAACGCCTACTGGGGCGCCAGCGTGAACCCCACCGTCAGCCAGCGCTCGGACACCGTGATCTTCCCCGTGCCGCGCCGGCCGCTGCTCTCGCTCGCCCAGCTCGGTTCGGCCGGCTTCGCGCAAGTCAACACGGACGCCGACCTCACCGTGGGCTCCTCTTTCGCCCACCCCGGCATCACGGACCTGACGAAGGTCACCGACTGGCCCGGCCCCAAGGTCGAGACCGGCACCGACAAGGCCATCCCCGAGAACGGCTACGTGGGCATCCACGAAGGCACGCGCATGGTCCGTAACTTCGCCAACGTGCGCACCGACCACGCCTTCGTGGCGAACCTCGCCCTCTGGGACGCCTATTACTTCAGCGGCCTGAACCTCCAGGCGAATTCGTACTCGCTCCCGGGAGAAAGGAATAACTTCCCCAACGGTCCCGACCTGCCCGTGGCCACCGAAGTCGCCAGCGACCAAGCCTCCGCGCTCCGCCGGGCCGTCGGCAACGTGAGCGGCTTCGATGCGACGTCGTTCCGGGACATCAAGGCGGCCCTCGAAGCGGGCTACAACCCGCTGGCCAACAAGCGCGTGGTCTTCCAGCCGGACGCCCGGAGCGCCGTCGCTGACGGCACCTTCCCCGCCGCGCAGGATTTCCCGCACCCGACCTACCTCTCCCGCAACGCCCTCTACGACGGCGGCTTCAACGTCAACTCGACCTCGAAATCCGCGTGGAAGGCCGTCCTCGCCGGCATGCGCGGACAGACCATGCCTGACGGATCTTCCGTCAGCGGCACGGTCCTGACGCGGTTCGCGCGGTCCTTCCGTCCGACCGGCGGCGACATCAACGCCTGGAACAACTACCGCGAACTCACCGACGCCGAAATCGACCGGCTGGCGGCCGAGGTCGTCAAGGAGGTGCGCGATCGCGGGCCCTTCATGTCCTTGGCCGATTTCGTGAACCGTCGCCTGCTGGATTCCACCGCGGCGCAGTTCCGCCAACACGGACTGAAAGGCGCGCTGCAAGCGGCGATCGACCGGTCCGGCATCAACAACCAGGCGATCCGCGATGCCGGCGGAAACCTCTCCGACGGCACGTTCGCCGCGCCGGCCGCGCCGAATCCTTCGATCAGCTTCACGGACCCCAACGGCGGCAGCGGGCGAGGTTCGCCGAACTTCACCAACAGGAACCTCGACGGAACTGGCGTCTGGGCCGTCCTGCGCAAGGCCACCAACGCCGGCGCCCCGCGCTTCCCCAACATCGACTCGATGAGCCAGCAGACCGGCGCCAACGCCGACCAGAGGGTCACGGCGGGCCTGGGCGCCCCGCAGCTCGTCACCCAGATGGACGTGCTGAACACCGTCGGCCCCAACCTGACGCCGCGGTCGGACACCTTCACCATCCGGGCCTACGGCGAAGCCCTCGACAACGCGGGTAACACCATCGGCCGCGCGTGGGTGGAAGTCGTCGTGCAGCGTGGTTCGCAGATGATGATCCCGGCCGCCCGCGGCCCGGCCTACGAGGAGATCAACCGCCGTCGCCTCAGCTACCGCGTGAACGGACAGTTCACCAAGGACTACGACTTCATCCCGATGCTCGACGCCTACGAAAGCCTCCACCCCGGTGGCGGCCTCGCCAGCATCCGTCTGCCCGCCAACGCGACGCCGGCCGAACGAGAGAACTGGAACATCAACCGTCTGCTCGGTCGTCGCTTCAAGGCGACCTCGATCCGCTGGCTCAACGCGAACGAAATCTGATCCTATGTCCTTACGGAAACTCCTGACGGGGCTGCTGCTGGCGGCCCTCCCCCTCGGTACGGTCGCCGCCGAAACTGAGCCGAAGAATCCCGGCGGCACGTCGGGCGACGCGAAGAAAATCGCCGGCAAGACGGGGGGCGACGCCCGCTCCCGCAGCCAGGCGGAACGTACCTGCGCCCTCACCGTCACCTGGTGGGAGATGCCCCTCCTCCCGGAAGGAGAGACCATGGAACTGGGCGTCCAAGGCGATCGCGAGGTGACCCCGATTCATCCGAGCGCGATGACGCCCAGCGGCACCATCCTCTACGAAGGACCGGCCAACGTGGCGATCGTCCGCAAAGCCATGCTCCCCGACCCGAGCGGCAAACCCGGCGCCAAGCCGGTCGAGACCTGGGTACCCTTCGCCGGCTTCAACCTCGCGGAGAACGATCGCGAGGCGCTGGTCATCATGTTCGCCTCGGAAGGCGCCCAGAAGGTCATGGTCCGCAAGTTCAACATCAACGTGGAGGCCTTGCCCTTCGGCGGCTTCGACGTGCTGAACTTCAGCAAGAACCGCCTCCTGTGCAGCATGGGCGGCAAAGTGTTCTACGCCGAGCCCTCCGGACGCAGCCGCAGCCCGCTGGTCATGACCAAGCGGGAAGTCGTGAACTTCTTCATGGGCATCACCGACGCCGACGGCCGTCAGAAGCTGATCTACCGGGCGCCGCTCATCCTGCATGAGAAGAACCGCCGGATCTGCTTCGTCCTCGAGAATCCGGCGGCGGAATCGGAAAACCGGTACGTCTGCTACACGATCATCCAGCACGTCTCCGGCCACAGGACCATCGAGAGCCTCCGCGGCCTGCGCGCCAACCCCCCGTCAGCCGAACCCACGCCGGAGGCGTCTCCCGCCCCGGCGACGGAGACCGAAACCCCGAAGAACGGTTCGGCGAAGCCCAAGGCCGCCTGAGGCGGTCAGAGCTGAGCCGCCGCTTCCCGGTCCGCCAGCCAAGTGACGCGGGACGCGAAAGCGCGCAGCGTCTGGCCAGGGTGGCGGGAAGGATGGAAGTCGCCGCCGGTGATCTCGCGCAGAGCGGGCGCCTTGGCGGCGCCGCCGACGAGCACGACGATCGCAGCGCACTGCGCGAGGCCCGTTTCGGTGATGGTCAGACGCCAGCCACGGCCCGGCCATTCCGTGGCGACGAAGCGAGGGCCGGACGGCTGACCGATGAGGGGGCAGAGCGGCCAGAGCGAGGCGATATGGCTGTCGTCGCCGAGACCGAGGACGCAGAGGTCGAAGGCCTTGGCGGGCGAGCGAACGGCCCAGGCGGCCTCGTAGGCGGCCGCGGCTTCGACCGGAGGCAGTTCGACCGGCCAAGCGAAACGGCGGGCGGCGGGCACACCGAGCGCATCGAGCATGCCGCGGGCGGCATGGCCGAAGTTGGAGTCATCCGATGAGAGCGGCACGCAACGTTCGTCGCTGACGTGCCAGTCGATGCGGGCGAGGGCTTCGGCCGTGAGCGCGCCCGTACGGACGACCCAGGCGTAGAAGGCCTTGGGCGTGGAACCACCGCTGAGGCCCACGGAAGCAGGCCCCTTCGCGGCGAGGGCGTTGATCCGGGCGGCGAGCTCGGCGAAGGATTCTTCGCGGGTCAGCACGCGGACCGTGCCGGCGGAAGTGGCGAGGGAAGGCATG
>Ga0222712_10003166_pt1 | contig 18174 bp, 21 predicted proteins | sample C33_657DmetaG_FD_165043 | JGI IMG/M metagenome (GOLD analysis project Ga0222712, IMG submission 165043) | Estuarine water microbial communities from San Francisco Bay, California, United States - C33_657D | ecosystem: Environmental > Aquatic > Marine > Unclassified | place: USA: California...
ATAGACAAGAGCATAGAGATGATTGAATCTTTTGCTGCCATTGGACTTGATAGAACCATGACTATTTGTAACGCCCTTAATTTTGAAATTTAATTTGTTATGAAAATATTTTGTGTAGGACGTAATTACGCAGCCCATGCCAAAGAATTAGGCAACGCGGTACCTGAAGCGCCGGTTATTTTTATGAAACCCGACACGGCGGTATTACCAAAAGGGGCGGACTTTGTATACCCTCTTTTCACTTCGGACCTGCATTACGAAATTGAACTGGTGCTACGCATTGGCAAAACCGCCAAAAACGTTAGCGCCGCTAACGCCCTTAGCTTTGTAGACGCCATTACGGTAGGGATCGACTTTACCGCCCGCGATGTACAAGCCGATTTAAAAGCCAAGGGCTTACCCTGGGAAAAAGCCAAGGCCTGGGACAATTCGGCCATTGTAGGGGAGTGGAAGCCCTTTAATGCAGAAGCGGCCGGTGCTGATATTTTGTTTTCATTGAATAAAAACGGCCAAACCGCACAATTAGGCACCACCAAAGACATGATTTATAGCTTTGAAACCCTTATAGAACACATATCTGGCTACTTTACCCTATCTCCCGGCGATCTTATATACACGGGCACTCCCGCTGGCGTAGGCCCCTGTTTACCAGGCGACACCCTTGCCGGATTTTTAGGGGAAGAGAAATTGTTTGAATTAGCTATCAAGTAAAAACATTTAAGCCCTATATTTGCAGCCCTAAATGGACCTCTTGGCGAGGTAGCTCAGTTGGTTAGAGCACAGGATTCATAACCCTGAGGTCCCGGGTTCAAATCCCGGTCTCGCTACATGAAAATCAAGGACTTACGTTAAATCGTGGGTCCTTTTTTGTTTCTGCGTGAGGTTTAATCATTTTTTCAGATATGGAAACCTATTGGTACTATTTCTATAGATATAAAAAATAACAAGTAAATTAGTATATGAACATGGCGTTTATTTAATTCTTTTAATTAAAAAAATAGTTATGCCTACAATTAAGGATTTATTACTTATTAAAAATAGACAACTAATCACTATCTCAAGTGAGGCAAGTATTTTTAATGCGTTAAAAGTTATGGCTGAAGCTAATATTGGGTGCTTGATAGTTTTAGAGAATGAAAGTTATGTAGGTATATTTACGGAAAGAGATTATGCTCGAAAAATTATATTAGCTGGTCGATCTTCAGATACAACTACTGTAAATGAAATTATGGTTTCAGACACACCAATATTGAATATTAACGATACTATTGAACAATGTAGTAAAATCATGACTGAAAAAACATTAAGATACCTACCTGTTTTTGAAAACAACAAATTGGTTAATCTTATTAGTCAAAGTGATATAATTAAACATACGATAGACTCTCAAAAGTCTTTAATTGAGCATTTGCAGAATTATATGAATTTGAAATAATCTACTATAATAATAGGATATTGAAATGGCTAAATTGGAAAATACGCTGTTGTTGACCACCCCATAGCTTTTTTCATTGACCCCTTTTTATGTTGATTATCAATGCTAAAAATGGTCAAATGAGAGCGATATAGCACGGTCAATATGTGCGTTTTTTTCAATCAAACAACATAACACAAATGTATGGTTAATAAATACAGGCTGGGTAGGAGGTGGTTATGGGGTTGGGAATAGAATTGATTTAGCTTATACAAGAGCTATAATCGCTGCTATTCACGGGAATCAATTTGAGGATGTTGTTTTCACGAGGTTTGATTTTTTTGATTTAGAAATACCCACATTTTGCCCTAATGTGCCAACAAATATTTTAAATCCTATTGAAGCTTGGTCAGATGCGAATGCTTATTTTCAACAAGCTAAAAAATTAAAAGATCTTTTTGATAAAAATAGTTTAAAGTAAAATAAATGCAGCATGGAAAAATCGAGAATTGACTTGCCAATAGGAATTACACTTGATCGTTTTATTCATTTAAAGATAATAATATGAAACACTCTATGATGAATAAAGCTTTATTACAAAGTTCTCTATTGTGTTTCATTGCTTTTTCCTCAAATGGACAAGGACCACAAACTCCTCCTTGTGGGATTGCGGAAGTAAAGACTAACAAAGTGATTGCTGGAGTTAAATTCCCGAAAGGTAAATATAAAATCAATGTTATTGGTATTGCATGTGAGGAAGTGATGGGCGAAACAGGTCTCTTTAGCCAGTTCCTACAACTCAAGGAAAATGACCAGTTACCCAAACCATGGCGATACTTAAAGGCAGCTGTGGGAGCTCCTAAGTTTGTTAAAGGTCCAGGTGTTGGTTTTCGTGTAGAGAGAGTTTACGAAAAAAATACTAAAAACATAAAATAAACTATTATCATGAACAAATTAATGAAATCCTTACTCATTTTATCAGTAGTATTTTTATGCTTGTCAAGCTGTACCAAAGATGATGTGAGTCAAACTCCAGGGCCTCAAACTCCTGCTTGTGGCTTTGTTCAAGTCTTAACTAATGAGGTGATATCCGGTGTGCAATTTCCGAAAGGTAAATATCAGATCAATGTTTTTAACATCACTTGCGAGGAAGTTATCGGTGATATGGGTTTATTTAGTCAATTCCTTCAGTTAGGTGACAATGATCCATTACCCGCACCTTGGATCCACTTGAAGGATGCTGTTGGTGCACCTAAGTTTGTAAAAAGTACGAGTACGAATGTAGGTTTCCGTGCACAGAGAGTTGGCGATTAACATTTATTGTCTCCTACCTTATATGATTCCCAGTATTGACCGAAGGAGAAAAGGAGCACATCATTTATCTAAGTGTCCATGAATAAGAGACAGTTAAAATTTAAGAGAAACCCTTCAATTTCCTAATTGTCACATACTCAATCATCGCATTATAGTTGCATCTTTCGTCTGTAAGGGGAGTCAAATAGTATATAAATTCTTCCAAACCCCTGCGTGAGGAAAATACCCCCTGAAATCGACTGAAATCGTGGTTCCTTTACTTCGTGAGGTTTGTATCATTTCTTACTTACTGCACGAACCTTTAATGCTGATATTTCTACAGCAGTTAAAACCTTTGTGTCGAGGTAATATTTTCTTCTCAAAAGATATACCTTTGTGGTTGTTAATTCTTATAAAGGATTTAAAAATAAAATTATTACTCTTATGAGATCTGCAATCTTTTTTCTTTTATTAATTTTTATTAATACTTCTGCTCATTCCCAAAATAGTTCTGAAGTATGTTATAACCCTAATCTAGTAAAGGATACTACAAAAAAAAGCATCAATTCAATGGTTTTTCATTTAGTCGATGGCGATAGTATCAAAATTAGTTACCATTCTCCAGGTATTAGAAAACGTATTGTATGGGGAGGATTAGTTCCTTTCGATGAGGTTTGGGTGACAGGCGCTCATGATGCAACGTATATATTGATGCCAAAGTCTTTTGAAGTTGGTGGCAAAACAATCCCCTCAGGGAAGTATGCGTTTTTTACAATTCCTGGCAAAAATGAATGGACATTAATCATAAATAAAAACTGGAAACAACATTTGGCGTCAGAATATGACGAGAAAGAAGATATTGTAAGAGTTAAAGTGAAACCGAAAAAAGTTGATCATACCGAGAGACTTCAATACTTTATTGAAATGGGAAATAAAAACGATGGTAAAATTTCAATGGCATGGGAAAAAGTCAAAATTGAACTCCCTTTTAAATTTCTATAATTTTTATGTACCACTAACTAGAGCTAATTAAGCACAAGCGTTACCAGCTTTGATGCAGTCAATGATACAGCTCTCTCAAGTGATTACACAGGCTAAACAAGCTGCAATACAATCGTTTTTTTCATTTTAACATAATTTTATTACTGCTGAAATACAGCAACATAAAGCTGAAGTAAACGGATAATGTAGTCATTACGTAAAATCTGCTAAGATTTCTATATTTAAAATCCTTTGGTATAAATATTTTGATAACTTTGTATTGTAAACTCATGCAAAAGAAGATAATTATATTATTACTATTAGTAATTGGAGTTAATCTCTACTCTAATATCGTACATGCATGTAGCAAGCCACACAAGTCAACTAAAGCAACGTCTTTTTTAAAAACTACTAAGGCTAAAGCTAAGTCTGATTGTTGCAAATCACATAATAAGAATTCAGGTCATAGTTGTAATAAAAATTGCACTGATAACAACTGTTCATGTACTTCTATTTGTATAAATATGTATGTCTGCAAAAAAGATATTGTTTTAGAAACTGCCTTTTTATATACGCTTCAAAAGAAGTACTATAATTATATACATCCTTTCTATAATGAGGTACATATCTCAATTTGGCATCCTCCTAAAATAGCATAAGCTATATTTCTCTATGGTCAAGTTGTACAACTTGACAATTTACATTTACTAAAATTTAATAAAATGAAATCAATAAAATTATTGATGGTTACTGCCATTATATTATTTGCATCTATTGCAAATGCTCAATCAAATACCAATATCAAAAAGGTTTTAGATGCTTATATTCAACTAAAAGATGCGCTTGTAAAAAGTGATGGCGCCAGTTCGTCCAGTGCTTCAAAAGCACTTTTAACTGCTATTCAAGAAGTAAAAATGAATGAACTTAATACAGATACCCATATCCAGTGGATGAAAGTAGTTAATGACTTAAAAGAAGATGTTGAACATATTAGTGAAACAAAAGAGATTACAAGCCAAAGAGACTACTTTATGCGTTTATCTAAAAACCTCTACACTGTAATAAAAGTCTCTAAATCTGAAACACCTATTTACTATCAGTTTTGTCCAATGGCAAATAAAGGTAAGGGTGCGAATTGGTTGAGTTTAGAAAACAAGATTAAGAATCCATATTATGGCAATCAAATGCTAACCTGTGGTAAAGTAGTTGAAACTATACAATAACAAAGTAAAAATGAAATTAAATAAATTATCTATTTACCTTATTGTAACTAGTTTATTTTGTTCATCTGTTACTCTTAATGCTCAAAAGGTGGTTAGGTATGATTTACATGTAAGAGACACTTTGGTAAACTTTACAGGGAAAATCAAAAGAGCAATTGCTGTGAATGGACAAATTCCCATGCCAACAATGACTTTTACACAAGGTGATACAGCAGAAATTCACGTATACAATGATTTGAAGGAATCTACTTCTTTACATTGGCATGGTCTTATCTTGCCTAACAAAGAGGATGGCGTTCCTTATTTAACACAAATGCCAATCGAACCTGGTACCACACATGTATATCGTTTCCCTATTGTACAAAATGGGACACATTGGTATCATAGTCATTCTGGTTTGCAAGAGCAAATTGGGATGTATGGTTCAATGATATTGAACAAGAGAAACGATGATCTTAATTTTAGAAAAGGTATAGATGACTTACCTACTATACCAATGGTAATTAGTGAGTGGACGGATTACAACCCAAATAATATTCACCGAATGTTGCATAATGCGACAGACTGGTTTGCGATTAAAAAGGGAACTACTCAAAGTTATGCAGAAGCCATAAAAGAAGGTCATTTTACTACTAAAGTGAAAAATGAATTTAAGCGTATGTTGGCAATGGATGTGAGTGACGTGTATTATGATAAGTTCTTATTGAATGGAAACCAGGATGGTCAATTATCGCAATTCAAGGCGGGGGATAAAGTAAGATTGAGAATATCTAATGGAGGGGCATCAACTTATTTTTGGTTAAACTACGGTGGAGGCAAATTTCAAGTAGTGGCTAATGATGGAAATGATGTTGAGCCCGTTGAGGTAGATAGGTTAATCATTGCTGTTTCTGAGACTTATGATATTGTTTTGACTGTTCCTGAAAAGAATAAATCATTCGCGTTCCAAGCTACTTCAGAGGATAGAATTAATCGAGCATTAATGTATGTGGGTGAAGGTGAAAAACAAATAATGGCACCTTTACCTAGGTTGAAATATTTTGAGGGTATGAAGATGATGAACTCAATGATGAAAATGAATGGGGACTTAGATGATATGGGCATGCAAATGAGTTTAAATCAAATGGATATGAATGTAGTGATGTATCCGGAAATCACAGGTGCATCAAGTGCTCAGCTAAAATCCAGTGAGAAAGACCAGTACAATAGCAATGCATTATCGGATATTGTGACATTAAATTATGCAATGTTGAAGTCTCCACACAATACTACTCTTCCTAAAGCCGCGCCAACAAAAGTAATAAAATTTGAATTGACAGGTAATATGAACAGGTATGTATGGAGTATGGATAATAAGGTAGTTTCTGAATCTGACAAGATTTTAATTAAAAAGGGCGAGAACGTTCGAATGATTATTTATAATGGTTCTATGATGCGACATCCGATGCATTTACACGGACACGATTTTAGGGTTCTTAATGGACAAGGGGATAATGCACCATTGAAGAATATCATTGACATCATGCCAATGGAGACTGATACCCTTGAGTTTAATGCCAATATGGAAGGAGACTGGTTTTTCCATTGCCATATATTATATCACATGATGAGTGGTATGGGAAGGATTTTTAGTTATGAAAATCAGGTGCCTAATCCTTTAATACCAAATCCAAAATTAGCCCAAAGGAAGTTATTTGGAGAAGACAAGAAATTCCATGCTATGGCTGAAAATGACTTTGCTAGTAATGGGAATGATGGAATGATAATGCTTCAAAACACAAGATGGAGTATTGGTTCCGAATGGAGATTAGGATATAACAACATTCATGGTTATGAGTCCGAAACGCATATTGGAAGATACATTGGAAAAATGCAATGGATCATGCCATTTATTGGATTTGACTGGAGATATAGAAAGCTCGATAAGGGAGCATCCGAGAAAAATCTGTTTGGTCAGGTCAATACTAAAGATGAAAGAAGGCAAATAAGTATTGGTGTTGCCTATGTTTTACCCATGTTGGTTACCTTTCAAACAGAAGTATATCAAGATGGAAATTTGAGACTTCAGCTTATGAGAGAAGACATCCCTTTAACAAAGAGATTAAGAGTTGAATTTATGGTCAATACTGACAAAGAATTTATGTTAGGTGCACGCTATATCTTCAATAAAAATGTGGGATTAAGAACACACTACGATAGTGATATGGGATTTGGTATGGGTTTATTTTTAAATTATTAAAACGATTAAGATTTTAACGAGTAATTAATTTAAATACTTCAACAAAATTATCATAACTGAATTATTGAAATTTACGCTTAAACAATTAACTTTATTAAAATATATAAACAAAATGAAAAAACTAATAACTATAACATTATTATTATTTATAACAACATTTGCAAATTCACAAATTATCAGAGCTGAATTAACGGCAACTGGACTTACTTGCTCTATGTGTTCAAAAGCAACCTATAATCAGTTGATATCAATAGCTGAAGTAGAAAAGGTTGAACCAGATTTAAACAATACAACCTTCATTATTCATTTTAAAAGTAATACCCCTGTTACTATTAGTAATCTAAAAAAGAAAGTGGAAGATGCTGGTTTTGCAGTTGGCGAATTAGTCGTTTTATTTAAACTTGATAAACAAGTGGCAGAAAATAATACCTCATTCTTATTAGATAATAATACATACACATTTATGGATACTAAAACTAGCACCTTAAGTGGCGAAGTGAAATTAAAAATACTAGACAAGGGATTTGTAGTTGACAAAGAGTACAAGAAATTTTTAAAGATGACAAAACAATATCCATCCTACGTTAATACTAATAAAAATACTTACCATATAAAAACATTATAGTTTGAAAAAGATTCTAATTATTACTTTACTTTTTATAAATGTGTCCACGTATTCACAGGAATTATTTGTAATGACTGAGCCTGCTAGTAATATGCCTGCAAAGTCATTTGGAATAAGAAATATGAATGCTTTTATGTTTGAGGCGGATGGTAAGTTAAACTATCATAATATGCCAGAAATTATGTGGGGCATCAATAAAAAATGGATGATACATGCCCAGGGGTTTATAAGTAACCGCCAAGAGGGAGGTTTTGAAACAGAAGGTGGTAGTTTGTATGCTAAATACCGTTTCTTTAGTGAGGACAATTTAAAAAGTCATTTCAGAATGGCGTTATATGGTCGATACAGTCTTAATAAAGCAGATATTCACCAACAAGAGCTTGAAACAATGGGCCATAACACTGGTTATGAGGCTGGATTTATAGCAACTCAATTATTGCATAAAGTTGCTATTAGTTCATCACTGAGTTATGAAAGAGCATTAGATAATAACCCAAACTATAAGTTTCCAATAACAGAAAGTAATAGTGCAATGAACTATACTTTGTCAGTAGGCAAATTGATGCTCCCTAAGGTGTATACAAGCTACAAACAAGTTAATGTCAATTTGATGTTAGAATTACTTGGGCAACGATTAAATGAAAATCAAAAATCTTATTTAGATATAGCCCCTTCTGTACAATTTATAATAAACAGTCAGGCTAGAATAGATTTAGCTTACAGACAAGAACTTTATTCCACAATGCTTCGTACAGCGCCAAACGGAGTAATACTTAAACTTGAGTATACATTCTTTAATGCTTTCAAATAATATTATGAAAAAACTATTACTAGGCTTATTGTTGTTGACTATCTTTAACACTATAAATGCACAAGACACCACTAGGACAAAATTAGTATTCAACCCAAAGACTCCTACTTATGAAGTTGAGGCTACATGTGGAACTTGTATGTTTAAAATGGAGGGCAAGGGCTGCCTTTTAGCGATTAAATTTAAAGGTAAAAATTACTTTGTGGACGGAACTGGTTTAGATGATCATGGTGACGCACATGATGCCGAGGGATTTTGCAATGCAATCAAGAAAGCAAAAGTGCAAGGAAAAGTCGTTAAGGATAGATTTGAAGTCTCTTATTTTGAGTTAATCAAGAAGTAACCATTAAAGATTTCAAGCCACTTCTCTGTGTCATGAAAACACCCCCTGAAATCGGTCCAAATCGGTTGATTTCGGTTTTTTGAAAACATAACTAATTACAAATCAACGCCTTCATTTTCTCAAAAAATCTTCATAACCCTGAGGTCCCGGGTTCAAATCCCGGTCTCGCTACAAAGCCTCCCCGAATTTTTCGGGGAGGCTTTTTTGTTTTGAGGCTGTGGCGAAAGCTCGCTTTCGTAATCAGACGAAAAGCAAAAAAGACAAGCTATTTGCGGAGCGAATAGCTTGAAAGGCTTTGGGTAAGGCGAACTACGAGGATGTCGACGCAGTCGACAAATCCGAGGTTATATATATTTGGAGAAGATGACAGCGAACGAAGTGAGCTGGCAATCCCTTAACAATGAGCGTTAAAAAAGCAAACCTATTTGCGAAGCGAACAGGTTGTAAATACGGCAAAAACGACAACAAACGAACATTATAACGACAGATAAAATGCCAGCGCTTCGTAAAATTAAAAGAGCTGCAAGCCGACACATTAGCCAACGCTTTTGCAGCACATTTAATTTTACCAAACCGCATTCATGTTAATAATTTGAACTATATTTAATCTTGATAAATTGACAATAAGAATGGCAATAATAAACAGAGAAATGCGTGAAAACGCAGACGCATTTATTCTTCGTTGGCGAGGTACGACAGCAGAAAGAGCGGAAGCGCAAACTTTTACAAATGAGTTTTTTCAAATCTTTGGACTTGATAGAAAGAATTTAGCACAATTTGAAAAGCCAATTCAAAAAAAGGATGAAACAGGAACTGGGTTTGCAGACCTTTTTTGGTCAGGTAAATTAATTATTGAGTCAAAATCTGCTCACTTAGACAATCCTAAACACTGGGAGAAAACACTTGTACAAGCGGGGGAGTATATTGAAAATTTACTTGAACATCAGCGACCACAGTTCATTATGCTGATGAATTTTAAACGAATAAAAAAATATGAAGTAATAGTAAGTAAGACAAACAAAGTGAAAATCAACTTTCTAACGGAAGTTCCAATTGAGAGTTTAACAACAAAACTTGATGAGTTTACTTTTTTTATAGAGTTTGCAAATCGTTTGGAATCGGACGAAGAAAAAGTAAACCAAGAGGCTGCAAGACGGATTGCCAATGTTTATGACGCAATAGAAAGAAAAGGGTATAGTTCAACGGATATTTCCATTTTATTAGCGAGAATTTTGTTTTGTCTTTTTGCGGAAGACACTGGCATTTTCGACAAAAAGCAATTTGAAAACTACATTCGCGAAAAGACAACAGGCAAAACTCTTGGCGACCATCTTTTAGCCCTATTTGAAACTTTAAATACCCCAGTAAAATCAAGAAAATCTACAAATAAAGACCTAAGCAAATTTCCTTATGTTAATGGCGACTTGTTTGACGCTAAATTGAATAAAGTACCTCCTACAACAAATGCTTTACACGAGGCACTTTTAGATTGTTGTTCATATGATTGGTCAGACATTTCACCTGTTATATTTGGTTCATTATTTCAAGCTGTAATGAACAATGCAGAAAGAAGAACATTAGGAGCGCATTACACTTCTGAGAAAAATATTTTAAGAGTTGTTCGTCCTTTATTTCTTGACAAATTGCAAGAAGAGTTTGATGCTATAAAATCTAGTCAAAAATCCTTAGAAAATTTTAGAAAGAAGATTAACGAACTAACTTTTTTAGACCCCGCTTGTGGCTGTGGCAATTTCCTTGTTGTTACATACCGCGAATTAAGATTACTAGATATAGAAATAATTAGAAAGAAATACAAAGGAGGGGTGCAGCTTATTACTGATTCAGGTGTTTTAAGCAATGTGCCTTTAAGTAATTTTTATGGCCACGAGATAGACCCAACATCAGCAATGATTGCTGAAGTTGCTATGTGGCTAACGCAACATCAAATGAATATGCGTTTGGAAAGTGAATTTGGAAAAGCAGCTCCAACAATACCTTTGCAAGAAGCAGTAATAATAAAAAATGAAAATTCACTTCAAATAAATTGGGCAGCAAGACATAAGTTTATAAAAGGCAAAGGAGAAGAAGAAATTGTTTTTGATTATATTCTAGGTAACCCACCTTTCGTAGGTAAACAATTTCAAAATGATGAGCAAAAAAAAGACATAGCAACAATTTTCAAAGGTGTTAATGGATCTGGTGTTCTTGATTATGTAACTTGTTGGTATATAAAAGCGGCAGAGTATATGCAAAAACATTCTAAGACTAGAACAGCATTGGTAAGCACAAATAGCATTGCTCAAGGAGAACAAACCGGTATTTTATGGCATGTGCTATTTAATAAATACAAAGTTAAAATACAATTTGCGCATCAAACCTTCAAATGGCATAATGATGCTGAAGGTGTTGCGGCTGTTCATTGTGTAGTTGTAGGTTTTGGCATGGAAAACATTAAAGAAAAGTATATTTTCGAGTATTTAGATATTAAAAAGGAACCGAAAAAGGTTCGTGCTAAGAACATTAGCGGTTATTTAGTTGAGGGTAAAAATATTACCATTTTAAAAAAAACTAAACCAATTTGTCAAGTAAACGAAATGGTTTTTGGCAATATGGCAAATGATGGTGGTTTTCTGATTTTGAATGAGGAAGAAAAAAATGACTTAATTCGAAATTATCCTGCGTCAAAAAAATTCATAAGAGTATATATTGGCTCTGATGAGTTTATTAATGGTTGGAATAGATGGTGCTTATGGCTAGTTGATGCGACACCATCTGAAATTAAGTCTCTGCCACCTATTTTGAATAGAATTAAACATGTAAAAGATCATAGACTAAGAAGTACAAGACCAGCAACTAATAAATTAGCTTCTACGCCTCATTTGTTCGGAGAAATTAGATTTTCAAAAAATGAATTTTTGATAATTCCAAGAGTTTCATCTGAAAGAAGAGTTTATATTCCTATTGGTTTTTCTGAAAAGAATGTTATTGTAAATGACAGATGTGCTTTTATTCCAAACGCCACCTTTTATGAATTTGGTATAATGACTTCGATTATGCATATGACTTGGGTTCGTTATACCTGTGGAAGACTAAAAAGTGATTATACTTATTCAAATCAAATAGTTTATAATAACTATCCTTGGCCAAACAATGTTAACTCAAAGTTGAAAGGGGAAATTGAAAGGGGAGCTAAGGTAATTATAGATATACGTCACAAATTAATGAATAAAGGTAATTCACTCGCAAATCTTTACGACCCCGATCTGATGCCTCTTGAACTTTTAAAAGCACATCAGAATATAGACAAACTTGTTGATAAATGTTATCGTGCAGACCCTTTTACAACAGAGCCAAAACGAATTGAATTTTTATTTGAATTATACGACACTTATACATCAGGTATGTTTCCTGACGAATAATTAGCCAACGCTTTTAGTAGCACATTTGTATTTTTTCTAACGCACAAAGCCAAACAAAAAATCCAAAAGAGCTACCAAGCCAACGCACCAAAGAAACCGCAAACAATGGACAATAGAGCAACGAAAGATAGAACACCAGATTGTAACAGCACCTACCCAAAAGGCGGGGTTTCGTGTTCCAAAGACAGTTTTGTGGTTAATTAAACATTAGTTTTTCAAATCAAGTTTTGTGGTAAAAGTCCAGCGCTTCGGGTAGCTCCAAAACTTTACCTGCAAGGCTGGAGGGTCGTACTTACATCAAAGATTTATGCTGACGATTTACAACCACTCTTTCTAGGCTACACCTTATTTTATGATAAGTAATAACTAGCCAATTGTATCTAAACTATAGTTTTTGGCCCCTTTTCTAATAACCTCCTGACAGTGCCAGGGGAATATAAACAACCGTTTCTTGTTTTGTAACCATTGTTATTTAGGGCTTTTGAGATTTCAGATAGATTAATGTACCCATATTTCATTTGAAAATGCTCAATAAAAGTCTTTGCTCTTATTCAGTTTTCATTCTCACTTTTATTAAGTTTAACCGATGCTAAACCTTTTAATCTAGCTTGTTGGCTGAGGTTTTGAGGACTTACAAGTTTTTTAGTTTTTTTTAGTTCCTCAAGGCCGCGTTTGGTTCTACTTGAAATAAATGCCTCATATTGTTCAGTTGTGGGACATGGGAGAACCTACAATTGATTTGTACAATAAACAATCTCCCCATCACTCCACAAACACATTATAAATCCCGGTCGCATTCCTTCTAATTTTCCTTGATTTAAACCCAATATCATTCTCATTTACAAGCTCTACCAAGCAAAACTCTGTCCAGTCTTTAGGGATAGCGGGAAATATCAGTGTAAACCTTTTAACCTGACCTTTCTCCGCAAAGTGAAACTTATTAGGTGCAACAGGTATATTAACGGCCTCTATCATTTCTAGGTCATCTAAAAACTTACCTGATCCTGATAGGTAAGTAGTTGGATATAAGATAATTATTAGATTGATTGGAATATTGAAAAAAAAGATGTTACTTTCAAATATTAAATATATTCACTATGTTATCGATAATTTTAAGGTCTGAATCCGGCCCAGAAAGAATCCTAATAGGGATTTTAAGTTCACTATTATTTTACGGTATAATTGCTTTGTTTAGAGGGGCCAAAAAGGCGGTAAAAGGAAAAACTTTTGAAGAAGGTGATAAATTAAATAAAGGTGAGTGAGCCTAGAGGTAAAGATGAAATTATTGGGTTGTCATTAATGGTATCATTTTTGATTTCGTTTTTCATTTGTATTATACCTCACCTCGATAAAAGTAAATACAACTATATGCCAGATTCTGGAAACGATGGTTACTACAGTGGTGTTAGTAAAGTCTTATCAGCATCTTACGAATGTGGATTTGGTGAAAGGCATAGTTTGAATACAAATAACTTGAATGTTTCAGATCTTTACAATAACCAAAGTAGTAACTCGGTTTCTGATACATTTGATCACTTTTTTTTAATGTTAATTATTGTAGCTTTTCTGACTATAATTATTTCTTTTATATGGATTAGGTCTACAGACGAAAATAAATTTGAAGAAATAAATTAATAAAAATATATGATTTGGAATAATATTAGAAATTGGTTTTCTGACATAATTGAACGAAATAGGTTTCTAAGAGATTGGAACAGAAATGCAAAGGACTCATATGTTTCAGGTATAATTCCAATATTAATGGAAGCTAGAACAACTATTGGTTCTACCGAGTATCGACATGAATTTTCAAAATGGATGGCTGGAGGGTTTAGAGTAAAAGTACTTTCTGGTAAGCCAATGTCAAGGCAAGAATTAATGGAAATCGGTGAATTCATAATTGGTGATGATACTATGGTTAGAAAGCTTGTTTCTAATGGCTGGGATACATTAGAATTATACGATACAGCCGGAACGATTGGATTAAAGTGGCAATTAAAAAAATACACACTCTCCTTAACAAATCATCCAAATAGACCATAAATTATGACAACTTTGAACGCTATTGGAAATGTATCTTATAATGTTATCGATAAATGGATGATTGTTTCGTTTGTTGAACTATTGGTAATATTTATTCTATTATTTTTTTTATTCAGAGAAAAGAAAAAAAAGCCAAATGATTTTTACGTTGGCGAAGGTGTTGAAGATTTCAAAGATGTAAATATTGATTTTGGTAATATGTTTAATAGCATGTTTAATGCACGCAAGCTCCATTCAACTTTAAAAAGAAAAATACATCCTGATCTTTTCCCAAATGATGAGGAAAAAATAAAAATTGCAAACGAATTGACTGCAAGGCTTAATGAGTCACAAAATGATATTGCCAAAATGAGGGAAATTCAGTCTATAGCGGTAGAAAAATTAGGCATTGAATTTTAATTTATTTTCTTTATTTCTTAATCAAATTGTTTTAACATGAAAACTTCTGACATTAAACGATATCTTCAGACATATTCGATTTCGAAAAAACGATCATCGACAATCAATAATGCTTTTGCCTCTGCTTTATCTGTTGCCGATAATTTTGTAATTGAAGAGGTGAATAATGCAATAAAATTACTTGGGCAAGATTCAAAGAAGGATTTAAAATGTGTTTATTGTGATGGACCCGCAAGTACCTGGGATCATATAAATGCTATTGTTAGGAATGCTGAATTTTCGGGGTATGGACATCAGTTAAATAATTTAGTTCCATGTTGTAAGGATTGTAATTCTTCAAAGGGGAATAAAAACTGGAAAATTTTCTTGAAAAACAAAAATCCAAAAAATCTTTCAAAAAAAATTTCGATTATTAATAAGTATTTAAAGAATAGTAATGTAACAGATATTAAAAAGAAGTTAAATAGTAAAGCAGTTAAAGAAGAATATAAAAAATACATGGAAATTAAAGATAAAGTAATCAAATTGTTAGAAAAAGCTGATAAGCAGGCAGAGGTTATACGAGAAAAATTAAAGTCTAATTCAAAATAAAATTAATTTTTAAGATCTAATTATGCCCCCTTATCCCCCCCCCATCACTCCACAAACACATTATAAATTCCGGTCGCATTCCGCCTAATTTTCCTTGATTTAAACCCAATATTCTTGTCATTTACTAGCTCTACCAGGCAAAACTCTGTCCAGTCTTTAGGGATAGCGGGAAATATCAGTGTAAACCTTTTAACCTGACCTTTCTCCGCAAAGTGAAACTTATTAGGTGCAACGGGTATATTAACGGCCTGTATCATTTCTAGGTCATCTAAAAACTTACCGGATCCTGATAGGTAGGTAGTAGGCCATATGTTAATCCATCCGCCGTCTATGTATTTGTTTTTAGCTGCATAAACGCAGTGTAGGTAGGTATAACCACATTCGTTGGCATTAGCCGTGAGGTTTTTAATTAATAGGTTGCTAATGGGCTCAATTAAATTAATGTTAGTAGGCTTATGTTTTTCCATGGGAGTTGTATTGAAACTCAAAAGTAAAATGCCATACCGCAGTCTATTGGAGGTGTCGTTAATGGATTATCTTTTTTTACCCCTCCAATACACGGAGGTCATGCCTGGTATGTTTGTGTTATAAATAGAAATTATGATACAAATTTTACCCGTTGCAGACATTTACAAAGAAGAAATTATAGTGGATGACAATTTTGGCCAGCGGCAGGAGGGTTGGGAAACGGTGGAGAGTGATACCGAGTCTGCGTTTTTTAAGATGGGCCGTTATATAATGGAAAACAAAACGGACGATACCTGGAACTATTACCACAAGGCTTTACCTGATAACCTCGCCGATAATTTTATTATTAAGGCCGAAATTGAAGTAGTTGAAAACCACAAGGGTTATGGCCAGTATGGCCTGGTATGGGGTTTTGAGGAAGATGGTGATTATTTAAACAAGTTTGTGGCTAGTACCGAGGAGTCGTCTTTTGTGGTGTCAAGTTTTGAGCGTAATCATAATGTGTACAAGCACCGTTTTAGTGAACTCTTTTTTAATTATAATACCAGTGGTAAAAAGCAGTTTTTTTCTATTCTAAAACTTGAAGGGTACTATTACTTTTTTTTAAACAAGTATGACCGCCCTAATTATGTGGTGCACGCTTCGCACCTGCCTATGTTTGGCGATAGGTTTGGCTTTTATATAGAGCCAGGGCTTAAAATGGTTTGCGAAAGTATTACCGTTAAAAACCTCTACATCAATCCAAAGTTTGATGGCCACATTTGGATGCCAGTAGGGGAAGATCTAATGCCAATAGGGTCTGTGCTACTTAGAGGTAATTAGCATTCATATTATCTATAGCAGATTTAATGGTTTTTTTAAGGCTAGCCGGCTTGTTAACAACACAAAAAGATCCCATGCCTAATAGTTTAAACGTAAACTCTTCGTTGAGTAAAACTTTGAGGCTTATGTGTAGGCTATCGCCTTTTTCTTTGATTACTTTTTGCGAGTGATGCAGTGGTTCTAATAGTATTAGATCACTGATAGGTTTTGTAATGGTGAGTAATACTTCTTCGGGCTTGGCTTTACTTTCCATAATGCCAGTGCTATGTTGGAAAAAGGTAGATGCATTAAAATCTGAACGCCTCTTGTAAGTAGTGTCTGTTGTTTCTACACCAGACATTCTGTCTAGGGCGTAGGTGGTGTATTTTTCTTTTTCGTTACTCCAGCCTATTACGTACCATCTGTTGCGGTGCTCTTTAATTAAATAGGGGATAAGGCTGGTAGCACTTGTTTTGTTTTTATAGATGTTGCGGTAATTGAAAGTTATGCCCTGCTTGCTTTTGATGGCTTTATATATGAACGCTATAAATTCCATACCATTGGCATGAACGGCTTGTTCAAACTGCACAACTTGGTCAATTAGTTTTTCGGATCCATCTATCCCTAAAGAAAATCTGGTGTTGATGCGCTCAATAGCATTTTTAAAATTGCTAAATACGGGCACTTCTTTATACTGGTATAATAGCTCGGCTGCAAATTGAAGGGCAGTCCATTCTTCTTCGTTGAGGTTAAGTTCGGCAATAGAAAAGCCTACCTCGCTGTATACATAACCGCCCTCTAATTTAGAATACACAATAGGGGCGCTATAGCCCTTGGGTGCCTGCTCGCGCATGGCCCTAATGTCTTTTTCTATGGTAGAAGTAGATACATCGGAACCTAGTATAGTAGTGCATTTAGCCGCTAGCTGCTCTAAAGTAGGATAGGGCCTACGTTTATTGGTAAGCATCTGGTCTATAATGCGGTATCTAATTACGGCTGATTTGTTTTTGGGCATGCATCTTGTATTTACCCTCTCAAATTAGTGAAAATAATATGTAAGTCCTCCAATAGAGAGCGGTTTGCTCCGTTATTTTTACATAAATATTTAAATATGATAAACGGATTTACAATAGAAGTACGCAACAACAGCGGTCAAGAAAATGAGCTGTGTTTATTTAAAGATGGAGGCCGACCGGCGGGGGTCTTGGTTACTGTAGTTAATGGTAGAATAGGCTATGATTCTCTGTTAAATCTAGCTAGCACTATAGGGTTTGTTGGTTCGGGCATTATGGTAAATAATGAGCAATTAAAATTTGTTACAGTTTATGATGGAGAAGATGTTTCGACTTTTGAATTTGATAAGTTGATTGTTGAAAAGCAGGTTGTGATGAATGGGGTTGACAAATATATTAGCCTAGTGATACCTGCTGGTAATGAGGTGCCGGTATTGGTGCAGTTGCTTCCAAGATTATGATATTACAGACACCCTTAAACCTGAATCAACTATGAAAAAACTATTTACTT
>Ga0222712_10003167_pt1 | contig 18162 bp, 16 predicted proteins | sample C33_657DmetaG_FD_165043 | JGI IMG/M metagenome (GOLD analysis project Ga0222712, IMG submission 165043) | Estuarine water microbial communities from San Francisco Bay, California, United States - C33_657D | ecosystem: Environmental > Aquatic > Marine > Unclassified | place: USA: California...
ATTATTTTGCTCCAATAATAAATTAGCCAATGGCTCAAGACCTTTAGCCCTTGCCGTCTGCGCCTTGGTAGTCCGCTTGGGTTTATAAGGCAGATAAATATCTTCTAGTGCTGCAAGTGTCGTCGCCGCATCAATTGTAGCCTGCAATGCTGGCGTCATTTTTTGCTGGTCAGTAATTGTTTTTTCTATAAACAATTTTCGATCAGTAAACTCTTTCAAAAATTTCAACTCATCCTGTATCTGCTGAATCTGGACCTCATCCAAGGCACCCGTTTTATCTTTACGATATCGAGCAATGAAAGGAATCGTTGCCCCTTCGGCTAACAAAGCTAAAACAGCTTCAACCTGTTGTAATTTTATAGATAACTTTTGCGCAATAGGCTGAACGAATGCTGACATAATTGATTGGCTTTTTTTATTAGGGGTGCGAAAGTAATGGTGTGCAATGAAAGAAAAAAATTCAAGATTTAAAAGGAAAAGACTATTAATGAATAACCCTTAATTTAAAATTCTCCTAACCCCCTGACGCTGTTGATTCTTCATATTTTTTATTCTTTTATAAATATTTTTCTACTGCCTATTTTTTTGCATCTGCCTAATTGACAACCGATTCAAATCCAATATCAACTTTGCAAACTGACTCGCTTATGTGGATACTGTGTTGCAAAGGAATAAATGCTTTTACGAATGGTATCATTATCCTGATAAGGAATTAACAAGCTTTTGATTTCTTTTGCACTATTGAGCTGCATCGATGTAGGTAAATATCCCATACCCCAAAAACAGCCTCTTTCAATTAATAAGCAAAGTTTCTCCGCCTCATTTCTCCCAATATCCACCACAGCAAAGGTGGGCAGCTGTTGTTCTAAAGCGGATAGCATTTTAGCAATTTTCAAATTATACAATGACGGGGATTCCAAACTTGCTTTATCATCGTTGGTAAAAGGTGTTTTATCAATGAAACAAAGTTTTTCATTCAATTCAAATTGCTGCACTATTTTTTTTAACATTGCCCAACCTTCCCTCAGTAAATTAAATGAATACAAAGAAGGAATATTTTTTTTCTTTTTATCAATTACTAATCGCTGATATCCACCTCCATCTTGATACATATACAATGCATACTTTTGAGTAGGCTTTTTTTGACTGGTATTATGCTTAGGCCAAAGCTTTTTTATCTCTGTACTTTCTAAAACAATTGCTTCTAATTCTGTAGCACAGGATTGATAAGTTATTTTAAATATAGTCCTTATTAATTGCTGCCTTTTTTTGTCTGCATCTTGATGGGTAAAATGACTAGTCACTCTCTTTTTTATATTGATTGCCTTTCCAACATAAATGATAGTATCCTTTTCATCATGAAAATAATATACCCCCGGCCCTGTGGGAAGATCCATTATTACGGAGGAAGATAAATTCATAGGAAGCCACTGCTCCCCAGATTTTTTTTTCAACATCTCATTAATATACTTGTCTGCACCATTCGCTAAATAATGTTCAAAAAGTAGCACCGTTGCCTGCGCATCTCCCCCTGCCCGATGCCTATTTTCAATGGGCAAATCTAGTGTCCTACAAATTTTACCCAGACTATAAGAAGGTAATCCAGGAAATACCTTTCTCCCTAAACGCACGGTACATAATTTTTTAACGTTTAACTCATACCCCGCCACTTTCAAATGGTGATGAATAAAAGAGTAATCAAAGTTTACATTATGCGCAACAAAAATTTGATCCTTCAGTATGTCAAATAATGTAGGTGCTATTTCTTCAAAGATAGGCGCAGAGGTAACCATAGCATTATTGATTCCAGTAAGGGCAGTAATATAGCTCGGTATATTTTGCTGAGGATTAATGAGTGTTTCAAAATGTTTTATTATCCGATTACCATCATGAATAAAAACGGCAATTTCGGTAATGCCAAATGCTGAAGCATGACCTCCGGTGGTTTCAATATCTACAATTGCATACATAGGAAAGCAAATATAGAAATACTAAATAAATTAGCAAAATTATTATTTAGACTATTGGGCTAGTTTTCGCCAACACTCTTTTAAGTCGATAGATGGTATTGATAGATTGATTTTAAAATAACCATCCGGGCAGCTAGCCATTATTTTTATTTACTTTTGCCCCTACTTATGGCCATTCATGTTGAAAAATACAAACACTTACAAGACCAACTCAATGGCAAGGCTACTCTAGTAGCCGTATCCAAAACAAAACCCCTAGAAGACATTCAGGCCTTGTACGATTTAGGTCATCGCGATTTTGGAGAAAATTATGTACAAGAATTGGTAGACAAAGCAGCGCTTTTACCTAAAGACATTCGTTGGCATTTTCTAGGTCATCTGCAAAGTAATAAGGTGAAATATATTGCTCCCTTCGTTCATTTAATTCATGGGGTAGATAGTTTATCACTTCTGAAGGAAATCGATAAACAAGCCGCTAAAAACAATCGCATCATTGACTGTCTTCTCCAAATCCATATTGCAAAAGAAGAAACCAAATTTGGTTTTGACCCCAGCGAATTAATCGCATTGCATGAATTTACCCAATGGAAAAATGTAACCCTTGTTGGATTAATGGGTATGGCTTCCTTCAGCGATGATAAGGATTTAGTTAAAAAAGAATTTGCCGATCTAAAATCTTTATTTGACGGTAATAAAAAATCTTCCGATAAAATAGCTACTGCGAATACAACTGAAACAAACAATTTTCAATTCACTATTCTCAGTATGGGAATGAGTGGTGATTACGAAATTGCACTTGAACAGGGTAGTAATATGGTTAGGATCGGAAGCTTACTTTTTGGTGAAAGAAATTACAAGCACTAATGCCTCAAGAAATTATTTTACTCTGTATCGCTGCATTTGCTGCAGGTTTTATTGATGCCATTGTGGGCGGTGGTGGATTAATACAAACTCCTGCTACCATAATTACTTTACCTCAATATCCAGTAGCCACCTTATTGGGCACCACTAAAATCCCCTCATTTATTGGTACCTCAATGGCAGCATGGCAATATGCTCGCAGGGTTCAATTAAGATGGAAATTACTGGCTATGATGTGCAGTATTGCTTTAATAGCTGCTTATGCAGGATCCAAGACTGTTTCCATTGTGAGTAATACTTTTATGAAACCCATCATCTTTGGAGTGCTGATTGCAGTAGCCATTTATACCTACTCAAAAAAAAACTTTGGCAATAATACCTCCCAAACAAAGTCACCAAAAAACGAATGGCTGATAGCTGCCTCCTTCGCATTACTCATCGGATTTTATGATGGATTTATTGGTCCAGGCGCTGGAAGCTTTTTAGTACTCTTTTTTATAAGTGCACTAGGATTTGATTTTCTTAGAGCCAGTGCACATGCAAAATTTGTAAATCTTGCTACCAATATGGGCTCAATTATTTTTTTCAGCAGTAACGGACACATCCTATATCAATATGCCCTCCCAATGGCAATCTGTAATTTTACTGGTTCCATTCTTGGAACAAGACTAGCGATTTTAAAAGGCAATTCTTTTATCAGAATATTTTTTTTAATTGTAGTAATTGGAACAATTATTCGTTTTGGTTATGATATTTTTTTTAAAGCCTGATAGAATCATTATAACATAAATTCAAGGTTTGGGTGTCAGTAGATTTTATTTTTCAATAGAACATCTTCCCCTACCACGATAAGCAATTGACTTCAATTGAATGAACAGTTGGTTATGGTAACGAAAATATTTTGTTAAAGAATTCAGTAGCGCTAAATATTTTAATATAGTGGTGCAAGATTTGGTATTAAACAAATAACTTTGATAAGACTTATAAGAATTTATGTCCGCTACATTCGAAGCTGAAAAAAATAAAAAAGCACTTGCCTATACCATCGCTATCTGTGGTACCTTACTACTATTGGCTTTTTTAATCAGCTGGCCCATTCTTCAACCGCCTGTACCGATAGCGCAAGACTTACTAGAAATTAACCTTGGCAACAATGAGGAAGGAATGGGTGAAATTCAACCGCTAATCAAAGGTGAAAAGGCCCCTTCACAAGAAGTTACTGCTCCTGCTCCATCAAATGAATCTCCAAAGCCTGCAGAAGCTAAGGAAATAAAACCAGATGAAAATGCTGAAGTAAATGCAGCTCCCATTGCTAAAACAGAAAAGAAAATCCTGAAAAAAAAGATTGAAATCAAGCTAGAGAAAAAAAATGTAAAAAAAATTAAGACTACCCCCATCATTGCACCACCTTCACCTAAACCGGCTAAACCTAAGCTTACATATAATGGACCAGGAAGTGGAAAAGGCAATGGTGCAACTGAAGATAATGGATATAGATATCAAGGCAATAAACCCGGAGGAAAAGGGGATGCAGGAGATCCTTCAGGTAAACCTGATAGTTATGGAAACAGTCCCGGAGGCAAAACAGGTATTAGCGTAACGAAAGGAATACGACCAATAAATATGAGAGACCTCAGATTTGAAGATGATTTCAATGAAAATGCGGTCGTATTTCTAGACATCAAATACAGTGCTTCTGGTAATTTTATAAGCAGTGTAATAGCTAAAGGAACCACTACTTCAAAATCAACCATCATTAGCATTGCGAAAAGAAAAGCGGCAGAATTAAAATTTCCAACAAGCAATGACGGCGGTATTTCTACCGTAGTATTCAATTTCAAAATTCAGAATTAAATTTCTCCTATCAAATGCTAATGGCAATTAGTTTTGGATAGGTTTTATATTTGCAGTAATGACCTATCCAGAAACAGTAGAATATTTATTTTCTCAGCTACCCATGTATAGTAGGATTGGTGCGGCGGCCTACAAAGAAGATCTTCATAATGCTATCGCTATCTGTGAAGCACTAGATAATCCTCAAAAAAAATTCAAGAGCATTCATATTGCTGGTACCAATGGAAAAGGTAGCACTAGTCACATGCTTGCTTCCATTTTACAAGAAGCAGGCTACAAAACTGGTTTATATACTTCACCCCATTTAAATGATTTTAAAGAACGGATCAAAATAAATGGCGAAATGGTGAGTGAATCATTTGTTATTGATTTTGTAAAAAGAACCCATTCTTTAGTAGAAAAAATACAACCTTCTTTTTTTGAATTAACCATGGCGATGGCATTTGATTACTTTGCTCAACAAGAAGTAGATATTGCCATCATTGAAACAGGTTTGGGTGGAAGATTGGACAGCACCAACATCATTAAGCCCATTCTGTCTGTGATCACTAATATAGGATTCGATCACATGAATATCTTAGGAGATACCCTAGTTAAAATTGCTGGTGAAAAAGCAGGTATTATTAAACAATCAGTGCCTGTAGTAATAGGAGAATATATTCAGGAAACTAAAAATGTATTTGAAACAAAAGCAACCGAGTGTAATGCGCCCATTTACTTTGCTCAAAACGAATATTCAATAGTCGATTGTAAAGATGGCCTTCGTCAACTCGATTGCACCATCATTGATAAAGAAAATAATGAAGCAACTTTATACTCACTCGACCTCAATGGCCACTACCAATTAAATAATTTATTGACCATACTTTGTGTAGAAAAAGAATTGAAAAAACAAGGATATATTATCCCGAAAGAAATTAAAATAGAGGCACTCGCTAATGTAAAAAAATTAACTGGATTACATGGAAGATGGGAGTTGATAGCCGAAAAACCCTTCCTAGTGCTAGATGTGGCGCACAATGAAGATGGAATGAAGCAGTTACTTTCTCAAACCGAAATCTTTCTAGCATCCATTCATAGTGGTGCTTTAAAAAATAAATTACACTTTGTTCTAGGTATGGCTAAAGACAAAGAATTATCAAAGGTGTTAACCTTACTGCCAAAAGATGCAAATTATTATTTCACAGCTGCCCATATACCAAGGGCAATCCCTTCAAATGAGTTGATGATGAAAGCTACCGAATTGGGTTTACAAGGTTTTCATTTTGAAGATGTAAATGAAGCCATTCGAGCAGCTAAAAACAGCGCCATTCAGAATGACCTCATTATCGTTTGTGGAAGTGTTTTTTTAGTAGGAGAAGTAAAAGAAGAATTGATTTAAAATACATTTTTTAAGATCGATAGTCCAAATGAAACAAATCAACCAATTTTAAAACCTTTCGCTACAAAACATACCAATGGCTAGAATAAAAATTGATTTCCCCCACCCCGTTATTGCAGCAATAAAATTAAAAGTTCGAATCGGAGACATCAATTATGGAAACCATGTTGGTAATGATTCCTTCGTATCATTGATTCATGAGGCCCGAATACAGTGGTTACAACAAAACAACTTTAGTGAAATGGATGCGGGTGGAACAGGACTCATCATGGCAGACCTAGGAATTGAATTTAAGAGAGAGGCCTATTATGGAGAAGGAATTTTAATTGAAATTGCAGCAGGCGAAATAGCCAGGGTGAGCTTTGAACTTTTCTATCAACTCAGTACCGAAAGAAACCAGGAAAAAGTAATATTAGCTAAGGCAAAGACAGGGATGGTATGCTATCAATATGAACTTAAAAAAACTGTAAGTGTTCCCGATAGTTTACAACAAATATTACAAGCAAAATAGTTTAAAGATTATTCCAAATTTTCCAACTTGCCTCTGCCTGTATCAATAACATATCATAACCATTTTCTGTGGTAGCGCCACGCTCTTCTCCCTTTTGTAAAAAAAGTGTTTTAGCAGGTTTGTAAACCAAATCATATAAATAATGTTGAGGGCTAATTAAATGATAAGGTATTTCAGGAGCTGAGTTTTCATTCGGATGCATTCCCACTGGCGTACAATTAATTATTACCGAATAGTCAGACATCATCTTTTGATCAATAGCATTATAAGGAATAAAATTTCCATTCAAACCAACTTGCCGGGTAACAATCAAAAATTCGATTCCGAGCTTTTCCAATACATATTGCACGGCCTTAGATGAACCGCCCGTTCCTAGCACCAATGCCTTATTATGATGGGATTCTATTCGTTTGCAAAAGGATTGTTCAAAGCCAATAATATCAGTATTGTAGGCAATTAGTTTATTTCCTGAAATTTTAATACTGTTAGTAGCGCCAATTTTTTTTACCTCATCTGATTGTTCTGTCACAAATTGAAGCACCTGTTCTTTGTAGGGAATAGTAACCCCCATTCCTAAAAGTTGTGGATTAGCAGCGAGTAAGTTAGGGAATTCGGTAATTGTAGGAATGGGAAAAGATTCAAAATAAGCATCTTCAATTCCCTCCCGCTCAAATTTTTCAGTGAAATATTGTTTAGAAAAAGAATGACCCAAAGGATAACCAATTAAACCATATAGTTTCATTCTCCTATTATTTGTTGAGATATAATTCAAATGTATCTCCTCTTAATCCAATGCGCATAGTCTCCAATGCAATCACTTCATTAGGAGCAATATTTCCTAGATTTACATTACATCCAATAAGTTCAAGAAAATAAAGTTGCTGAGCCTTTTGTGGTGCTTCCCACAAAATTTTTTGTTCTGGTATCTGGGTAAGTATTTCTTGTACCAACCCTTCTCTCACTTCTCCTGAACCCCGATAAATACCTACGTTGCCCGCTTCCCTTGCTTCTGCAATTACATAGGTAGAACCCGCTTCTAATTCAGCCCGCATTAATTCAATCCATTTGTATGGTGGAATAATATGAGCTGCATCCTTGCTCCCCACTTCACTCAAAACAGTTCCATACTTGGTCAATTTTTCAATATATCCACATTTTTCAGCGTGAGGAATAGAAATTGAACCATCACTTACTTCCATGTAGCTGATGCCAAATTCCTTGCAAACATTGATATAATCTTCAAATTGATTTCTTATTAAAAAAGCTTCAAACAAAGTGCCTCCAAAATAAACTGGAACATCGTAGGATCGATAAACTTCTAGTTTTTCTTTCAAAGTAGGTGTGACATAGGAAGTGCCAAAGCCCAATTTTACAACATCTACATGAGGATAAGATACGCTCATGAAATTTTTAGCTTCCTGAACACTCAATCCCTTATCCATCACCATTGTAATACCATGTTGACGAGGCCTTACAGTTCGTTCAGGCATTTGTGTTAAATTGAAATTCATATAGGATTTTTAATGAAGACGCAAATATAAACAAAGCGTATTAAATGGAAAGTAAAGCAATTAAATTGATTTCCCTTTTTTTAAACGGGCAATCACATCTACCACCGACTGATTCTGTAATAAAGAAGGACTCAGTTCAATTAACTTTTTAATCAGTTTAGGATTTTTATCCATTCCTAATTCCAATTGAAGTATCGCTTCCTTTGATTTGCCTAGGGCAAATAAAAAGGCACTTTTATAGTAAATAAATATCGGTTTACTATTAGTTAAAACCATTGCATGATCTACATATTCTAATCCCTCTTCATAACACTTGGCATTGTATAAGCACTTTAACAATTCCACCCAACCATTAACATTCTTGGGTTTTGTGCGGACCACATTACCAAAATATTGAACTGCCTGCTCAATTTTGCCTTGCTCCATCAAACACTGTCCCATTGCAAGATTAAAATCAGGCTGCATTTTATGAACTCTCATGGCGATCTGCAAATTCTTGATAGCGCTTTCCCAGGTGCCTTCATTCATATAGGTACAAGCTATTTTATAAAAAAGCTGGGTATCTTCTTGATTTAGGTGAGTAGCTTTTCGATAATTAGACCTAGCCTGTGCATAATTATGAAGCTTATCATAACAATGGGCAATCGCCTCGTAAATAACATCCTCTGGCCTGGCTAATTCTAGCACTTTTTGCAAAGCTTCAATCGCATCTTTATATTTCCTTAATCGCAAATAGGCATCCCCCATATTACGCCAAGCATAGTCGAACTTTTCATCAATCGCAATAGCATACTTATAGGCATCAATCGCTTTCTCATATAACTTTATTCCCTGATAGGCTGCAGCCAAATTAAACCAAGCCAACTCACTAAAAGGATGCTCTTCAATAATCTGTTGATGAAGCCGAATACCCTCTTCGTTTCTGCCAGTAAAGTCAGTCCAAAAACAAATTTTATACAACGCCTCTTCATTCAAAGGATCCTGCTCCAAGATCATTTTCATACAATCAAAAACCTTGTCAAAATTTTCGTAATCATCATGAACATCTGCTAGTTCAAAAAGGAGTTCTATTTTCTCTTCCCCTTCAAAAGAATCCAATGCTGTTTCCAAAACGCTAGCCGCCTTACTATGCTGATCCAAAGCAAGTAAAGCATCCGTTCTCAAAATATACAGGTTGATATCTCTGTTATCCAGCAAAGCTGCCTGGTCCAAAAAATAAAGTGCCTGTTTGTATTTTTTGCTTGCAATGAGCAAATCACATTTTTTCAGTAATAATGAGCTAGAATAAGGATACTGCTCTACGGCAAACTCGGCAGCCTCTAGGGATTGATCTAACTGATCTTTCTCGTCAAAATAGTCGATAATTTTCTCAAAAGCATCTTCGTCAATAAAGCTGTGACTAATACCAGTTTTGAGATTATGGTACTGGAGCAATAATTCTTTCAATTCTTCCCGATCTTGTCGATATGGGTAATTACTCATGGGCTAAGGGGTTGCTGTAAAATACGTCATTTAAAGCAAAATTTCAATTTTTTAAGGTTGTTTTAAACCTTTAGACCTAAAAAAAGTCAAAAAACAAAGAAATTGATTCCTACCAAACAAAAATTGAATTATATTTGTAACAGTTAAACTTATTTAAATGAATACTTTCACCAAAAAACTACTAGCTTTTACTATACTTTTCAGTGTAGTTTCAGAAGCATTTGCCGATAGGGTATTTGGGAAAAAAATGAAAAATAAGATTACCCTTAATTTAAATATCCCATCGAACTTAAAGAACGCTATCGGATTTAATCTAAAAACTGGATTAGCCTATAAAGGAAGTTTATTAAGTTATCATGCTAATCAAGGAAGTGCGATAATTAACAACTCTATTTCTACTTACCAAAAAGGAAACACTATTTACATTGTTCCTTACAAAAATAAATTAACCGTTACCGAAATTAAACCAGGATATACCGGTATTAAAATCATCATTAGAAAATAATTAAATTTTATAATTAAAAAGCCCCTTAGTTAAATTCTGAGGGGCTTTTTAATTTCAGCTGTCTTATGAAAAACAGTACAATAAATTTATACAGATTATTTTTACTCTCCTACTTTCCCTTTTTTAGTTTCTTCATAAGTCATCACTCGATATCCAGTTTGAGGATATTCAAATTTCAAGGCAGGTACCGTATTGAAATCTATAGAAGACAATTTATACTTAAAAAATAATTTGGCGGTCTCTAGTTCATACTCTAAAGGAAAACCTGGTAAATTCAAAAAAGATCGGTCATATTCCTTATTGATAGCCACTAAATCAGGAGTATAAAAAACTGATAAGGATGATCCATCTTTCAATTTAGCAATCGCTTTCTTGCAATTATAACCTCCCACTACTTTAGTTTCACTAGAATTTTCAAATACTAATCCTTCCAAGTTTTTATTTTTTTCTTCCCAATTTTCCTTAGACAATAGAATCATTAACTTTTGACCGCTGTATTCTTTCAATATAGCCGCATTGCCTGTTTTAGAATTATAGATAGTCGTTTCGGTTCCTAGAGCAGTTTTCATATCAGTTCTGCTGAGTCCTCCCTTTAAATATCTAGTGGAGGTAGCGCCAGCAAATCCTTCAGCTAATTTAATTTCTTTATTTCTAGACTGAAGTGAAATTTCATAAATAATAGTACCCTCTGAAATTGTTTTTTGAGCAAAGCAAATTACGCTCTGCAACATAAATACAAAAGAAATAAATATGGTAATCGTTTTCATTTGACCCTGTTTTAATAAAGATAACAAAATCTTTTTCCAAACCAACTGAAAATTAAAACAGCCTGCAACGCTGATAGGCGGAAGCAGGCTGTTTTAATTTTATTGAATTGATTATTTTTTAGTTTTATTTTTTAAATCTTGAACCTTTTGATTGGCTTCCTGCATAGCCTGTATTTTTTCTTGAAGTTTACTTTGCTTTACAGGTTTTTTTCTATTGATTTCTATTTGCGCCAAAATCTTATCATGATCAATAATATACTGCTGAATGATTATCTGAAGTATAAGAGTAATGGTATTTGAAATAGTGTAATACCATGTAAGGGCCGAAGGAAGGTTGTTAAATACCCCCAATAACATTACAGGAAATATATAGGGCATGTATTTCATCACAGGGTTAGAATTATCCTGCATACTACTCATACTATAAATAGAAATCAGCAAACTAGTAAGGGTAGCTGTTATTGTAAACAAACTGATATGATCTCCATAAAATGGAATGCTAAATGGCATATTGTAAATAGAATCATAAGCAGCTAAATCCTTTGCCCAAAGAAAATTTTCTCCCCTCAACGAAATATTACTTTGAAAGAAATAATATAAAGACATGAAGATAGGAATTTGTAATAATGCAGGTAAGCATCCCCCTAATGGGCTTACTCCCGCTGATTTCCATAACTTCATCTGGTCCATACTAAAGGCTTGCTTATCTTCTCCATGTTTATCCTTTAGTTTATCTATTTCTGGTTTAAGTGCCTTCATTTTAGCGCCACTTACATAACTTTTATAGAGTATGGGTGAAGTGAGTAACCGAATAAAAAGAGTCAATAATAAAATAACAATCCCCATACTGGCGACATTTTTTCTAAGCAAATCAAAAACAGGCAATAGGAAATGTCTGTTGATGTATTTTACAAATGCAAACACACCACTACCATAGGGTACAATATTCTCCAATTGATTTCCATAGGCTTTTAAAATATTGTAATCACTCGGACCATAATAAATTTGTAATGGAATTTGAGCGGTCCTTCCCGAAGGCACATTGACTCTGAAATTAGCAGTTGTTTGGCCAATAATCGATAACCCTGTATCAGAAGGTGCCATCCATTTAACTTCAGCTGAAGAAAATTTATTTTTATTCACCAAACTAGAAATAAAGAACTGCTGCTTTACGGCTACCCAATCTAACGGCTTATCATGTTTTTGAGTATTGCCTGAACCTAACATTTCAAAATCAAATTTCCCATCACTTACCTGTGCAATATGGGTTTGTTCCTTTTCATAAGTCAAATCTTTTTCAATTCGCTCAGTTTGAGTTTGCCACAATAAATTAATAGATTGCTGTGTAGTCAATTGATCAGCTCCTTCAAGGTTAATTGAAAAATCAATCATATATTCATTTGGACGCATTATAAAAACGTGCTTTACCTCTTGTTTTCCAGATGAATCTTTTACCGAAAAACTCACTGTTTGGCTATTATCTGCATTGGTAATTATAGGGGCTGAGGTAAATAATAAATCGCTAGTGGCAGCTGTTTGTTGATTTCCAGAATTGATTGAATAGGAAATTTTATTGAACACGCTATTTTGTAATATTACAGGTTTGCCTTCATAGGTTTTGTACTTTTTTAACTCTACTCTTCTGGGCTGAGCTCCCTTATTAGTGAAGGTTACCTTCATTACCTCATTTTCAACAACAGTTAATTGTTCAGTTTGATTTAGAGACCCTTGAAAACCACCCGCAGACTGTAGCTTACGCATTGTATCTGCAGTCAAGGAATCTTTCAACACTTTAACTGGATCTACTTTTGGTCGCAGTTTAGCTATAGAATCAGCCACTCTTTTTTGCTGAACTAGGTAAGCCTGATTTTCTTGACTGTTAAAATAAAACATCCCCATTAAAAGTATTCCGATCAACACAAATCCAATCACGGTATTTCTATCCATTCCCATAGTTATAATTTAGTGAGCAAAGGTAATTAAACTTTAGAGTTATCGTTTGAAGTTAGTATTAATTTAAAAAGCCCCGAAAATTCGAGGCTTTTTAAATATAAAACAAGTTTTGCTTATTTTTTAGCAGCAGGTGCAGCCGCGGCAGGAGCAGCCTTAGGAGCAGCAGCAGCTTTAGGAGCAGCAGCCTCTTCCTGTTTCAATTGACGAGTCATTGTAATTGAAGCAATTGGAATACGAGGTGAATTCAAAATTTCCATATTATCTGCTTTCACATCCTGTACACGAATATTTTCATTTAACTGCAAATTAGTCAAATCCAATTCGATGTTTTCACACAAATATTTTGGTAACAGTTTAACTTTCAAACTTTTTATTTTGGTAACCAGTTTACCACCCGCCTTAACCCCTGCAGGAGCTCCAGTAAACTTAAGTGGAATTGTAACGATTACCTTTTTGTCTTCAACTAGTTCTAAAAAGTCAACATGAATCAGTTCATCACTAACTTTGTCAAATTGAAGATCTTTAAGTACACATCTGTAATCTTTTCCATCAATTTTAGCTAATACAACCATAAATTGGGGTGTATACACGATGTTTTTAAAAGCAGTAGCAGGAGCAGCAAAATTAATCTCCTTAGCACCTCCGTAAATTACAGCTGGCACTTTTTCCTCAAGGCGAAGTTGGCGGGTGGCTTTTTTGCCAAATTCGGTCCTGATTTGTCCTTCGATTGTAATTGTTTTCATTTAATTTAATTTTTATGAGGCGCGAAGGTAAGGAAAAAAGCTGGATTTGAAAGGATATTTGATAAATTAAATGGCAGTTAAAGCTGGATAAATCAAATATTTTTATTAGCCATGCGACTTCTTAAAAATAGTCCATTTATGCTCTTATTCTCCAATGCGTTACGGATGGCGATAGCAAATAGCTCAGCGGTAGACACTACCTTTATTTTACTTCCTATTTGCTTAACCGGAATGGTATCACAAACCACCAATTCCTCTAAAACGCTATTTTCGATATTCTCATAGGCTTTTCCACTTAAAACAGGATGAGTACAAAATGCCCTTACACTTCTAGCCCCCTTTTCCTTCAAAAGGCCTGCACTTTTAGCTAATGTACCTCCAGTATCACAGATGTCATCAATCAACACTATATCCCTATCGGTTACATCACCTATTACTACCATACTTGCGATTTCATTAGCACGCTTTCGGTGCTTGTCGCAAATAACCATTTCACTTTCAAAATAAGAGGCCACCTCACGGATTCTGTTTGCACTTCCTACATCAGGAGCTGCAAAAGTCAAGTTCTCAAGCTTCAAACTTTCAATATAAGGAATAAATATAGCAGAAGAATCCAAATGATCCACCGGTATGTCAAAATACCCCTGAATTTGAGGAGCATGTAAATCCATTGTAACTACCCTGTCTGCACCTGCAGCAGTCAACATATTGGCTACCAATTTTGATCCAATCGCTACCCTTGGTTTGTCTTTTCTATCTTGCCTGGCATAACCATAATAAGGCATTACTGCAATCACTTTATAGGCAGATGCTCTTTTAGCAGCATCAATCATCAGCAAGAGTTCCATCAAATTATCAGTTGGAGCAAAGGTGCTTTGAATTAAAAAAACAAATTGACCTCTAATACTCTCTTGAAACTCTACCCCTATTTCACCATCACTAAAACGCTGAATATTCACCTTGCCCAAAGGCTCACCAAATTGTTTTGCTATCGCTTCTGAAAGATATTGAGAACCTGTACCCGAAAAAAGCTTTGCATTATATGACATATTTTTTATATTGGTAGGTGAAGGGAAATAAGACACTGTAAAATTATCATTTAAATAGGGATGTAAAATTTAAAAAGATGAAAAATATCAACAAACCATCCACTTCTATAAAAAACTGGGCAATAGACGACCGGCCTAGAGAAAAATTACTACTTAAAGGAGCGGTTTGCTTAAGTGATTCAGAATTAATAGCTATTCTGATTAATAATGGACACAAAGAAAAATCAGCTGTAGATATTGCTAAAGAAGTATTACTAATGGGTAATAATAATTTGAATGAATTAGGCAAATTTTCTCTACAAAAATATCAACAGATTAAAGGTATTGGATTAGCAAAAGCCATTACAATAATGGCAGCAATTGAATTAGGAAGAAGAAGGAATAAGAACCCCTTTCTTGAAAAAAAGACCTTCAGAAAAAGTGAAGACATTGCTGACTTTGTTAGAATGAATATCAAAGATTATCTCCACGAAGTTTTTGGTGTAATCTATTTAAACCAATCAAATAAAGTGAATCATTTTGAAATAATAAGCATAGGAGGTATTACTGGAACGGTGGTAGACAATAGAATAATTTTAAAAAAAGCTTTAGAAGAGAGTGCTACATCAATTGTGCTTTTTCATAATCACCCCTCAGGCAATTTAAAACCTAGCAAAGCGGATGAGCAAGTAACACAAAAAATAAAGGAAGCTGCAAAATACCATGACATTGCAGTAATCGATCACTTAATAGTAAGTGAGGAAGGCTATTTCAGCTTTTCGGATGAAGGAATAATGTGAAATTTTTCAGAAGAAATTGAAAACTAATTTAGAAAAATTAAAAATAAAAAAATAAGATGGTTAGCAGTAATTAGATGCTGCATACACAGGATAAATTCATAGATAGAATATCCTGGATTTACTATTTAAGATTGAAAAAAAATCTGCGAAGAATTATTTTGATTCTAAATTTAATTGATCTGCTTTAATCCAGCCTCTTCCTTTAGTAGCTTCATAAAAATTAAATAAAGAAGTTTCGTCATTAGATTTTTTGAAAAAATCAGTGATTGATTTTTCATAACTAGTCCACTCCGCTGTAGTTAATGCAGTGGGAGAAACTACAGCTACTATTGCTCTAAATTCTTTTTGAGCGGATTGATAATCAGGTACACGTTCTCCGATTCCACTTTGCGTAATAATTTGATCTAGACTAAGTGATCGCTTAGAAGTTGCAAAGAAATTACCCTTATTAAAAAAATCATTAGCATCTATTGTAATGCCAGAAAAAACGGTAATATCAGGAACTTCAGATTTAGGTGCTAGCCCCATCATATACAATTCCAACGGCGAATAAGCAAGAGAGTTACCCCCATTTGCAAATAAACCAAAAGATGTATTTGTTCCACTTTGAGCATGGTAATGATTTGGGGCATCGGTTAAGGTTTGTAAAGTAGCTAAATCGAAACCACCCAACTGCCCATTCGTACTTGCCACGCCCCAGTGGCCATCTAAAGCATCAATTTCTGGCAAACTTGCCTGGTTGCCATCAATGGTTTTAAATATTCCTTTGGGAATATAATTTGACCAATTGTGACAGATTTCATGTAGGGTAGGTCCGTAACTAATGGCATCTTTATAGGGGAGAAACATAAATGATTTTAATTTTGCAGAAGTGGATCCCCATCCATTTTTAAAAATAGCCGCACCTGTTCCCTTCACACTATTTGAAACGCCAAAATTTACTCCGTAAGGTTGATTAGAAAGATGTGTGGCGTTATTGGTTATGATAAAAATAAAATCGAAATTATCTTTAAAACGTTGATAAATGATATCAGAAAAAACCTTCACAGAATCAACACTAGAAAATATGCCATAATAACTATCATTGGCAAAACTAAAAGTAGCAGAAGGTACCTGTATTGAAACCAGTAAATTATTAGGACTTAATGCTAAAGGGTACTTGGTAGTGATAGTAGTAGGAGTTGTAGGAGTTGTTGGTGTATCAGCAATTGGATCAATTGATTTTTGACATGAAAATGAAATGAGTATAACAACAAGTAGAAAAAGATAATTAATTCGATTCATTTTCATAATAATGGATTTTTTTCAAAATTAGCATATTAATATTCAATGAGTAATTTAAATCATTATGAATTGAATAAAATATTCTAGGCTGTAAATAATTTATTCAAAAATACAGGCATTAAAAAATAATCAAAACAAATAGATTGGGTTTAAATTAAATAAATCAGCTACTGGATTACACCCCGTTCAAAATCGGGATTCCCGGTTGGAATACCAGTAACACCACTCATAAGGGGCTTATCCGCCGCGGCGGATCGGTATACATAGACTTGAGAATAAATCATCCTTGAGTTAAGGGCATAAAAAACCCAATCAAAATAAATTGATTGGGTTTAAATTAAATAAATCAGCTGCCGGATTACACCCTGTTCAAAATCGGGACTCCTGGTTAGAATACCAGTAACACCACTCATAAGGGGCTTATCCGCCGCGGCGGATCGGTACAGGAAGACTTGAGAATAAATCATCCTTGAGTTAAGGGCATAAAAAAACCCAATCAAAATAAATTGATTGGGTTTTAAAATAAATAAATCAGCTGCCGGATTACATCCCGTTCAAAATCGGGGCTCCCGGTTGGAATACCAGTAACACCACTCATAAGGGGCTTATCCGCCGCGGCGGATCGGTATACATAGACTTGAGAATAAATCATCCTTGAGTTAAGGGCATAAAAAAAACCAATCAAAATAAATTGATTGGGTTTAAATTAAATAAATCAGCTATCGGATTACACCCCGATCAAAATCGGGGCTCCCGGTTGGAATACCAGTAACACCACTCATAAGGGGCTTATCCGCCGCGGCGGATCGGTATACAAAGACTTCAGAATAAATCATCCTTGAGTTAAGGGCATAAAAAAACCCAATCAAAATAAATTGATTGGGTTTAAATGAATATGGCAGCTACCTACTCTCCCGGTTGGAATACCAGTACCATCGGCCATAAGGGGCTTAACTTCTCTGTTCGGTATGGGAAGAGGTGAACACCCTTGGCAAAACCACCATAAGACGGTTAATGCGAAGTGGGCAACAAGAGCTAAGCAATAGTTAAACTACTAGCGGTTGCAACTAAACATTGTAATAATGTACATATTGGGAAAGTTGAATATTGAGTAAATCAGTTTTTATTGAACTGCTTGCGCAGAAAATAAAAAATAAAGCTTACGGGTAATTAGTACTACTCGGCTTCGATGTTACCACCCTTATACCTATAGCCTATCAACGTGGTAGTCTACCACGGCCCTTAAAAGTAAACTCATCTTGAGGAAGGTTTCACGCTTAGATGCTTTCAGCGTTTATCCTTGCTGTACGTAGCTACTCTGCATTGCACCTGGCGGCACAACAGATACACCAGCGGTACATACGACCCGGTCCTCTCGTACTAAGGTCATGTCCTCTCAATTTACTAGCGCCCATCACAGATAGGGACCGAACTGTCTTGCGACGTTCTGAACCCAGTTCACGTGCCACTTTAATCGGCGAACAGCCGAACCCTTGGGACCTTCTCCAGCCC
>Ga0222712_10003168_pt1 | contig 18157 bp, 14 predicted proteins | sample C33_657DmetaG_FD_165043 | JGI IMG/M metagenome (GOLD analysis project Ga0222712, IMG submission 165043) | Estuarine water microbial communities from San Francisco Bay, California, United States - C33_657D | ecosystem: Environmental > Aquatic > Marine > Unclassified | place: USA: California...
TCGCCCTTTCACTTGAATCATTTGCTCAAGACTCGCTAATTTATCATCCTGAATTAAACGCAGCCGAACAAATTAAATCGGCTACACTAAAAGCAAGTGCAGAAAATAAGCATGTATTATTAATGATTGGAGGCAACTGGTGTAGATGGTGCAGAATGTTCAACAAGTTTGTTACTACAGATACACAGTTAGATTCTGCAATGAATAAAAACTTTGTTGTTGAACATATCAACTATAGCAAGGAAAACAAAAACGAAGATGTTTTAAAGTCACTGCAATTCCCTCAACGCTTTGGTTACCCTGTTTTTGTGATTTTAAATTCGAAGGGAGAATTAATTCACACACAAAACTCTGCTTACCTTGAAAAAGGTGAAGGATATAGCAAAGAAACTGTAATGGACTTTTTTCATCAGTGGAGAAAAGATGCGTTAGATGAAAAAAACTATAAAAAGTAATTGATGACAGATATTGTTCCTTCATCATTTTGGATTTATTTCAACTTAAGCATTCTTGCTTTACTTGGACTTGATTTATTTTTTGTTAATCGAAAAAACAAAGCTGTTTCCGTAAGGTCAACCATCACATGGGTTTTATTTTGGATTGTGCTTGCATTACTATTTGGGATTTGGATTTATAGTAACTTAGGAAGCAATGCAGCTACAGAATATGTTACGGCCTATCTCATTGAATGGACACTTAGCGTTGACAATCTTTTTGTATTTATCATCGTATTTAAATATTTCAAAGTGCCTGATGAGTATCAACATCGAGTATTGTTTTGGGGGATATTGGGTGCGTTAGTATTAAGAGGTGTTTTTATTTCTGCAGGTGTAACATTGATTCAACATTTCGAATGGTTAGTTTATTTGTTCGGAGGATTTTTAGTGTTTACAGGAATTAAAATATTTTTCCATCACGATGATGAGGCTACTGATTTATCAAAAAATTATGTTGTGCGAATCATGAAAAAATTTGTACCGTTGAGTGATGATTATGATGGACATAAGTTTTTTACAAAGAGAAATGCTAAATTAATTGCAACTCCTTTGCTACTTGTATTAGTCGTTATTGAATTTACGGATTTGATTTTCGCTGTCGACTCTATTCCTGCATCACTTTCAATCAGTAAAAATGCATTTATTATTTATTGCAGTAATGTATTGGCTGTACTCGGACTTCGTTCATTGTATTTTGGTATTTCTCATTTGATGAAAATATTTAAGTATTTGAAATTTGGTATTGCCATCATTCTGGTTTTCGTAGGTTTAAAAATGATTATTGCGGAATTTTTCCATGTACCATCTCTATTTGCATTAGGCACCATTATTATGATACTTTTTGTTAGTGTACTTTTTTCATTAAGAGCAAACAGTAACGAAGCATGACCGGTTTATTTCGTTTGGTTTTTGGCTACATTGTTTATTGGTTTGCTTCGGTTGGTCGCCATGGACTGCAATCTACTTTTCTTTATAATTTAAATGAAGCTGTCTGGCGATATGATAAAAAAAATCCTGCGCAAAATCGCATAGAAGATTATCGCGAAGCTTGCTTAAAAAATAAAACAGTAATTTCTGTTAAAGACTTTGGTGCTGGCGTAAATGGAAATTTACATAAAGAATTATCCATTGCTTCCATTGCAAAAAATGCTGCTAAGCCTCCTAAATATGCACGCATGCTTTTCCGTTTGATGGCTTATTTAAAACCAAACACCGTAATTGAACTTGGAACATCTTTAGGAATAAGTTCTTTATACATAAGTGCTGGGAATCCCAAGATGAATTTAACCACCTTAGAAGGATGTGATCATACAGCGGCATTTACGCGCAAACAACTTGAACAATTTCCAGATTTAACTATTGAAATAGTGCCTGGAAATTTCGATGATACATTGACGGAACAATTAGCACGCAAAAAGAAATTTGATGCTGTTTATATTGATGGTAATCATCGTTTGGAACCTACTCTTCGATATTTCGAAATGTGTCTTCCATACATGCATGAAGATTCGTTTATCATATTTGATGATATTAACTGGTCGGAAGAAATGAAAGAAGCCTGGAAGAGAATTATCCAACATCCAAGAGTAAGTATATCCATTAACCTTTACATGATGGGAATTGTATTTTTCAATCCTGGATTTTCGAAAGAAGATTTCAAAATCAGATATTAATCAGATAGTGGTTAAATAAACAAAATGAGCAAACAGAATACGCATCTGTTTGTTACCTTTGATAAAATTTATTTTTTGTGGAATCAATCATCAGAGTCAATCATATATCGAGAACCTATCAAGTAGGTGCAGAAAAAATATTTGCTTTAAGAGATATCAGCTTAGAAATATTCAAGAATGAGTATGTAGCCTTAATGGGTTCATCAGGTTCTGGTAAATCGACATTAATGAATGTGCTTGGCTGTTTGGATACCCCCTCTGGTGGAGAGTATTTTTTAAATAACATCGACGTTGCGAAAATGTCGGATAATGAATTAGCAGAAATCAGAAACCGACAAATCGGATTCGTATTTCAGTCGTTTAATTTATTACCAAGAAGCACCGCCTTAGAGAACGTTGCATTACCATTAATCTACTCCGGAGTGAACAAAGCTGATCGCGAAGCTAGAGCAGCAGAGGCATTAAAGAGTGTTGGATTAAATGATCGTATGACGCATAGACCGAATGAACTTTCAGGAGGTCAACGACAGCGTGTTGCTGTTGCACGTGCATTGGTTACTAATCCGAGTATCATCCTTGCCGATGAGCCTACCGGTAATCTCGACTCAAAAACATCCGAAGAGATAATGGATTTATTTGCGGAAATTCATCGCAGAGGAAACACCGTAATATTGGTAACGCACGAAGAAGACATTGCACAACATGCGCATCGCATTGTTCGATTAAAAGACGGATTAGTAGAGTCAGACGCAATGAATCAAAATATAAAAATCAAACAACCTGCTTAAAATGAAAATCTATACTAAAACGGGAGATCAAGGGGAGACATCGCTCATAGGAGGCACGAGAGTTCCAAAATATCATTTACGCATAGAGGCTTATGGCACGGTTGACGAATTAAATTCATGGGTTGGACTGATAAGAGATCAAATCGGTAATCAGCATCACATCCAACAGCTACTTTATATACAAGACAGATTATTTACGATAGGTTCCTTATTAGCTGCAGATCCAGAGAAGAGCAAGATGAAACTTCCCGAGTTAACAGAAGATGATTGCAAAATTTTGGAGCAGGAAATGGACGCCATGGATGAACAGCTGGAACCATTAAAGTCGTTTATATTACCGGGAGGACACCCATTAGTATCTCAAATTCATATTGCGAGATGTGTATGCAGGAGAGCAGAGCGATTAATTGTACACTTGCAAAACGAAGCAAAAACGGACCCTGTTATCAGTATCTACCTCAACCGTTTATCAGATTATTTGTTCCTTTTATCCCGTTGGACAGCCAAAAATCTGAATGCGGATGAAAGTCCTTGGAACCCAAGAATTTAAAATACCTTTCAAAAATTTGTTTTTTTAGATAAATCTTTTGTTATTTTTGCACGCCCCTGTTAAAAACGGGAGCAACAAAATTATTTTTATATCGTTTAAAAATTATTAAATTTACAACTATGTACTGGACTTTAGAACTTGCTTCCCACCTGGAAGATGCCCCTTGGCCTGCTACCAAGGATGAGTTGATTGATTATGCAATTCGTTCGGGAGCTCCAATGGAAGTAATAGAAAACCTTCAGGAGTTAGAAGATGAAGGTGAGCCTTATGAAACTATTGAAGAAATTTGGCCCGACTACCCAACAAAAGACGACTTCTTTTTTAACGAAGATGAATACTAAACAAAAAACCCTGAAGCGCATGCTTCAGGGTTTTTTGTTCTCTATTATTTGAGGCGATTTTAGTTTCCTACTTCGCTGATGAATTTAATTCGCATCAATCGAATTTCTTCTTCAGTATAATCATCTTCACCCAGCTCTTTTAGTGCATCTTCCACAGAGTCCGACTCAGCAGATTTGAAATAATCAAATACTTCATCCTGACGATCTTCATCAACAACTTCATTGATATAATAACCAATATCGATTTTTGTTCCTGATGCTACAATCGTTTCTAACTCAGCAATTATATCAGACACTTTTAATCCTTTTGCTTTCGCCATTCCTTCGAGGGAAATTTTGCGATCAACATTCTGAATTAAATACACTTTTAATCCGCTTTTATTGACAACACTTTTTACTACGATGTCAACAGGTCTTTCAATCTCATTATCCTCTACATATTTTTTAATGAGCTCAATAAATGGCTTACCATACTTTGTGGCCTTACCTGCTCCAACACCTGTAATATTTTTCAACTCATCCATCGTGATAGGATAGTTGGTTGTCATTTCTTCTAATGATGGATCTTGAAAAACAACAAACGGAGGCACGTTCATATTCTTAGCAACCGTCTTGCGAAGATTCTTCAACATCTCAAATAACTGCGTATCAGCTGCGCCACCGCCACCTGCTGCACTACCACTGAACTCATCATCGTCATCACTCTCTGTATCTTCAAAGCTTGTATCTAAGGCAATCTTAAACGACTCTGGATTCTCAACGAATGCTTCCGCTTTATCACTGATTTTAAGCAGTCCATAATTATCAATATCCTTATGCAGATAACCAGCTAAGACTGCCTGACGAATTAATGTTGTCCAGAAACGATCGCTCTGATCAGCCCCTTCACCAAACACTTCTAATTTATCGTGCTTATATGTTTTTACTTGTTGATCTGCCTTTCCAAGAAGTACATTTACTAAGTGTTCTCCTTGATGCTTTTCTTTTACCGCTTTTACTGCATCAATTAATAATGCAAGTTCATCTTGTGCCTCTATCAATGGTTTAGGGTGTAAACAGTTATCGCAATTCCCGCAGTTATCTTGCTCATATCTTTCTCCGAAATAATTTAATAAAACTTTTCTTCTGCAAACAGAAGTCTCCGCATACCCTACCGTCTCAATTAATAATTGCTTCCCAATTTCTTGCTCTGCAACGGGCTTACCCTTCATGAACTTTTCGAGCTTTTCAATATCCTTGAACGAGTAAAAAGTCACACATTTTCCTTCACGTCCATCACGACCTGCACGACCTGTCTCCTGATAATACCCTTCTAAACTCTTTGGTATATCATGATGAATTACAAATCGAACATCTGGTTTATCAATCCCCATCCCGAAGGCGATAGTCGCAACAATAACATCTGCTTCTTCCATCAGAAATTTATCCTGATGCGAAGCTCTTGTTGCCGGATCTAACCCTGCGTGATAAGGCAATGCACGAATTCCATTTACTGTTAGTGTCTCTGCAACCTCTTCTACTTTCTTTCTGCTTAAGCAATAAATCACACCCGACTTACTAGCATTTTGCTTAACAAACTTGATCATTTCCTTCAGCACATTTTGCTTAGGACGTATTTCATAGTATAAGTTAGCACGATTAAACGATGCTTTAAATAAGCTAGCGTCCATCATTCCAAGGTTCTTTTGAATATCACCTTGTACTTTTTCAGTTGCTGTTGCAGTTAATGCAATGATTGGAACTTTCCCGATTTCATCAATGATTGGTCGCAAGCGACGATATTCAGGACGGAAATCGTGACCCCACTCAGAAATACAATGGGCTTCATCAATTGCAAAAAATGAAATATTAACTTCTTTTAAAAACTTAACATTCTCTTCTTTAGTAAGTGATTCAGGTGCAACATAAAGTAATTTTGTTTTGCCTGCTTTGATATCTTTTCTAACCGTCTGAATCTCAGTTTTTGTAAGTGAAGAATTTAAAAAATGGGCAATGCCATCATCCGTATTAAATCCACGAATAGCATCCACCTGATTCTTCATCAGCGCAATAAGAGGAGAGATAACGATTGCCGTACCCTCACTCATTAATGCAGGTAACTGGTAGCACATCGACTTACCACCGCCTGTAGGCATGATTACAAAGGTGTTATTTCCATCAAGAACATTTCGTATGATTTGCTCTTGTTCACCTTTGAATTGCTCGTATCCAAAATATTTTTGTAACGCTTCCTGGAGCGTTGATTCAGCCAATAACATTATTCGTTAGGAAATTAAAGGACAACAAATTTAACCTATTTTTGTCTTGAAGAAATAAGATATTTATCATTCAATTCATAAATTATAAACAGCTCTTTCTTCTTGCGTGAAGATACATTCAAAAACAAATAAAAACAAATAAAGTTCCGATTAAATAATAAAATACTTTTGCAGTAATAATTGATAAAGCAACTATGATCTCTGACCAAAAAATTTTAGCTTCAGCAAAAAAGACAATAGATATTGAATCGAAAGCTATTGCTGATTTAAAAAAACAACTTGACTCGGATTTTTTAGAAGTAGTAAAAAAAATTATTTCTTGTAAAGGGAGAGTTGTTATAAGTGGAATTGGAAAAAGCGCAATCATTGCTAACAAAATGGTAGCTACCTTTAATTCAACCGGAACGCCATCTATTTTCATGCATGCAGCGGATGCTATTCATGGCGATCTTGGAATGATTCAAAAAAACGATATTGTTATTTTGATTTCCAACAGTGGCACTACTCCAGAAATAAAAGTACTTGCACCATTAATTAAAAACGGTGGAAATATTTTAGTCGCTATGGTAGGCAAGAAAAATTCAGACTTAGGTCGACATGCTGATTATATTCTGAACACTGCTGTAAAACAAGAAGCTTGTCCGCATAACCTCGCACCTACCAGCTCAACCACAGTACAATTAGCGATGGGTGATGCATTAGCAGTTTGTTTATTAGAAGCGAGAGGATTTACAAGTAAAGACTTTGCGAAATATCATCCTGGAGGCGCGTTAGGTAAAAAGCTTTATTTAAAAGTTGCTGACCTATGGGCAAACAATCCTAAACCAATTGTTAGTCCGAATACGCCTATCACCGAAGTAATACTTGAAATCACCTCCAAACGTTTAGGGTGTACCGCAGTTATCGATAAAAATAAACTTGTTGGAATTATTACCGATGGTGATTTAAGAAGAACAATGCAGCAGAAGGGCAAGTTTGATTTGTTGAAAGCAAAAGACATCATGAATAAAAAACCTAAACATATTGAAAGCGATACAATGGCAATTGAAGCCTTAGATATGATGAAGAGTTTTAACATTACGCAATTAGTTGTGACCGAAAAGAAAAAATTTGTAGGCTTTATTCATTTACATGATTTACTTAGAGAGGGGATTATTTAATTATGTTGTTTAAGAAAAGAGACCCTAATTATGATATGTCCTTCCTTGATCACCTCGAGGCATTAAGATGGCATGTAGTAAGATCGGTATTAGTTATTTGTACTTTAGGCTTAGTGGCCTTTTTTAATAAGGAGTTGATTTTTGATGGAATTATTCTCGCTCCAAAAAATACCGACTTCTGGACGTATCGTATGATGTGTTTACTCGGACAGAAGTTAAATATTGATATGTGTATTACACAAATCGATTTTTCAGTTATTAATTTAGACATTAGCGGACAATTCACTACACATATGTGGGTTGCATTTGTTACAGGTTGCGTTCTAGGATTTCCTTATTTGATTTGGGAGTTATGGCGATTTATTAAACCCGCATTATCAGAAAGAGAAATAAAATATTCAAGTGGAATTGTATTCTTTACATCACTGTTATTCATTTTAGGAATTCTATTTGGCTATTATATCATTTCGCCGCTATCGATAAACTTCTTGGGTAGCTATAAAGTCAGTGAAGAAATCAGAAATCAAATCAGCATGGCGTCATACATTAACATCGTTACGGTTATGACATTATCTTGCGGATTTGTTTTTGAACTTCCAATGGTAATTTATTTTTTAAGTAAAATCGGTATTATGTCGCCGGCATTCATGCGTAAATACCGAAAGCATGCTATGGTGGTAAATTTAATTGTTGCCGCGGTTATTACACCTTCACCAGACGTAACTAGTCAGATGTTAGTAGCGATACCATTATTCCTACTGTATGAAATCAGTATTTTCGTTTCTGCAGCAGTGGAAAGAAATAAAAATAAAAAATCGATAGCATGAGTTTAGTAAAAGACTTCAACGATTACAGAGCTAAAATGAATGAGAAAATTTTAGCACAAGGCGATACCAACATGAAGCGATTATATGCGCTTGATTCATCTACTTATCAAGATGGCGTCTTGTCAATAAAGACAAAAGAAATGCTTGGATTAGTTTCTTCAATGGTATTACGTTGCGATGATTGTATCAAATATCATTTAGGGAAATGCAAAGAAGAAGGACTTACAACAGAAGAATTATTTGAAATATTTACTGTAGCGAATTTAGTTGGTGGAACGATTGTGATACCACATACACGAAGAGCATTAGAATATTGGGAAAGTTTATCGAATGAAATTTAAATCAAATCTTTTACATAAATTTTTATTTCTTCTGATTGCTATGGCAACATTGCCATGCATGACTTATGGGCAGTCAACAACTATAACTGGAAAAGTTACTGACGCTCTTACGAATGAAGCAATTCCTTTTGCAACTGTAATTTTTAAGGGAAGCACTACAGGAACGAATACCGATTTTGAAGGCAATTTCCGACTGAGCAGTTCTACTCCTACCGACTCTATTTTATGCACCATCATTGGATACAAACCGGTGGTGATGCGTGTGCGAAAAGGAGAAACACAAACTATTAATATTGTCTTATCAACTAATCAAATCGAATTTCAAGAAGTTATTATCAGACCAGGAGAAAATCCTGCGTTACAAATTATTCGCAACATCATCGAGCATAAACCAGATAATGACCCTTCTAAATTAACGACATATCAATTTGAAGTGTATAATAAATTAGAGTTTGATATTACTAACATAAACGATAAACTAAAAAACAATAAGCTATTAAAACCTTTTAATTTTATATGGGACAATATTGATAGTAGTGAAACTAACAGCAAACCATTTTTACCTTTCTTCATTTCTGAATCTTTATCAGATATTTATTTCAAGAGCAATCCAAAAGACAGAAGAGAAATTATCAAAGCAAGTAAAATATCTGGATTAGAAAACGCAACGGTTACGCAGTTTTTAGGCGATATGTATCAGAAGGTAGATATCTACGGAAACTTTATTGATCTATTCGGGAAAAGCTTTGTTAGTCCGACATCAAACATTGGAACTCTATACTATAAATACTATTTACTCGATAGTACTTTCATCAATAGTAAATGGTGTTATAAAATTAAGTTCAGACCTCGTCGACCAGAAGATTTAACTTTTCTTGGAGAGCTATGGGTAAATGATACAACATGGGCTATTAAAAAAATCGATATGCGCATCTCTGCAAAAGCCAATATTAATTGGGTAGAAGACATGGCTATCGTTCAGGAATATACGTACTTTAATAATCAGCAATGGATGTTATCGAAAGATAAACTTGTTGTTGATTTTGCTGCGAAAGATGAAGGAACTGGATTCATTGGAAGAAAGACTACTTCCTATCGAGATTTTCATATTAATGAGCAACCTATAGATTCAATCTTTAAAGGGGGTGAAAATATTATTGTAAAAGCAGATGCTGCTGATAAATCTACCGAGTTCTGGGATAATAGCAGACATGATAGTTTATCAAATCGCGAGTTGCAGATTTACCACATGGTTGATACCATTAAAACTCTACCTGCATTTCAAACTTATGTTGATTTAATCACCTTGTTTTTTACAGGTTATAAAGACATCGGAAAAATTGAATTAGGTCCGTATTATACCTTTTACAGCTTTAATAAAATTGAAGGTAATCGATTTAGAATTGGCGCCCGCACAAGTGATGATTTTAGTACGAAAGTGCAAATTGATGGCTATGTCGCGTACGGCTTAAAAGATGAGCGATTCAAATACGGAGGAGGAATTAAATTTAAGTTGAATGATAAACCAAGGCAGTTTATTGGAGTGAATTATAAAAACGATGTGCAACAATTAGGTCAAAGTGATAATGCATTTCAAGACGATAATGTTTTATCTTCTTTATTCCGAAGGAATCCTGCCAACCGCTTAAACAATATTGAATATCATAAAGCATGGTATGAAATAGAATGGGGGCCTGGCCTATCAAATAGAATCACCTATCAGCATACCAAGTTTACTCCTTTAGGTGATTTGAAAATCAATTATTATTATAACGATGACACAACGGTTACGCGTAACAGTTATGAATCAACGGAATTAAATCTTTATTTCCGCTTTGCCTATCGTGAGAAATTTGTTGCTGGAAAAATCGATAGAGTAAGTTTAGGTTCTGACTACCCTATTTTACAAGTAAATTATACCCAAGGAATTAAAGGATTAGAAAATGGATTTTTCAATTACCAAAAAATAAATGCAAAGGTGGATGACCTACTTCGCCTTGCTCCTTTTGGATATGCTTATTGGGCAATATCCGGAGGAAGAGTATGGGGAAAAGTACCATATCCATTATTAGAAATGCATCCGGGCAATGAGACTTACTTTTACGATTACGCTGCGTTTAACCTCATGAATTATTTTGAATTTGTGAGCGATTATTATTTAACTGGAACAGCTGTACAACATTTCGATGGATTCTTTTTCAATAAAATTCCGTTGATGCGCAAATTGCAGTGGAGAGAAATTGCACAAGTGAAAGCTGTATGGGGTGGCATCAATAAAAGGAATCTTGATATATTAGAAAATAAAAACGCCTTTACAACATTACGCTCGAAACCATATGTAGAAGTTGGCGCTGGGGTAGAGAACATTTTCAAAATATTACGTGTAGATTTCTTATGGAGACTTGCCTATTTAGAAAATCAGAATATTTCGAAATACGGAATTCGTGCAAGTTTACAATTAACTTTTTAACTTCGTCATTATGCTTACACTTCGCACCGATAATTTAATAAAACGATATAAAGGAAGAACAGTAGTAAACAATGTTTCCATACAGGTAAAACAGGGTGAGATTGTTGGACTATTAGGACCTAATGGGGCAGGTAAAACAACTACTTTTTACATGACAGTTGGTTTAATTAAGCCCAATGAAGGAAAGATATTTTTAGATCAAACAGAAATTACTGATGAGCCCATGTATAAAAGAGCTCAAATGGGTGTTGGTTATTTAGCTCAAGAAGCATCGGTATTTAGAAAGTTAAGTGTAGAAGATAATATTAGAGCGGTTTTAGAAATGACATCTAAAAGCCAGGAAGAACAGCGAGAAAAACTTGAAATATTATTAGATGAATTCAGTCTTCAAAAAATAAGAAAAAGTCGCGGAGAGGTTTTATCAGGAGGAGAAAGAAGAAGAACTGAAATTGCCAGAGCGCTAGCAGTAGATCCTAAATTTATTTTGTTAGACGAACCATTTGCTGGAGTTGATCCAATTGCAGTTGAAGATATTCAAGGAATCGTATACAAACTGAAAGAGAAAAACATTGGCATTTTAATTACCGATCACAACGTACACGAAACGCTCACCATTACAGACCGATCTTATCTGTTGTTTGAAGGAAAGATTTTGAAAGAAGGTACTGCGCGTGAGTTAGCAGAAGACGAAACAGTAAGAAGGGTTTACTTAGGACAAAATTTCGAATTACGATAAGTAATTATTTTTTCTTTCCAATTAGTTTATATCACCCTCACCTTTTAAGATGCTATTGTAAAGAGACGCATTAGAAATGGTATTTAGCGCTTGTAATAACACAGGATCATTTTTCATCATAAAATGATTTTTACCACTCTGAAAATAATAGCGCCCCACAATTTCTTTTTCTAGTAATGACTTAATTTCTTCTTTCGCAGAAATCAAATCAGCCTTTCTATCATGCTTAATTTTACCTCCTAAAAAGTCGATTTCTTTATTAGCACTTGCATAATATTTATCACGCTTACTGGTTTCTAATAAATCATTAAATGCTAATTCTGTTTGCGTGCTATAATCGAGATTTTTCGCAAGCACAAAATTCATGAAGTCGTTATAATCGGCGTCTGACAATTTGAAATCACCAAGTGAATCGATAGCACTATGTCGAGTACGATAGTAAGAAGCATAATCGAAGATGACCATTTTGTTATATAGACTTTTCGCAATATTACTAGTGTCATTTAGTTTCACAAATACGTCAGGATAAACAGCACTACCATCATAAACAGTTCGTCCATTTTTTGTTTTAAATGGTTTTATTAAAGAATCTGCAACTTCTTCGTATGCTGAAGTTTCGGAAGATGTATGCGTGTAAATTTTTGTTTGCACACAACGTCCGCTGGCAGTATAATACTTAGCAACGGTAAGCTTCATCTGGCAATTATAGGTTAGTGGTCTTGTTTGCTGTACAAGTCCTTTACCATAACTACGCTGACCTACTACAACACCACGGTCTACATCCTGAAAATTTCCTGCAGTAATTTCACTGGCAGATGCTGAGAATTTATCTACCAATACTGCAACCCGTACGTTTGGTGCTATTGGATCAAGCTCTGCTTTATATACATTGTTTGAACCTGCTATTCTACCTTTTTGCGTTACCAGTAATTGACCTTTATTAATAAATAAATTTAAAATACGAACAGACTCTTCCAATAATCCTCCACCATTTCCACGAAGATCGAAAACAAGCTGTGTCATATTCGGATTCTTTTGAAGATCAACCAACGCTTCACGGGTTTCTTTATAGCAATCCTGTAAAAACTTATCAAGTTTGATATAACCTGTAGAATCGTTAATCATTCCGTAATAAGAAACATTCTTCACTTTTATTTCTTCACGGGTAATTTTCTTTTCTATGGGTTGAGCCTCTCCTGTTCTTGCCAACATCAAGGTGATGGATGTCCCACTCTGCCCTTTCATCAAATCATCAATTTGTTCTCCTGTAAGTCCTTTAAGTGATTTGCCATTTGCAGATATTATCACATCGCCAGCACGGACATCGGCACGCTGAGCAGCATAACCTTCATATACATCGTAAACAAATACACTATCGCCAACACGAAGAGAAGAAATACCTATTCCGCCATAGTCGGCACTTACATGTTCGATTTTATAATCTTCAATTTCTGATTCAGTATAAAAATTCGTGTAGGGATCAAGGGTACGAAGCATGGCATCAACGCCAGTTTTAAAAAGCTTCCCTGGATTAATATCATCTACATAATACGTGTTCACTTCACGATAAACACTTGCAAATATTTCCAGCTGCTTGCTGACTTGAAAATAATCGGCTGTAAAACTCCAGAGTGAAAAAGACAATCCTGTAAACAGAATTAAAACTCCGATACGCTTATATACCTTACTAAAATTCATAACAATGGTCTTTGTGACTCAAAGATAAACGAACAGAGCAAGTATTTGTTGCCAGTACAACAAAAATAATGAACAACTACAAAGTAAAACTATCGCTTCAGTAAACGCTGCGATGTTAGTCCGTTACTGTCCGTAACACGAACAATATAAACACCTGCGGAAAGACTGCTAATGTCAAAAACATGCTCGGCAAAACCAGCCTGAATTGAGTGATCACTATTCCATTTCATTCTACCCTGCATATCATAAAGCTGGATTGACAGCTTGTCTTCATTATAATAGTTAGTCGATAAAACCATATGATTGTTAGCATTCATATATGCTATCCAGGTATCAACATTTCCTTTACATGAGACTGTTACAACCCCTAGTTCATTTTTCTTTCCATCAAAATCAACCTGACTCAAACGATAATAAACCAACTTGCCATTTGAACCGTTGTCTTCAAAACGATAATTACTAATTACATTAGAATTGCCTGCACCTGCTACTTTACCAATGATAGTGTATTCATAGCCGTTAGTGCTTTTTTCAATTAAATAATAATCGTTATTATGCTCTGAAGCTGTAGCCCATTTTAATTCATTATTCCCTCCATTACATTCTCCACTAAATGAGAGTAATGTAACTGGTAGAGGATTTAAGAGGGGAACGCCTACTGAAGAAAATGTAAACGGACCAAACACAGAAGTCGTATTCGATTGTACTGTACCAGCCCCATTTGCACTTGCAAATCCTGTGTAAGTTCTTTGTGCAGTACTAGTTGTCCAGTTAGCAGGGCAGCCAGTATAACAATTTGTGTTTTCCCATCCAGCACCAGACCATCTTGCTACTGAAAGCGAATCAAATTTATAGATTCCACTCACTGCAGCATCTTCCCAATATAATTTCACTTTTGTTGTTGCCGCATCGTTTCCTAATGGCTTGCTTAACATCCAATGTTCAATTTTACTAACGTGGTCCAATACCGTAATTGGAGTTGGCGACATTATTAATGTATTTGAATACGGAGTAGTTATATATCGCGCCTCAAATTCGGTTGAAATGCTTGGTGCAGCAACTTCAATTCGTCGCCATTTTCCTGCATTACCCGTTGGGAATATAAAAGCGGTTGTTCCCTGCTTACGAATATAACCATCTACATAACTTAAAATAGAACCACCAACTGGTGTTACTGTACCAGTAGAAGGAATTCTAACCCAAGGTGCAGTTGCTGCATTGAAAGATGTTTGCAGAACTCCTTTTGTTAATGTTAAATTGGTTAATACATCAGTCGTATTCGTTAATGTAACAACGTTAGTTCCTGAAGTTTTATTAATAATTAAATTAGTGACTTGTGAAGGATATAGCGCGCTAGTAGTTGTCGTTAAAAAGTTTCCAGTAGATTGAGGAGTTAGCCCTTCATAATATTCATACGTTGCACCCGTATTGTAAGATCGCGTTCCAGTTACCTGAATATTTCCTGTTAACCCGCTAGATGTAATTCCAGCAGCGCTACCTATACCAAGCCAACCGCCTGTTTGCAAAGTAAAATTACCTGCACCTGAAACAGGGAAATTACTGCAATATAATTTAGCACTAGTTTCAACAGTTAATGTTCTTGCTGCCGCAACATTACCAATTAGGTTACCAATCATATTGACTGTTTTTCCTACTTTGATATTCGTATTAGAAAGTGTGATTGTTCCTCCTGTTTGTGACCACGTAGAAACTGGATTTCCAACTGTCATGTTTAAGTTTGTTAATCCTCCGGGAGATAAATTTAAATTCACAATTCCACCTGTCAAATTAACATTACCATTCACATTAATAATTGCAGCAGAGCCAGCATCGCCACGCATATAATCTTCTAATTTTCCAGAAGAAACAATTAAATCGCCACCAACATTTACTGTAACCACACGCGATTGATTTCCTGCTACACTATTATCATAGGCAATCTTCCACCATCCACCAGAAAAAATTAAATTACCTCCAATATTAATAGTTTCATTTTGCTCATCCATCAGGTAATTATTATTACCAATACGACGCCATTCAAAGTCACCTTGAATTGTAGTAAGACACCCTCCCATTCCAAAATTACCTACTGTTGTACCATTTAAAAGGACATTACCCCATGAAGTAGCGGACGGGAATGTTCCACCTCCCCATTGATAAAACCACTGATTAGAACGAGGTGAGAAATAACGATTACCGTTAGGAAGAAATCCAGGATTATTATGAATCCAAGTTCCAAAATTTTCAATATAAAAGTTTGCAATATATGCTCCGTTTGTTGCTTGTACTATCTGCTCGAATGTTCCAAAGCTATTAATACGTAAATCTGTACAACTTATCAATTGCGATGCTTTAATGTATCCACCAGCCTCAACAGTTAACAAAGGAATTGTTACCGCTGCAGTCGTAGTCATTGTATGTCCGTTTTGCACATAAAACATAGAAGTTGTTCCAAATGCTGTTGCTGCAGTACCTGTACCATCTCGTTTTGAATTCCAGCTTGATGGTAAATTAGGAGGCAAACTTCCAACAGAATAATAAGCAGAATTACAATCGATAACAACAGCTCCGAGAGGTGATGTAACTGTAGGCGTACGAGTAATACCACCTACATTAATTGAGGTGCATTGTGCATCTGCCTGCGTTGGATCACAACCTGCAGTTGCAAGAATATCGTAAGTCAACCAAAAATAATTGGTACCATTAAATAGCGTTGTGTTAGGAGTAATTGTAAAGGCTCCATTTGGACTAACAACAACAGCTCCTACTTGAGTTGTAGTAGCAAATCCGTTATTTGTACCAGTTGACCATAATCGTGCATTTGCAATATTATTAGTCACAACAGCAGAAGTACCTGTAGTATTAAAATTAAACACAGAGGCTGTTAATGGTGTTGCTGCACCACTAGTTACAATCTCAATTCCGATTATTTGATGATTAGTTTCTGGTCGAGGAGTTCTAGAAACATTCTGCGTAACAGTACTAGAAACATAGACCATAGGCGTTGCCGTTATGATTGGTCTGTTTCCTACCGGAGCTGTTACAGTTGGAGTATAATTAGCGCCTAAATTGATTGTCGAACAAATTGCATCTACTACATCAGGTGATGTTGCTGTATTTGGAATATCGTAGGTTAACCAAAAATAATTCGTGCCCTGTATTAATGTTTGTGTAGTTGTGATGGTAAAAGTTCCATTCGGATTTGCGACTGCAGTACCAACTTGAGCAGTTGTAGCAAAGTTTCCACTGTTTGATGTATACCACAATTTAGCAGAAGAAATATCTGCTAAAGGATTTGTTGTTCCTGTTGTTGCAAACGTAAAAGAGCTTGCTGTTAAAGGAGATAAAGTACCAGTAGTTACAATTTGAATTCCGATAATTTCATTTTTGAAAGTACCTGCATTAACTGATGAAATATTATTCTGAGTAACTGTACTCGAGACATATGTCATAGGAGTTGGCGCAGGTGCTATTTCAATATCATAATCTTCATAGTCTGATAACACTGTTGCAGGGTCAGTACATGGACCAACCTGTGCAAGTGTTCCGACAATCATTCCCACACGCATCTTAGTTATTCCTAAGACTGCGGTAGCCGGAATTGTAATTACACGTGAAATGATAGAATCTTTTGGAGGTGCGGCTGTTGTAATATCAACCGGCACAACAATCTGTTCACCTGCATCAGTAAATAATCCGTTTTGGTTATAGTCGATCCAAGCCGTAACAAACTTTTGAGAAACTGTTTGATTGTGATAAGTCAAATTAAAATTATAGCTAGATGTACGCTGAACAGTTGTTTGCAATCCAGTACAGATATAACCATCCCATCCACTTGGTCTGCTGATAGTATTAAAGTCTAAATTACTTACATAAGATGTTAAAGCCGTTGCATACCCTGTTTTACAATAGTAACCACATGGAGCGTAATCGTATTGTGTAATTTTAATATCATCGATATCTTGTGTTGATGTACCAGCACCACCGCAACTACCATTTAACATTTGGAAACCTACATACTTTGTTTCTGTAGCACCTAAAAACACTGCAGAGAAATATGAATAAGTTGTCGTTGTTACATTATTTGTTCCTGCTAATATAATATCCGCACCAGTTGCTGCTGTCATTGCGGCATTAGTAGCTGTTAAAGATTTTTTAATTGAAAGCGACTGAACACATTTTGTTGCTTTGGAATAAACTTCAACAACATAATATTTACCTGCGGTAAAAGAAATTAGTGGAGTAATAATTGAACCATCTGCACCAGCGTTAATCAAACGCCCATTATTTGTTCCTGTTCGCGGCGCTAAAGTAACATTACTACAAACCCCAACAGTTGCGCTGTAGGTAAAAGCAGGATCGCCTGATTCAAAACCAGACTGAAAAATAACAGTCTGCGAATTTGCACTTAAGCCAATTCCAAAAAATAAAATTAAAAATAAAAATTTCTTCATGTTCATTTGAATTAATTTACAGCCTTTAAACTCTGAACTCCATTTTTATCGATGTAAACGCTTCTACCATTAACGATTTTAATGGAATCGTTTGGAGTAGCTAATTCATTGACAATTATTGTAGATTTATTCCCTGAATTATTATTTGTGTTCGACTTTTTTTTCTTAATAGGACCTTGTGCCATAACTGAAGTAGCTAGAAGAACAAATAAGAAAGTAGTTACCGTTTTCATAGGTTAATTTTTATAAAATTTATCAATAAAATTATTTTGATTTGAACTGATTATATAAACACCACTTGTCCATGATAAGCAATCAACCAGTATTTCTTCATTTGGTTTTAAATTTAGAGTTTTCATTTCTC
>Ga0222712_10003169_pt1 | contig 18154 bp, 17 predicted proteins | sample C33_657DmetaG_FD_165043 | JGI IMG/M metagenome (GOLD analysis project Ga0222712, IMG submission 165043) | Estuarine water microbial communities from San Francisco Bay, California, United States - C33_657D | ecosystem: Environmental > Aquatic > Marine > Unclassified | place: USA: California...
CCGCTTCGATTGTCACCGAGTCGACACACAACTGGAAAGACAAAACGTGGATGTCGGCCCGAACCAAGCGCGACGCGTTGAGTTCACCGATGAGCATTTATGAGCTGCACGCCGGTTCGTGGAAGCACGCCATGAACTATCGCGAATTGGCCGACGAACTGATTCCATACGTACAGAAACTTGGCTTTACTCACGTCGAGTTCATGCCACTTGCCGAACACCCCTATGGGCCATCCTGGGGCTATCAGGTGACTGGATACTACGCACCGACCTCGCGCTTCGGCAGCCCAGACGACCTTCGCTACCTGATCGACAAGCTTCACCAGGCCGACATCGGCGTGATTCTAGACTGGGTTCCGGCTCACTTTCCGAAAGATGACTGGGCTCTGGCCAGATTCGACGGACAAGCGCTCTATGAGCACGCCGACCCAAGACGCGGTGAGCACCCAGACTGGGGCACCTACATTTTCGATTTCGGTAGAACCGAAGTTCGCAACTTCTTGGTTGCCAACGCGCTCTATTGGCTCGAAGAATTCCACATCGACGGCCTGCGAGTCGACGCCGTGGCTTCGATGCTCTATCTCGACTACTCGCGCGAAAACGGTGAATGGTTGCCGAACGAATTTGGCGGGCGCGAAAACTTAGACGCTATTCGCTTCATGCAAGAAACCAACGCCACGGCATACCGTCGCAACCCCGGCATCATGATGATTGCAGAAGAGTCGACCTCATGGGGCGGCGTCTCGGCACCAACCGATGGCGGTGGGCTCGGGTTTGGCTTCAAGTGGAACATGGGTTGGATGAACGACACCCTGAAGTACATCGAGAAAGACCCGATGTATCGCAAGCACCACCACGGCGAGCTCACGTTCTCGATGCTCTACGCGTACAACGAAAAATTCGTTTTGCCAATCAGCCACGACGAGGTCGTCCACGGCAAGGGTTCACTACTGGCCAAGATGCCGGGTGACCGCTGGCAGCAGTTGGCAAACGTTCGCGCCTACCTGGCCTATATGTGGGCGCATCCGGGCAAGCAACTTTTGTTCATGGGTAGTGAATTCGGCCAACCATCCGAGTGGAATCAAGAGCGCGGTTTGGACTGGTGGATTCTCGAGCAGCCAACCCACCAGGCTCTGCAGTCGATGGTTTCGACCCTGAACCGGGTTTATCGAGAAAACGCCGCCTTCTGGCAACTCGACCACGAACCAGCCGGTTTCGTTTGGATTGACGGCGGGAATGCCGACGCAAACCTGCTGAGCTTCTTGCGCTTAGACAAGTTGGGCAACCAGATTGCCTGTGTGATCAACTTCGCCGGGCAACCGCACCATAACTTCACTCTCGGACTACCTCGCTCGGGCAAGTGGAACGAGATTTTGAACACGGATGCCACCGAATTCGGCGGCTCGGGCGTCGGAAACTTTGGTTCTATTGAGGCCTCTGGCGCCGGCTCACACGGTCAGCCTCACTCTGCCACCATCAGCGTGCCTCCCCTGGCCGCTGTTTGGTTTAAGCCAGCGAACTAGTAAAGCAGCGTAGCCAAACGTCGCCTTGCGGCGGCAAGATCTGCGTTGGCCGGGTCGATCACGGCAAACAATTCGACGATGTGTTTTCTGATTGTTTCGCGGTCGTCGAATCTCTGCTCAAAAGCATCGAGCAGTGCATCGAAAGCAACCTTGACGTTCGATGTCGAAACTTGGATGTCGGCCCAAGCCAGCAACTCGTCGAGACCCGTTGGCGGCTGGTCAGAAATCTTGTCGAAATCAGCGTCGGCAGTGCGCTTGAGAAGCTTCACCTGAGCTAGGCCAGCCATCGCCAGGTCATCTCGCGGGTTTTCGCGAAGCGCCTGCTCATAAACATCAATTGCACCGTCGTAGTCTTCGGCCTCAATCAGCTCAAAGGCCTTCTGATGCAGTGGAGGCAACTGAACCTCCGCTTCTTCGGCTGAGACCTCGGCCTGCCCGGTCACCCCGTTTTCAATGGCCACTTCGAGAACGCGAGCAAAGATTTGCTCAATCACCTCGGCGGATTGTTCGCCTTCAAAAAGCGGAACAGGCTGACCCTTAACCACGGCCACCACAGTTGGAGCGCCTTTGATGCCGAAAGCCTGCCCAACCCGCTGTTCGATTTGCGCATCGATACGAGCAAGAATGAGTCGACCATCCAAGTTTTCAATAGCGGCACGAAGACGGTCGCTAATCTCCATGGTGCGAACCGAGTCGGCGTGAAACTCGAGAATAACCGGCACCGATGCCGATAGGTCGAGCACAGCTTTGAGGGTTTGTTCGGTGCAGTCCTGAACGAGAGATGCAACCGCAATGCGCGCAGTTGACTGAGCGGATGTCGCAGCCGGGGTGACCCCCGCGTCAGGCCCCTTCTTCAGCGCCGAGAGATCGTATGCGCCGCTTAGCGAAGACATTAGAGACCCTTCACAGAGAGTAGACCCTGAGTTACACCGAGCAGGGTGGTTTTCTCATCGGCAGACAGCGGTGGCACGTAGAAAATCATCATGTTGCCGTAGGTGCTTCGAACACCCTTGACCGAACCGGCGGTTCCGAGCATGATCTTTTCGTTACCCGAAACCGTTACACCAGAACCAACCTTGATCGGCTTAATCGTGTAATCGTCTTTCATGTAAACCGCAACCAGCGCTCCGCCCGAGGCCGTGGAAAGCGAAAGCACCTTTGAAGAACCGAGATAGTGCTTGAACTTGATTTTGGCTTTGGTGAGCTTTTGAACTTGAGCCTGTTCTAGAGCCGAGACATCAGCATAGTACTTGTCATTCTCAAGGTCGAATAGGCCAAAGAACTCACTCAGTGTGCCCTTGTCGATGACGTCGCCATAGGTTGACGGAAGTTGGCGAGGAACGACCTTTAGGTAGGCGGAGTCAGATGCGACTGGGATAGCGCCTGCCTCAGCGGCGGCGACCGGCGGTAGTGCGGCTCCCGGCACTAGCGAAATAACGTAACTGACTTTGTACTGATCACGTGGCGAGCTCTGCGACATCACCAACATCTGGGGCAAATTATTGTCTACCGCATCGGTAACAACCATCAGGGTTCTCGGCCAGATGGTCGAAGACGCCGGTAAAGACCAAGTGATGCGCTCTTCGATTGTTGGCAATGCCTCGTTCTTGCTCGATTTTGACATCAAGTAGTAATAGGTCGTTCGCATCTGCTGTGCGGCACCCTCGAAGCGTGATTCCAGCATCGCCTTGTCGGCAGCGCCATCGGCTTTTTTTGCCCACATAGCAACGTTCGTGACGATCTTCTGAATCTGCGATTCGACCAAAACCGGCGGGTCGGCGATCACATCAGAAGACGGCGAAGGCGTTGGGTCAACGGGCGCGGCTGCGGGTGAGCATCCGGATAGAAGACCAAGCACGAGTAGCCCACTGGTGGCAACCGACACCTTTCGGGCAACGCGCCTGCCACGACGTGGAATGTCTAGGTTCGACTTGCGGCTGCGGGTTTTTGGTCCCTGCGGAGCCTTTGGCACGCGGCGCTGAGGGCGACGGCGACGGCGCTCTTCGGAAACCGAGAACATGTTAACGATCAGAGCTGCGGCAAGTAATACGCCCGCAACTATGAGGTTAATGTTTGAAGGAGTTAGGTCGTAGGAAATCGGCCATGAGACCGTCACTTGGCCAGGTGCCGGTGAACGGCCGTCGGTGGCAATCAAAACCGCTGCGTCATGCTCGTTCTTGACCGCGAGTTCGGCTTTTTGCTTGCCATTGGCTTCATCTCGCCAAAGGTCGCTTCCGCGTGGGGAGAGCGACTGGTCTATTCCAAAGTTTGAAACGGGCTCTAGCTCTAGGGTGTCGGCATCTTTGATCTGAATGCTGGTGAACGAAGAGTCGGCAATCCAAGCGCGGATGTCTGACTCACGCCCACTGGAAATGAAAGTTTTATCGTCGGCGACGACCGTGACCGTCGGATTGCCTGGAAAAGTCGAAAGCGTCTTCTGATCAAGAACGGCGAAGTGGTTTTCAGCGTCGTATTTCAGATTTAGAACGTGAGCCGGTGGTGGCGCCCAAACTGTGCGCTGAGCAACACCAACCAGGGCAAGCGACAGCGACAAGACAAAGAGTCCTATCGCCGCAAATAGTTTCACGCTTATCCAATCGGGCTAGACTTAGGGCTTGGGAATAAGCCCCCTCAAGTCTACCCAAGGGGTCTAGGAGCGAGTATCTTGGCAACTGAAGACGCCGAATTTGCAACCGTAATGCGCGGCTACGACCGCGATGCGGTTGACGACGCGCTGCGCGATCTGCGACGTCAGTTGCTTCAGCTTTCTAACCAAAATGCTCAGCTCGCTACCGAGCTTCGAGCCGCCAATGAATCGTCGTCGCGATTTGAGCGCGAACTAAAAGAAACGGTTGCACCAACCTATGCGACGGTCGGGGCTCGAGCAGCTCTGATTCTTAGCACTGCCGAAGATCAGGCAAACAGAATTGTTGCCGAGGCCGAGGCCGAGCGCAAAAGGCTTCTTCAAGAAGTAGACGCCGAACTTGAGACTCTTCGCGCAGAAGCTCGTGAGTATTACGACTCAGTTGTTGCCGAGGCGAGCAGACGTGCAGAGCGCCACTCGGCCGCGGCTAAAGCAGACTACGACGCACTGGTCGAGCAAGCTCGAACCGAATCGACGCGTATGGTCGAAAACGCTATGCAAGAAGCCGGTGCCACCCGAGGGGCCATTGCAACCGAAGTGGCGAGAATGCGCGCTACCGCAAAACGTGAAATCGAGGCAGCCAGAACCGCGTTCGATCGCGAACAGAGCGAGAAGAAGCTCATCGCCTCAAAAGCGCAAAACAAAAACCTAAATGCCGAGAGTGCCTGGAGCCTTCTTTCTGAGCAAGCCCGAGTCGACCTAGAGCTTGAGGTGACCGCGCGCCGAGCAGAAGCAGAAGCAGATTATCTGCGCAAGCACCAAGATGCCGTTGCCGCCACTCAACGCTATCTAGACGAAGCCAACGCCATGCTCGCTCAGGCGAGAACTAGAGCCAATGCGGCCAAGCTCGAGTCAGAAACCCTAGAAACCGCCGCCAGGGCTCACACCAAGCGCACCACCGACGAGGCACGCGAAAAGGCAGAGGCCATCCTTCTGGCCGCTGAAGCAGAAGCGCGCAGCATCCTCTCTGAAGCACAGTCACACGCTGCAAAACAGCTCCACAAACTCAAAGGCAAAATCGCGAAGCTGAACGTTGAGCGCGACGCAGTTGCGCAATACCTGCACAACTTGCGAGAAGTTGTTGAAAACGCACAGCAAAATCTAACCAGAGACTAAAGCTCGCACCCAAGGCCTAGGAGACCGAACATGGACAACAAGGGAACTCGAATCAGCAACGCGTTTCAAATTGGGTTGCTCGGTGGCCTAGGTGTTCTGACGGCTCTTGCCCTAGGCAACGCGTTAGTGACTTTGGCAAACATTTTCACCTACGTTGCTCTGGCGCTTTTCATTGCACTCGGTCTCGAGCCGATCGTTTCGTTCATCGAAAGCAAGTTGAAATTCAAGCGTGGTTTGGCGATCCTCACGGTCGTAGGCACCCTGCTGATTGTTTTGGGCACTTTGATATGGTCGATTTTGCCGATGGTGATTGAGCAAACCGGTCACTTCATCGAGAGTGCGCCTACTCTACTTGGCTCGGTGCAGCAGCTGGACCTTGTTGTTAGCCTCGACAAACAGTTTGACGGTTCGGTAAGCAAGGCCATCGAAGACGCAGCCCTATACCTGACCGACAACAGCAACTGGCCAACCTTGGTGGGTGGCGTGGTGCAGGTGGGCTTGACCGTGTTCAACGGCTTCTTAGGCGCATTGATAGTTCTAACACTGAGCCTCTACTTCATGTCATCACTTTCGCGCCTGAAGAACTGGATCTATTCGCTGGTTCCAGCCTCAAAGCGCGACACCTTCTCAAACCTCTCGGAGCAAATTGCGGGTTCTGTGGGTCGCTACGTGATGGGGCAAGTCACGATCGCACTCATCAACGCAACACTCGGATTCACAATGATGTCGATTCTTGGCATCGAATTCTCACTTGTGCTCGCCTGCATTACCTTCGGGCTCGCGCTGATTCCACTGGTCGGTAGCATCTCTGGTGCGACCATCGTAGTGATTGTGGCACTGACTACAAGCCCAAACGTTGCTCTAATCGCAGCGATCTACTATCTGATCTACATGCAGATCGAGGCTTATGTGTTGTCTCCACGAATCATGAACCAAGCGGTAGCCGTTCCGGGCGCGGTTGTGGTTGTGGCTGCCCTTGCGGGCGGTGCGCTGTTGGGAATCTTGGGTGCCTTGGTTGCGATTCCGGTAGCCGCCTCGATCATGCTGATCATTCGCCAAGTCTGGGTTCCTAGGCAAACCGGTCGGTAGTTTCCCGCCTAAGCGTGAACTAGGCGCGATAGTGGGTTGGCAGCGGGTAAAACTCTGGCGTAACCACCCGAACAACCTCATCGATAACCGACTTTGTGGCATTTTCGCCAACCCAGAGGTGCTTTGCGCCCTCGATTGCAACAATTTGAGCGCCTTGCAGAGGCTCGAAACGCATCTCAGCCGCCTCAGGCACAAGATAATCGTCAAACTCGGGCACCAAGGCGATTACGGGCTTGTTTGAACCATTCCAGTTGCGCAGTTCGTCCTCAGATGTGCGATGGAGCGGCGGTGAGAGCAAAATCGCACCGCGAACGTTCTTGTTGTAGCCATACTTCAAAGCCAACTCGGTACCGAACGACCAACCCAGCAACCAAATGTTCGGCAAACCCCGCGACTCGAGAAACTCCAGCGCAGCATCCAAGTCGAATCGCTCGGCAACTCCCCCTTCGAACTCGCCATCGCTGGTGCCACGAGGCGAGCTCGTGCCTCGGGTGTTGAATCGAAGAACGGCAACGCCGGTCAGCGCGGGAAGTCGGTTGGCTAGTTTACGCAAAACGTGCGAATCCATGAAGCCACCGTGCGTTGGCAGCGGATGCAGAGTAAGAATTGTGGCAATTGGTGCTTTGCCGACCGGTGACGCGAGCTCTCCAACCAGGGTTAGTCCATCGGCAGTGTGAAGGGTTATTTCTTCACGGATGCTCGGCAACTCGACCCCCGAGCGAATATCAATCTCGATCACAGCGGTCCTTGAAACTTTTTCCAACACTCGGTGTGAAAATGGCGACGGTTGTCTGACCCGCGAAGTTCATCCCAGGCGACTATGTGACCCGTGCCTTGGCCGATTCTAAGGCTGCAGAAAGGGCAGACCCACGTTTTCGACTCTTCGGTAGAAGAACCGGAGTGAGTCTGAACCGTGTACTCAACGCCGCGCTTTACTTCGTTGCGACGCACGCCGTAGAGAACGCCGCGATTGATTTCTGGTTCTTCGGTCTTGGCTTGTTTTGAACGTTTTGGCCGATTCGATCTAGGCACTAGTACCACCCGAGGCGATCGGAGTGGGCAAGTGCTCCACAAGGCGTTGAATAACGTCCTTTGATGTAGCCCAGACCCCAGCGAATTTGAGTTTCGGGGTTGGTCAGCCAGTCACTGCCCTCGCTGGCCATCTTGATGCCCGGTAGTGATTGCGGGATGCCGTATGCACCTGAGCTCTTGTTCATCGCGGTGTGACGCCAGTTTGATTCGCGCTCCCAGAGCTTAACTAGGCACGAGTATTGGTCGCGACCCCAACCGAGCTTGGTTACCTGCTCGTAGGCGTATGCCTTGGCCGTGCCAGGGTCTGGCACGTCGGCGATGTCGACGAAAAGTTCGACGGCGGCTTGCCCGGTTACGACCTTGAACTTTCCACGCGAGAACGACACCGTTTGGGTGCTCTTCCAGCCGTAAATTTGCTCGTCGGTTTCGCCGTTTTCTGCTGGGTAATACCAGTAAGCGCTGTTCGCCAGAGCCGCGGAATATGGGTCAACAATGGTGACGGCCACAATTGAGGTTGTGAAGAAGAAACCCGCGTAAGCAAAGGATTTCTTTCTATTTTTGATTTTTAGCTCATCAAAATCGACGTGCTCTAACTTAAAACGCTTGACGATCGCTTTTCGAAGTTTGGCTGAAAGTGTGTCAACATCGGCGGCATAGCGGCCCATGAAATCACCTCGGCTTCGTTCGCAGACTCAAAATCACAGTCTACCAGCGACCTATTTGGTGGGTAAAGAAGTGGTCGGGCACTTTGCGAGAACCGTACTCATTGCAGACTTCTCTGCGGTGGTCACCCAAACGCTGTATTTCAGCTTCACTGCTACTTGGCGGGCCACGTAGGCGCAGCGGTACGCCTTGTTTGGTGGCAACCAAGTTGCAGTGTCACCGTCACCCTTGGAACCGTTGGTTGGGCCATCGACTGCGAGAAGATTTAGTGGGTCGTTATAGAAGTTGTAGCGCTTGGCATAACTCCACTTTTGAGCACCTTTTTGCCATGCATCACTAATCGCTACAACGTGGTCAATTTGCACCTTGATTGATGTAGATCGACCGCGCAGAAAATTAATGGTTTTGCCGGTGTACGGGTCATTCAGAACACCCGACTCAACGATGCAGGTTTCACCCGCGCGCCAGACAATCTTGCGCAAATCGCGAGCCAAAACATAGTTTCTAGCATCGCAAGAGCCGATCTTTCCCCAACCGTCAGAAAAGAGGTCACGGTCATAACCGGTTTGTGGGGCACGACCCTTTACAACGAGTTTGGCAACCGCTTTGGCTGCGTTGGTTGCCGTGAAAACTACCGGCGCTTGCTCGACTTGAGTTGTGGCGACAGCCGTGACCCCACCGGTTGCGGTCAAACCAACCAGCAACGAAAGTGCAACTACAGCTCTAGATAACTTTTTCAATTTGAATGAGCTCGACGACTTTATCGATGAATAGATCAACCTGGCTTTCGACATACCCGCCCCTTTTTGGTGTGAATAAGACTTTTCTAACCGCATCTACCGACATTTTCTCGCCGCCATCCAAGTGGGCGTTTACCTGACCCACGAAAAGGTCAACCTCTTTGCGGCTGTAGCCACGATATATGTATCCGGTGGTGGAGAAACGCTTGCGCGCTGGCCGTTCAACTCGACCAACCAAGAGCACTTTCAGTTCGTTCAACCTGTCGAGCAAATCATCGAGTTGGCCCGCGTCAATAACTCGCTGCAGTTTGCGTGCGACAAAGGTGTCTTCGAGTTTGTCGAGCGCAGCATCCACGGCGCTGACCGAATAGCCGCCTTTTTCGAGAGGGAACACTTTCACGCGAATGTTTGGTGCGGCGTCGATTTGGTTTGAGTTAAAAACTTCTCTAGCCTCAGCGATGAATTCATCGACATCGGCTGGGCGGTACCCGAGCTTGTTTGGTTTGGCGCGTGGGAAAGGAAACGACATGGTTGCTGCGCCTAACTCATCGGAAAGAGCAGTGTCGCGAACAGATACATGACGAGACCCGCGGGCAGCATCGAATCGAGGCGATCCATCATTCCGCCGTGACCAGGCAACCAAGTCGACATGTCTTTTACGCCCAAATCTCGCTTGATCAGCGATTCGGCGAGGTCACCGAAGACGGCTGCGAGCAGAATGACACCAGCGCTGAGCAGACCGAAGTACCAGTCGTGTTTGAGAACGAAAACCATGAGCAGAACCGAAGAAGTGACACCGGCAAAAATACTTGCAAAGAGACCTTCGAGAGATTTCTTAGGGCTCACACCCGGCGCGATTCGAGTCTTACCGAACTTTCTGCCGACCAAATAGCCGAAGGTGTCGATCAGCGCAGTTGGCACCACAAACTGAATCACCCAAGCTGCACCGTCATCTCGGGCAAGAAGCAGAATGGTGAACGAGGCGGTGAGTGGTAGGTAAATAACCACGAAAGCTGAAGCGCTGAAATCTCTAATCGATTTTGTGAAAGACTGCGTGATTGATTCACGCCTTTCCCAAAGTAGGTGAACCGTGCGCCAGAGCACCAGAAAGAAAATCATGGCGGCCGTTATGCCCCACTGCCAGACCGCACCCCCGAAAAATGTCGCCGGCATAATCGCCAAAGTTCCGAAGATTACTGGAACCCTCGGCACATACCAGCCAGCCTTTCGAAGTGCCGTCGATAGTTCCCAAGCGCCAGCCGCAACCGCTGCTGCGAGCAAAACGAACAGCAGTGCTTTTACAAACAGGATCGAGCCCAGAAACGCGAAACCGAGCAAAAGTCCATAAAAAATTGACTTTGAGAGGCTGCGCTCCCCCGGTGCACTCTGAGTTTGTGACATTAGACCTCGAGCAACTCGGCTTCTTTGTGCTTCAGAGCGTTGTCGATTGAGTCCACGAAGTTTTTGGTTAGTGAGTCGAGCTCTTTTTCGGCTCTAGCGATTTCGTCTTCACCAGCCGCGCCGTCTTTCTTCAAGGCGGCTAGATCGTCATTACCCTTGCGGCGAATATTGCGCACCGAAACGCGGTGGTCTTCAGCCTTAGCCTTAGCCAGCTTTACGTATTCTTTGCGGCGGTCTTCGGTTAGATCTGGAAGGGTCACGCGTATCACGGTGCCATCGTTGTTTGGCTGAGCACCTAGGTTCGGAACATCCCTGATTGCCTTTTCGATGTTCATGAGGGCGCCCTTGTCGTAAGGGGTAATCGCTAGGCTGCGGGCTTCAAGAACTTGGATGCTCGCCAGGTTGCCGAGCGGAGTGCCCGTGCCGTAGTAGTCAACGATGATTTTCTGAAACATTGCCGGGTTGGCGCGTCCGGTGCGGATCGTTCCAAAGTCGTCTTTGGCAGCCTCGACGGCCTTTTCCATCTTCTCGGTGGCTTCAGCCAGAACAGTCTGAATCATTTTTATCTCCAATTCCCTTTCGAACCTAAGCGGTTACGAAAGTTCCAATCTTTTTACCCTTGATCGCGTCGGTGATGTTGCCAGTGCCCTGCATTCCGAAGACGCGCATTGGCATCTTGTTGTCCATGCATAGGCTGAACGCGGTTGCGTCGACCACTTTGAGGCCACGAACGAGTGCGTCTTGGTAGGTGATTTCTTTGAGCAGTTTTGCGCTCGAGTCTTTCTTTGGGTCGGCCGAGTAAACCCCGTCTACACCGTTTTTTGCCACTAGAACTTCGATTGCGTGAATCTCAAGCGCACGCTGAGCCGCAACGGTATCGGTCGAGAAGTATGGCAACCCGGCACCAGCACCGAAAATCACTACGCGGCCTTTTTCAAGATGGCGAATGGCTCGCAGCGGAATGTATGGCTCTGTGACTTGAGACATTGTGATTGCAGATTGCACACGAGTGTCAACGCCGGCTTGAATTAAGAAGTCTTGGAGCGCTAGGGCGTTCATGACGGTGCCCAACATGCCCATGTAGTCGGCTCGCGATCGGTCCATACCGCTTTGTGAAAGCTCAGCACCTCTGAAGAAGTTTCCGCCACCGACGACGATTGCGATTTCGGTTGTCTTCGCAGCCTCGGCAATCTCTTTTGCGATTTCTGAAACGACCACTGGATTCACACCTAGGCTGCCACCCCCGAAAGCTTCACCCGATAGCTTCAAAAGCACTCTGCGCTTAGTTGGCATTTGATCCTCCATTCACTTTCCTATCCTAGGCAAAATAAGGAAAAAGGCTCGGTCATCGACCGAGCCTCATCCGTGATTTTTCGCTAGTTATGCACCGACGCGGAAGCGCACGAAGGCAGAAACCGTCACGCCTGCCGACTCGAGAACCTTGCCAACGCTTTGCTTGTTGTCTTTTGCGAAGTCCTGCTCGAGAAGAACGTTCTCTTTGAAGTAACCGGTAACGCGGCCTTCAACGATCTTGGTGAGAGCAGCCTCTGGCTTGCCTTCGTTGCGAGCGGTTTCTTCGGCAATGCGACGCTCGGTCTCAACGGTTTCTGCAGGCACGTCTTCACGACGAAGCACGCTCGGTGAGAACGCTGCAATGTGCACAGCGACATCGTGAGCGGTCTCAGCGCTTGCACCCGAGTAAGCAACTAGAACACCAACCTGTGGAGGAAGGTCTTTGCTGGTTCGGTGCAGGTAGGCATCGATCGCTGCGTCTTCTAGAGCGGCAACACGACGTAGCTCAACTTTTTCACCCATAATGGCTGCTTCGTCGTTGATTACGTCGGCTACGGTGCTCGACTCTAGCGGTGCAGCAAGCGCAGCCTCTAGTGAACGAGCATCTCCAGCGACGATTGCGTCTGCGATGCGGTCTGCCAGGGCAACGAACTTCTCTGCCTTTGCAACGAAGTCGGTCTCGCAGGCAAGTTCAGTCAGGTAACCGACGCCACCAGCTACGCGGGCTACAACCAAACCATTGCTGGTGGTGCGACCTTCACGCTTGGTAACGCCTTTGAGTCCCTTGAGACGAAGAACTTCCATGGCCTTGTCAACGTTGCCATCGGCTTCGTCTAGTGCGCCCTTGCAGTCCATCATGCCAGCGCCTGAGCGCTCGCGAAGAGCCTTTACGTCGGCTGCGGTGTAGTTAGCCATTACTCTGCTTCCTTCTCTGCCTCGGCAGGGGCTGCTGCTTCAGCGGCAGGTGCCTCGACGGTCTCTGCGGCAGCGGTGCCCTGCTCTAGCAGTTCACGCTCCCACTCGGCTAGAGGCTCAGCGGCCTCTTCGTTCTTGGTGGTCCGCGCGATTAGACCCTCGGCAACTGCGTCTGCGATCACGCGGGTTAGCAGTGCAACCGAGCGAATAGCGTCGTCGTTTCCTGGAATACCAATGGTGACCTCATCTGGGTCGCAGTTGGTGTCTAGGATGCCGATTACCGGAATGCCAAGCTTCTTGGCTTCGGTGATGGCTAGGTGCTCTTTGTTGGTGTCGACTACCCAGATGGCGCTTGGGGTCTTGTTGACGTTACGAATACCACCGAGTGACTTCTCTAGCTTGTCCTTTTCGCGACGAAGAATGAGAAGTTCCTTCTTGGTTAGGCCGCTCTTGCTCGAGTCGTTGAAGTCCATGACTTCAAGTTCCTTGAGGCGTGCAAGACGCTTCTGAACGGTCTGGAAGTTGGTCAATAGGCCACCCAACCAACGCTGGTTGATGTAAGGCATGCCTACGCGCTTTGCCTGCTCGGCAATGGCTTCTTGGGCTTGCTTCTTGGTTCCTACGAACAAGATGCTGCCACCGTTTGCAACGGTGTCTTTGACAAACGCGTATGCATCGTCAATGTGGGCGAGCGACTTCTGTAGGTCGATGATGTAGATGCCCGAGCGGTCGGTCAGAATGAAACGACGCATCTTTGGGTTCCAACGACGGGTCTGGTGCCCGAAGTGAACGCCGCTGTCAAGCAGCTGGCGAACTGTTACTACTGCCATGGCAGTACTCCTTTTCGGCGCGATGAAGCGCCACTCAGTTAAACGCGAAGAGAGGATTCTCTTCACACCTGGTGCCGCATAAGAATCAGCTAACTTTCGTTAGACCGAGTTGATCTTGATGTTGATCGGCACGCGAAGTCGGCGTGCTTCTAGAGGCTCATTTTCATGGGACTTTAGCGACATGCCGCTGAAAGAAGTCTAACAGGGCGATTGCCCTGAAATCTAGCCAATCTCGCGACTTTTGCACAGATTCTGATCGTGCTGTTTTGGTGCCGAATAAATCGTCGATTATCAATGGATGTTCGACTCAAAGCGCCGCTTGCTCCTAGGTATTTTTGCACTCACGGCTGTTTTTGGGGTTTTCGTAATTGAGAACCGGGCCGCGGTTGCCAAATTCGATCTGCGAGCGCCTTTTTGGAAGGGATCGGCGAGCCGCGAAGCACTCTGGTTGCCCGTGCTTTCGAGCGACATAGAGCCCCACCGCAAGTTTCGACAACCCGAAACCCCCTGGGGTGCTGGTCACCGCGGGGTCGACTACGCGGTCGGCGATACCGAGACGCTGGTGAGCCCCACCGCGAGCTTTGTGCATTTTGCCGGCTTGGTGTTTGGTCGACCGGTCATAGTGCTTCGGCATGGCGATGGGCTCTCAAGCGAAGTTGAACCTGCTTGCCTGGCTAAAGACATTTCAGTGGGGCAGAGCCTGCAAGCTGGCGAACCATTCGGACGCGTCTGTTTTGGGGAAAAAGACGGTCACTGCGAGGGCGTTTGCCTGCACTGGGGTGTTAGAACCGATACCCGCGGTTATCTCTCACCCGAGCGGTTTACCGGCGAACTGTCGCCAAGCAGGCTTCAACCCCAGGGCAATGTCTAGGCTCTCGGATGCGCGTTCTGATAGCCAGACTTAAGCCGCTCTATGCTCACGTGGGTGTAAATCTGAGTCGTTCCGAGGCTCGCATGGCCTAGAAGTTCTTGAACTGCGCGCAGATCGGCGCCACCATCAAGCAGGTGGGTTGCCGCGCTGTGTCTGAGCGAGTGCGGGCCTGCCGAGCCTCCCGGGGTCACAGCGAGTAGATCGGCGACCACCGAGTAAATCTGGCGAACGCCAACTCTTGAGCCTTTGGAATTCAAAAACAGGTCGCCGCGTGACTTTTCGTTCAGCAGCTGTGGTCGGCCCACCGACATCCACTGTTCTAAGGCGTCGGCAGCAGGCTGACCATAAGGCACCATGCGCTGCTTTGAACCCTTGCCCATCACACGCAGCAACTGGCGACTCGAATCGATGTCGTCTATCGAGAGTGACGCAATCTCGCTCACGCGAGCTCCAGTTGCGTAGAGCAACTCGACGATGGCTTTGTCTCTAATGCCCAGAGGGTTCTCGGCAACTGCTTCGGCGTTGAGCAGTTCGAAGATGGTGGCAAGCGATTCGTGCGAAACGACCTTGGGCAAAGACCTACCAACTTTTGGTGTTCGAAGTCGCAAACCTGGGTCTGTGTTGGCTTTACCAGTGGCTAGCAGCCACGCGGTGAATGACCTCACCGATGCACTCTTTCGCGCCATGGAACTTTTCGCGAGCCCTCTTTGCGTCAGCTGAAAAAGCCAGTCGCGAAGGTCGTCGAGTGAGATTGATTCGATCGAACCGTCACGTTTTGCAAGAAATTCGGTGAATTCGCGGATGTCTGAGACATAACCCTTGACGGTGTTAATCGAGTAGCCTCGGCCCGAGGCGAGCTGCTGCTCAAACTCGGCAATGGTCTTCTCGATGTTCACAATCTCGAGCGTAGTTTCACTTCAACGAAACGAGCCCGATTTCTCAGCAGTTTCAAGTAAGACTCAGATAGCGCCCAATCGCGCCCAACCTTTCTCAGTACTCACCGCTAACTGTGAAAGGTTCAACTGGGTGAAGGCCACGTTGGCTTCAACAATGGTTAAACCTGCCCTCTGGGCGACCGTAGTTGGTTCGGTTGGTCTGATCGAAAGTGCATCTAGCAGTCTCGTTTCGAGAGGTCCCAGATTGTCGGTTGGATCAACATCGATCGATGAAAGCCGCGAATGTAGGCCTAGAAGGTTCAGAAGATCGTCGTCATCTTGAATCAACTCGGCTTGTCCTGACTGAATGAGCCGATTGCAACCGTGCGAACTTGAGGCCGTGATTGGCCCAGGAATCGCCCCCACTGGTCGACCGAGTTCGGTGGCGTGGTTAGCCGTGCTGATCGACCCCGAACGTTTGCCAGCCTCAACCACGAGTGTTGCGTCTGACATCGCTGCAATCAGCCTGTTTCTCTGCAAAAACCGCCATTTTGTTGGGCTTGAGCCAGGTGGCAATTCTGAGACAACGGCCCCTTTTGCGATGATGGCGTCGAACAGCTCATGGTTTCCAGCCGGGTAGAGGCGATCGACTCCCCCAGCCAAAACCGCAACGGTTGTGAGCCCGGCGGCAAGCGCTGCTCGATGGGCGGCGGCATCGATTCCATATGCCCCGCCCGAGACAATCGAGATGTTGAAGGGGCGAAGCTCCGTGATCAACTCGCCCGTGACCCAAGCGCCGTAGTTGGTGGCACCGCGTGAACCAACTATCGAAAGCGACTGGTTGGTTGCTGCCAAGGCCATGGGTGAGCCCCTTCCCCAAAGAACAGCGGGAGCCGCCCATCCGAGGTGATTTAGGTTTTCAGGCCAAAGTTCTGATTCGGGGGTGATGAGCCAAGACTTAGAGCGCTTCAACCAGTCGTGGCTTTGGGTCAAGGCCGTCGCAGATAGGCGCGGCCTCCAGCGAGCAAGCGCGTCACCCGCAACCCTGTCGAGATCGCCAAAACGCGCGGTGCCGATATCTTGAACTCTTGCTTGAGCTAGTTGCCTGACAAGTTCACCCGAGTTGCCGGCATTCACGAACCGCAGAGCCGTTGAAACGCCGAGTGATTGCCTGATGTAGCCAGCAAATTCGTCACCGGGCTCACACATAATGCTGAACCAGACGCTGGCCAGCTCTTCGTGGTTAGGTTCGGTGTCGGCTGTGATCACGCGATTGCCTTCAGTTGCTGGCACCGACTCAACCACGGCTCAACGCGAGTTGGCTTGCAACTCCCCTTAGCCAAAGCGCTTTTGCAACATCGCTTGAATCAGGTTCATTACGGCCGGCTAAGTCGGCGTTGGTCCAGGCCAACCGTAGGCACTTGTCATAGCCGCGCATGCTTATTCGACCGCGCTGAAGCGCATCATCGAGAATCTTCGTGCTAGACGAGTTGATGCGTAGCTCTTTTCTAAGCACCGACCCAGGCACGTGAGCATTCAACCTGAGGCCATGTGGACCCAATCGCGTCGACGCCCTTAGCCTGGCGGCAGTCACCTTGGAGCGAAGTTGCTGTGAGGTCTCAACCGAGGTTGAGCCTGCAGTCAAGACTGAAGGCGAGACCGGCCTTACCGAGAGTTGAATGTCTAGTCGATCGAGAATCGGCCCAGAGATTTTTGCGAGATAGCGCGCCTTAATTCGCTCGGCACATTGACAGGCGTCGGCTTTGATTTGCCCCTTGCCACACGGGCACGGGTTTGCCGCCAAAACAAGCTGAAATTTGGCTGGGTATTGAACCGATGCCGTGGCCCGCGAAAGAGTAATGTCACCCGATTCGAGTGGCTGGCGCAAGGCATCAATGGTGACCGCCGAAAACTCTGGCGCTTCATCAAGAAACAAGACGCCGTGGCTGGCAAGCGATGCTAGGCCCGGCTTGGGAACCCCCGAACCCCCACCAATCACTGAAACCATCGAAGCGCTGTGGTGCGGCGCCTCGATTGGGGCTGCGTAATCAAGCGTGTCGAAGCTCTGGCGGTTCACCAGTGAACGCATCGCCGCAAGCTCGATGGCCTCATCTTGGTTGAGTTCGGGCAAAAGCGTGTGCAATCGCTGGGCAATCATGGTTTTTCCTGAACCCGGGGTTCCGACCATAATCATGTGATGCCCACCTGCCGCCGCCACGACTGCTGCATCGACCGCCTCGGATTGACCCCTCACCTCTGACATACAAAGGGTTTGAGACTCTCGACTTACTGACAAAGGAGCGCTCACGATTTCGGTGCTTCTCAAAGCCTTGGTGGCAACACCAAACCCATTCAGCACTTCGCCGAGATGGCTGACTGCGATAACTTTTACGCCTTCCACACAACTAGCCTCGGCGAGATTAGCGGTGGGCACATAGACAATCTCAAAGCCAGCCCGCGCCGCGGCAAGAACCATGGCCAAAACACCACTCACCCGTCGAATCGAGCCATCGAGTGCCAACTCACCGATGAAAACACTAGATCTGGTGTGTTGAATCGAAAACTGGCCCGCGGCACAGAGAACCGCAACGGCGATGCTCAAGTCGAATGCCGAACCGTGCTTGTGCACTGCTGCTGGAGATAGATTCACTGTGATTCGACGCGCAGGCAGGTTAAACCCAGTGTTGCTACACGCCGACCTGACTCTTGACGAGGCCTCACTCAAGGAGGCATCGGGCAGACCAACCAGATTGAAAGCCGGCAGATTCGAAGAAATATCGGCCTCAACCAGGATGGGAATGCCTTTAAGCCCGAGAAGCGCCATGGCGTATGCGCTGGCCAGGGCCATTAGGCAACCTGTTTCAGGTGTTCAATGTGAACCCGACCGTGAGAAACCAAGACAGAAACGGCATCTAGCCGAAGCTTCAGCGCGTGAACCTGCCGATCGGCGCGCCACTGAGCAATGGTTTTGCGCATTTTGGCCAGCTTCAACTCGGTTATCGCTTCAAACGGGTCACCAAAACCCTTAGATGAGCGCGTTTTCACCTCGACAAACACCCAAGCGTCTTTGTCACGAGCGATGAGATCGATTTCACCCGCCCGACAGGCAAAATTTCGCTCCACGATTTCGTAGCCGAGTGCAGTTAGGTAATTGGCGGCAGC
>Ga0222712_10003170_pt1 | contig 18153 bp, 39 predicted proteins | sample C33_657DmetaG_FD_165043 | JGI IMG/M metagenome (GOLD analysis project Ga0222712, IMG submission 165043) | Estuarine water microbial communities from San Francisco Bay, California, United States - C33_657D | ecosystem: Environmental > Aquatic > Marine > Unclassified | place: USA: California...
TATGGGTAGGTACTACCCGTGCAGATGATTTCTTGACAATGTTAAAGAACCAGGAAACCATCGGGCTTTCTAGCGTGCCGGATCCGACTAAACCATTGGGGTTAATGTTGGATCAAGAAACACTTGATCTAATCAAAAAGTTAGGTCCAAAAAAGTAGTTGACATTTACCAAAAATCTAAATATAATATAGTATGACTAAAGAATTAGAACGATTAGCAGCTCAAGCAGGATTACCCGTAACAGACGCTCTTGAACATTTCTATCGTCTGGTTGGTGAGCGTTGTGCTGACATCTGTGGTAGCCAAGGTGATCAAAAGAACATACGGCGCCATTTTGGATTAGACTACTATGATGGTCCTAGTCATTATCAAAACAAAACATATCAGGAAACACAGTATGACTGGAATAAACATTACGTTGAGGAAAAGAAATAAATGGCACATATAATTGATAAAACATTTGAATTCTGTTATGGACACAGAGTTTGGACACAGAAACTAAATGGTGAATATGCGGCAGACTTGAAGTGTGCTTGCCGTCACCTACATGGACATGAAGGCAAGATGCAGGTCTATCTAAAAAGTCCAACCGGACAGTTAGATCCAACTGGTATGGTCACTGACTTCAGACACTTAGAGTGGTTAAAGAAATGGATCAATGAATATATTGATCATCAGTTTGTATTAGATAAGAGCGATCCATTATACATGCAGATCATCGGTGATCGTAAATTGATTCCAGTGTATATTCCAGATACAGACAAAGTAGCAGGATTTAATATCTACTTAGGTGACTTGGAACCTAATACTCCAGAGTATGAATACTATGAAGGATTCTTGATAGTAGACTTTGTGCCGACTAGTGAAAACCTAAGCAGTTGGATGGCAGATCTAGTTGAAGCAAAAATGAGTAAATTAAATGTAACCGTTGACCACATTGACTGGTGGGAAACTCCTAAGAGCCGTAGTGTATTTTATAGATAGGAACTGATATGTCAGTATATACTCCAGAACGTTGGGTAGTATTAGAATTTGTAACACCTAAAGAAACGATTCAAAAAGTATTTGCAGGTTGGTATGGTGGATACCTAGATGGTAACAGCTGGAAGCTCAACAGTGGTAATAAGGCAGAACGAGAATTAGATGACCGTTGGGAGTTTGATGGTTATAGCGGTAGCACGTATGTGTGTCACAAAGGTGCATATGGTCTGAGTGGACATATGAGTAGCCTACTATCTGGTTGGTTAGAGCAGGCTAAAAAGGAAAACGTTACAATTAACATATTGGACAAATATACATGACATTAACGGTATTCATCTTACTAGCACTGTTTGGTATCAAACATTTCATCGCTGACTTTGTCATGCAATATCCTTATATGATCAGAGAAAAAGGCATCTATGGTGCCACAGGTGGCTTACATCATGCTATAGTACATGCCTGCCTTACATTCTTTGTTCTAGTTATGGCCTGTGTCAATGGTGCCAATGGATTCATAATTATCGCACTTTCTTTCGCAGATTTTGTCCTACATTATCATATCGATTATTTTAAACAGAAACTTAACCGTGGGTTAACCACAGCTGATCGCCAGTTCTGGATCTATCTGGGATTAGATCAAGCTCTGCACTATCTAACCTACATTGGAATTATCTATGTCATTACTAGCTAAAGCAATAGTTAAAAATAAATGTTGGGTTGTAGAAGATAATGGCAAGAAGTTTGGCACTATCTTAGCCAATGGCACTAGCGTTATCCTAGTACATGATGGACGCAGAGAAAAATTCAGCAATCTTAAATCTCTCAGCGATCGCTATAATATCATAGTCGATAAAACTAAACCACAAAAAGTCATCAGCGAGTCATATACAGTATATGATTATCCATGCGAACATAAGGCAAACAATATTCTATGGGACGTACAACATAAATTACCTATCTTTACCAAAGGTAGTAAGAGTAAAAGTTTTTTCTGTGCAGGATATTATATCGTTAAATTCAACAATGGTTGGGTTAAAAGTTATTGCCCTAAATTAATCACATTAAATAGATACGCTTTCCAAGGTCCATTTAAGACACAGGAAGAAATGCAAGAACAATTAAGGATAGCCAATGGAATCACAACTAAGCCTACACCTCAAGAACTTTAATAATCGTGTTAAAGTAATGAATCAAACCAATGCTAAAGATCTAGTATTGTCTAAATTAGAAGCACAGAATATACACGCTGATATCTTTGAATTACTCACACAAATACAAGAACTAACTGAGATTAAAAAAGAAGCCAACGCAGAAGCCACTGTTAATGTGGAGTTTGACGGTGGTGATTTCTAATAATATATGTAGTTAATTGGCATAAATAATATGTGAGGACAAACACATATTATGAGTAGACCTAAACCTAATATTATATTAGAGCATGTAAATAAGGCAAATTACAAAAGTGATCAGATTCTGAGCAGTGAAGGTATCTGGGCGGTTTTCTACGACAACCAACCCATCAATCTTAAAACGCAGAATATCCTAGTAGCATATCCAGGACCTAAATACAAGAAAGTTAGTTTTAGTAATCCCGGACACGCTATTAATCTTGCTAAGAAGTTAAACGCTTTATTCAAGACAGATAAATTTTCCGTAGTGTTGCTAAAAGCAGGCGATCAGATTTATCCTTAAATCATGGCACGCACAGCTGAGTCATTGCAGGTAATATGGCAGGCCCGATTCCAAGAATATCAACTAAATCCATTTACAAAAGACGAAAAACTAGGAATACGCTATCAACGCTTAGATAATCCCGCCAGTTGGTGGTTTAACCCAGTTAACCCAAATAGCCTCAGACTGACCCGCCCAGCATTCAACATGCTGAACAAAAATCCTGAGATCAAGAGCTGGCATTTTAAACTGCCCGCACCATTGGTTACCCGTGCTTATATCCAGTTAGAAAAACACTTTACCAGTCCATACTATATACCAACACATACCAGTATCTATGTATTCAGCGAACAGGATTCGATCATGCTGGCACTTCATGGCTCAAATCTACAACAATATCTTGACAATCTAGCTAGTTGATGCTATACTAGTTTTATGGCTTCAAAATTTGACGAATTTGATTATCATTTAAAAATGGCGTTCAATGCTCTCATTGCTATGGCCAATGAAGAGTATCCAAACGATGATCCAGTGGGTCGCGCATTACGCAGTTATACTTTACCTAATTTGCATAGGTGGGTACAGGGCAATGACCAGGCTGGTAATTTACCTCACCTTAAAGAACTGATAGATAGCCAAGATGTTTGAATATGTCGCCGCTCTAGTAGGTATGCAACAAGTCGATGAAGTGCTATTAGCTAAAGCGCAGGCCAAAGAAACTAATCGAGCTCAAGTAGTCCAAACTGCTCCCTTCAATATCTGCTCTTACAAAGACAACGTAAAAATCAAAGAATGTCTCAAGGCCAAGTTCAAATTCTTCGAAAAAACTCCTGATCCCTATGATGATATGTGGGATCCTAACTGGATTAATCGTCCTTAAAAACGGTTGACAAACTAACCAAAAGATAGTATAATGTTTTTAAAAGTGACAGAGTTTCCGTTGGTTTGAACTCCGATCAAACAACTTTTTTATGGAGAAATACGATGCCTAAATTAGACTATAATCTAGTAGCTAATATCGTTGTGGCTTGGGTAGTAATCCAAATCATCGGTAAAATCGTTGGTTTGCTCGGATAATTCCAGCAGATTAGCCAAAAATAGGGCAGAAATGCCCTATTTTTTTATGACTTACAAGGCCTATTTTTTGGTTGACTTTTAGTTATTTTGAGTGTATAATTGCACTTAATTAGACAATAAAGGAGCCAGATATGTTCGAAAACCTAATTAAACAACTAGTAACACTTACCCTTAACGACCCAAAAGTAGTTAAAGAATTCTATAATGGTACCTTGTTTGTCCGTACAATTACGGAAGATCAATCCCGCAGAGTGTTCCATGCACTAAGCAAGAGCTTGGGCTTGGGTAAAGTCCAAATTAATCCAATCGGAGATACAGGAGAATATGCTTACGATTTCGTCGCTTAAAGCCATAAAATTTACCACTAACGATCTACTACAATGGCTTGGTGCTCCGCTGATCATAGCGGGGCATACCCTCAATGCTATTGGGCCTAACGTGTACCCTTGGAACATAATCGTGTTCTTTTTTGGTACAAGTTGCTTCTTCGCTTGGAGTATTCGTACAAAAAACCGCCCTCAAACCCTGGTAAATTTCATTAGTTTAGCCATTGGTTCTTTTGGCATTTTTAAGGCATTTTTTGGTTGACTTTTTGGTTAATTGGCTGTATAATAGCATTATTAACAATTAGAAAGGAACTAGACAAATGGCTTATATTTCAGCAGAAGAAGTTAAAGCAATCCGTGATGAACTTAAACGTCAATTTCCGGATTATAAATTTGGTGTCCGTAAAGGCTACAATGGTTCAGCTGTAGATGTTACTATCAAAGAAGGTCCAGTGGACTTTGACGAAGTGTTCTACGATGAATATGCAAGAACACGAAAATACGCACAGATCAATCACTACCATCTATACAACTATGGTAGATATGAAAAATTCTTTGATCAAGTGTTGAAAATTGTTAAGACTGCACCAGCACTAGCAGGTGGTCGTGCTTGGTTTGATGATAGCGATTCGATGACTGACTATTTCCATACAGCATACTACATCCACCTTAATGTTGGTGAATGGAATAAACCTTATATATGTAACAGGGAGTATGCCTAATGGCTAAAGTAAATCGTACCAAATGGTACAAGTTTGTAGGTGATGTTTACGAACACTATGAACAAGATCGTTCAAGCAAGGAACGTACCCATACAGACAATGGTTGGCGCTTACGAGGTAAAAAATATGGTGGCACTGCTACCTTTGCTAAAACCCCATTGACTGAAAGTTTGGATCAACGCCCATGCCCGTTAGAAGAAGGTATGCCGGGTATCTATATCTTACGCGACAGCATCTTCCCACAGGGATTTTATATCGGTAAGGGTAAAGATATCAGTGATCGTGTTTGGAAACATGGGGTTAAGTTAGATGGTACAGACAAATGGAATGCTGGTGTAGGTACTACAGAGAACTTTGCCAAATATCGTGAACTACGTCTGGCCAAAGGATTAACTACCTGGGATGACGTTGAAATTGCATTCTGGTACACAGACAAGTTCGACGAATTAGAGGACCAATTGATGGGTGCGTATGAAGCCAAATATGGTCAACTACCATTCTGTAATTCAACAGAGGAAAGTCTATTCCAAGTATGGGATATCTAAGATCAAGACTGACTTGCTATTTTTCCTGCGACCATATATAATAATAACAAGGAGATATTATGTCAGTCCAGGCACAAACACAAAAAATCTTAATCACTAATAAAATAGGTCGCCAGATGTGGGTATGGGATAGCGATAGTTTCTATACTCAACGCTTACAAGCAGGTCCATATCAGAAGCAGAACTTGATTCACTTGAGAGAGCTTTGTCCAGCACCACGTAAGATCCTGGATATTGGTATGAACATTGGCATGAACACCTGGGAATATGCTACCTTTGCACAAGAGGTACATGGATTTGAACCAGTGCCCAGTACCTACCAAGTAGCCTTAGATAATATCGCACTTAATCAAAATCATCAAGATCCAGCACTAGGTTGGTGGAAAGAAGCAGATGGTAGTTGGGCAAGCCTAGCAGTTTCGGGTGCTATACATACCTATAATGTAGCCCTAGGACCCACAGCAGGTACTGTAGACATGCACATCAAGAAAAATGATGGACATAATCGTGTAGCCAACGATGGATATAAAACAGTCACTGGTAAAGATGTCAAAGTCAATACTGGATACCAACGTGTTAGTGTACCGCAACTTACGCTAGATTCATACAACTTTACTGATGTTGATATCATTAAGATCGATGTTGAGGGGTATGAACTACAGGTATTAGAAGGTGCCCACCAGACTATTGCCAACAATCGTCCAATCGTCCAAATTGAATGTGTAGAAACACAGCCTAGAGCATTCGGTAAAACCATTCAGGACTTAATGGATTATTTCAATACTAAGAACTATGTAGTTACTACTGCTGACGGGGTTGTGCGTGGTCCAAATTGGTGCTATGTTAAGAAGATGATGGATCGTTTCATGATCCCAGCAGAACGCACCGATCTATATGATCCAAACAACATAGCAGAAGTTGAAGACGGATCTACTTTTAACGAACTATTTGAACTTCAAGAATAAGTCAAATATAACTTGACAATCAACCTTTTTGGTGCTATAATAGCTTTACACAGTTAATTAATAGAAAGGGTTAGAAATGGCAGTTACAGAAAATCGTACCGTTACCTCCGATGAGGCACGTGTAGCACTATTACAATGCTTTAACAAACAACGCCCAGTATTTTTATGGGGTCCTCCAGGTATCGGTAAGTCAGAGTTAGTAGAAGGTATTACTAACGAGATGGGTGGCTACATGATCGACCTTCGACTTGGACAGATGGACCCAACTGACATCCGTGGTATTCCATTCTATAACAAAGATTTAGGTTTGATGGATTGGGCACCTCCAATCGACTTGCCAAGTGAAGAACTTGCCAGCAAGTATCCAGTAGTGGTTTTATTCTTTGATGAGATGAATTCGGCGGCACCTAGCGTGCAGGCGGCGGCTTATCAGCTGATTTTGAATAGACGTGTGGGTAAGTACGTGTTACCTAAGAACGTAGTAATGGTTGCCGCAGGTAACCGTGAAGGTGACAAGGGTGTTACATTTAAAATGCCTAGCCCGTTGTCAAATCGTTTCGTGCATTTAGAAATGCGTGTAGATTTTGATGCATGGCAAAAATGGGCAGTTCTCAATAATATCCATAAAGACGTTGTTGGTTACATCTCTTTCGCTAAACAAGATTTGTTTGACTTCGATCCTAAATCATCAAGTCGTGCGTTCGCAACACCGCGTTCGTGGACATTCGTAAGTCAACTATTAGAAGATAACTTACCTAACAACGTAGAAACAGACCTAGTGTCTGGTACCGTTGGTGAAGGTACAGCAGTGAAATTCATGGCACATAGAAAAATAGCAGGCCAAATGCCTAACCCAAGAGATATCTTAGATGGCAAGGTCAAAGACCTTAAAGTCAAAGAGATCTCAGCTATGTATTCTTTAACTGTGTCTATGTGCTATGAACTTAAAGACATCAACAGTAAAGAAACTAATAAAGACGTATGGCATGAGAAAGTAGATAACTTCTTCAAGTTCATGATGGAGAATTTTACTACAGAACTCACTGTTATGGGTGCTCGTGTAGCTCTTACTGTTTATAACTTACCGTTCGTTCCAAACAAACTTAAAACGTTTGATGAATTCCATAAACGTTTTGGTAAGTACATCGTCCAAGCGGTAGCATAATATGGGTATGACCCTACCAAGATCATTGTTTAGGGTTAATAAATTGGATGGGCGCCACAGCGCCTATCCACATTTCAGCCACTACATCGAAGAAAATCTTTGGCGGGTCGCCCGTACTACTTGGGCTCGAGGTAATCAAGCTAACGACTACAAAGAACATAATTTCTTCACTCTCAGAGAATGGTTCTGGGAACAACTTGGACCGAGCAAGGAGTTTAGATACTGGAAGGATCACTCGGCTCCAAATGTGACTCCAGCCAATCGAAGTCATAACATCCACTGGTGTTGGGATACTGAGTTTGGAAAACAGCGTATCTATGTTAATACAGCCGCCTTAACCCTGTTCAATTTAAAGTGGATGTAGGTTGACTTTTGGTTAATTTGAGTGTATAATGTTACTATACAATTAAGAAAGCAGGACAATGGCAAAAGCAAATTCAAAAGGTACTACAACTACTAAAGCCAAAAACTATGTAGGTGTAAAAACTAATCCAGAAACAGATCGTGCAGTCAGAGAAAAACTGGTAACTGCCCGTATCGCACTTCTGCTCAAAGCACCATTTTTTGGTAATTTGGCTACACGACTACAACTGGTAAACGCTGATGAGTGGTGTCCAACTGCCGCAACTGACGGACGTAAATTCTACTATAACAGTGAATTCCTTAAGAAAATGCCAGCTAAACAGCTAGAATTCCTTATGGGTCATGAGGTATTACACTGTGTCTATGATCACATGGGACGTCGCGGTGAACGTGATCCTCAGCTATGGAATATCGCCGACGACTATTGCGTTAACCAGGACCTATTAGATCAACGTATCGGTGAAAAGATTCCAGTTGGTTTATACGAACCAAAATATCGTGGCTGGTCGGCTGAAGAAGTCTATGACGACTTAGAAAAAAATGCAGAGAAAATCAACATCGACGATCTAGTAGATCAACTACTTGATGAACACTTAGATGGTGACGGAGATGGTGGTGAGGGCGAAGATGGCGATGAAAAGAAGGATGGTAAAGGTCGCCCTAAATTATCTGAAGAAGAAAAGAAACAGATCCGTGATGAGATCAAAGAAGCTGTTATGACTGCGGCACAGACTGCGGGTGCTGGTAATTTACCTAGCGGTGTTAAGCGTATGATCAAAGATCTTACTACACCACAGTTAGATTGGCGGGCACTGCTACAGCAACAGATCCAAAGCACTCTACGTACAGATTATACTTGGGCCAGAGCTAGTCGTAAAGGTTGGGATATGGATGCTATCATGCCAGGATCAGACTTTGACAAAGAGATCGATATCTGTGTAGCTATTGATACATCAGGTTCGATGACAGATACTATGCTTAAAGATATCTTAAGTGAAGTCAAAGGTATCATGGAGAGCTATACCAGCTTCAGACTGCACTTGTGGAGTTTTGATACAGAAGTATACGCAGAAGGTGCTAAGGTATTTACAACAGAAAACCTAGATGAGATCCTAGATTGGGAACCCCTAGGAGGTGGCGGTACTGACTTTGATGTCAACTGGAAATACATGCGTGAAAATGATATCCAACCTAAGAAGTTTATCATGTTTACAGATGGCTACCCATATGACAGTTGGGGTGAACCTGACTACTGTGATACTATGTTTGTTATACATGGTAGCACCACTATCGAAGCACCGTTTGGTATTACAACTTACTATGAACTAAGCAAGGAATATGCCTAGTGACTGGTGAGCATGACATGTCTGAGGATATGGCATCTGCTGATTGGTTTGTGGCTAAAGTCAAAGCCAGTGATACCTATGCTCAAAACTTGTATGCGGCCATGTGTAATATGCAGTGGCAAAAGTTGGACACATTCCCTATACTTAAACGAGAGTTATGGGCAGTGACTTGGCGTAGTGCAGGCGGTATCGTAGCAGAACTACAGGGCAACGGTGACTACCTGACATGGTATTGTAGTGGTATGGGCGGAGGTAATTTTATCCAAGATGATTATGAAGATCTTATACATAAAGGATATGTGCAAGAAAGTGTTGTAACAGATGAAATCCGTGAGGATTTACATAAATTAGGTTGGCACCCAGTGCCTTATGATGAGGATGATAGATAATGGAATATCAAAGTTTTAGTTATACACCAACCGACATGGCAGGGCAACTGACAGGTGCTACCCATGACACTTTGGCTTGGTTAGCCAAGAACAAATATATTACAGCAGAGCAACGTTTTGAATTGGAAAGCCGTATCATCGTTGTGGCTATTCCGAATAAGAAACATTTTGGACGTCGTCTAATAGACAAGTTGTTTGGTGCTAATAACAAAGAAGAAAATGCATGGGTGTTCCCTATTGTAGAAATCGCAGATCACTATGCACCAATTGATGGTACTAAACCAGCACCTAAAAAGAAACCCACACTTAAGGTAGTTGACTAAAATGGCCGCTACCTGGGTACCACCGTGGATGGAAAGATATATAGACGGCAAGTTCAAATGGCGACTACGTTTTGTTTGGTGGCCAGTATACAGCTACGAAAGTAAACAGCGTATTTGGTTAACCAAGGCCTGGTATGGCTGGCGTTGGGTTGAAGGTCCTGCAGGTGAAGAGCCTGCTAAGATTGAACGTTGGATGACCGAAGAAGAATATGTTTGGTTTCAATTAACCAATGCTTAAACACGGAGAAGTAAATCCCTTAAATGTTCATCAACTCAGGAGAGTCGATCACTGCCCTCCTCACTTCGAGAAGGTTGTATTTGAACCTTATATAACAGAAAAACAAGTTACAGATTGGTTATATGAGAATCTAGAAGGGCGGTTCTATGTAGGTAGCATAGACATAGCCCGCACTCCGGGGGGCAAGCCCATCGATCGTAACTTATTAGTAGCTTTTGAACTACCTAGCGAAGCCAGCTACTTCAGCCTCGTACTGCCGAGTATAAACACTATCTAAGAAATTTTTCCACCTCTCATCTAGCTGTTAAATAAAATTGTCCCCTAAGGAGAATTTATTAAATGGCCAAGAAAGAAACAACAACAAAGGCAGCTAAATCAGCGCCACAAGTAACATCAGAAAACACGCAACAACCAAGTTTAGAGTCACCTAAAGAACCAGTGACCCTTACACTACAAGACTTGGTACAGGTAGCACAAATTATCCAAATAACTAGCCAACGTGGTGCATATAAAGCCGAAGAGCTGGCAGTGGTTGGTAATCTATATAATAAGTTAATCACATTCTTAGAAAGTACGGGTGCGATTAACAAACCAGCGGATTCCGCTAAAGAGGAGAAGTAAAATGATTAAGCACGTAGGCAGACACGATAATCGCAGAGTTGCTATTATCTACAAGCAAGTTCCAGGTGAGGATCATATGTGTTTAGTAGCATACACTGATATGTTACCTGCACTAGTACATGACGAGTGTATGAAAGTTTTAGAAAGTGAAGTAGGTCAAAATTCAAAAGATCTAGCTGATGCTCTATTCCGCCACTTAATGGCCGATGGTGAAAATGCTCTAGTATCTCTACACAAAGGTGGTTTCCTTAAAAAAGTACAGACTAAACAGGTTATTGTTACTGCTAACGCATCAAGTAGTATCCGTTTAGATGAACTTAACAAGATCCTAGAACAGATGGCAGGTGGTGAAGAAGCTGTGAAAAAACTAGCTGATTTAGACGCTAATGCTGGATTTTACGGTAATAAAGACTTAATTGAAGCATCTAAAACTTCGGCAGCTGACGTAAATACAACTAGCACTGATGCATTATCAGATGCTGATCTAGCAAAAGATCGATTGGCGCAAGCGAATAAACTAAAAGCTGAAGCAGAAGGTTTATTAGCAGAAGCTAAACGTCTTGAACAAGAGGCTAAATCACTTGATCCACAACCTACAAAGAAGACAAATGTCAGAACAGCCAAAAAAGCCATCGCGTAATAAAGGTACTACCAAAGTGAATCTTAATGTTCGTAAACGTTGGCAAGATATCGTAAATGGTGTTGATAAAAAAGAAGTTCCGATTGAAATATTACAGAAAATCATCGTGAAACTAGTAGACGGAACAACTATCAGCATTGATATTAAGGAATTGATTGCCGAAGGACAGGATCCTCTTGAGATTGAAGATATGCTCAATGAGAAATTCAACAACTTAGATCCATATATCAAAAATGTCGACTTCTTCGTTGACATCGATAAAGTAGTAGACACAGTTCAACCCGAAACAGACAAGGTACTTAAGAATCTATGATTTGTTCCATATTAGCCTCAACCAATATGGGTGGCATAGGTAACAGAGGTACCTTGCCTTGGCCTAAGCATAAAGAAGATATGCTTTGGTTCAAGGAACACACTGAGAATCAGATCGTAGTAATGGGACGCAATACCTGGGATGATCCAAAAATGCCCAAACCATTGCCTAATCGTATCAACTATGTAGTAAGTGGTACACACGTGGATCGAGAATATCAGCACCTAGTGCGTTGGATACCCAGTGATCCAGTAGATACTATCAAACAGATCCAAAAAGAAAATCCAAAAAATGATGTGTTCGTCATCGGTGGTCGGCAGTTATATGAAGCTACTGAACCGTTGATTGAGCGTGTCTATTTAACCCGTATGAAAGGTGCATGGTTCACTGATACACGTATCGATCTAGAACGTTATCTGGCATGTTTCCGCATTTATGGTGTACGTCCAGGCAATAACTGTACATACGAAATATGGAATCGTGTTATATTCTAGTTGACACATTGTAGCAAACCTGCTATAATAATACAATGAAAACTTATCTTGACGCATTGAAGTTCGTCCTAGAAAATGGACAAGAACGCAAGGATCGTACTGGCACTGGCACCATTGGTGTTTTTGGCATGCAACAACGCTATGATTTAAGCAAGGGCTTTCCGGCAGTTACTACAAAGAAACTTGCTTTTAAAGCCTGCTTGGGCGAACTACTTTGGTTCATTGAAGGATCAAGCGATGAGCGCAGACTAGCTGAAATTACACATGGCACCCGCGAGGGAGCAACAACAATTTGGACTGCTAATGCGCTTTCTCCTTACTGGAAACCCAAGGCAAAGTTTGAAGGTGATCTTGGGCGTGTATATGGTGTCCAGTGGCGTGACTTTGCAGGTGTTGATCAATTAAACGAATTGATCCTAGGTATTAAGAATGATCCGTATGGACGTAGACATATATTAACAGCATGGAATCCAGCAGAGTTACATGAAATGGCTCTTCCACCCTGTCACTGTTTCGCGCAGTTTTATGTCACGGCAGACGGTCGGTTAAGTTGTCAGATGTACCAGCGTTCCTGCGATATGTTCTTAGGCGTGCCTTTTAACATAGCATCCTATTCCTTGCTCACACATATGATCGCGCAGGTATGTGGGCTTAAGGCAGGTGAGTTTGTTCACGTACTTGGCGACGCACACATATATCTGAACCACGTGGAGCAGGTAAAAGAACAATTGGCACGTGAACCCTTACCGCTCCCCACATTGTGGATCAATCCCGATGTTAATTCAATTGATCGTTTTACTATGGAGGACTTCAGGCTAGATGGATATAACTGTCACCCACCAATCAAAGCCCCAATGGCGGTTTGAACGTCCGCATAGAGTCAGGTTATTTGCTGAAAGCGTTTCAGTGACTGACACCATTAGCAGACATCAAAACGACATTTATTGGGCCATGGCTAAGAAGTTTGCTGAAACTGATCGGTACAAATGGGCAGAGTCAAACAACGTCAAGTTAGAGTGGACCTATGATGATCAGGCTATCAATTGGAATAGGCTTTGTATGTTTTATGCGGACTTGACTGAATCGCAATATATAGATTACAGTTTGCGATTCTTTGATCATCACGATGAGGAATGGAAATGAGCCAGCATTATACAGTACGTATTGAATTAGATGAAAATGGTGAAGAATACTTGCCGTTTCCAGAACAGCTAATTGAAGAGCTAGGATGGAAGCCGGGTGATACTGTCTGTTGGCATCCGGAAGGTGACGGTTGGGTATTGAGTAAAAAGGAAAATTAAATGCAAGAATACGAACAAAAGGATTTGGATAAAGCCAAAGAAATAATCAGCAAGGGATTTTTATTGGATGCCAACAGACAGCCATTGGCCCTGACTGAAGATAATATCATTGATGTAGCTAAGAGCTATTATATAGTAAGGCTAAGGACATTTGATCCCAGGACTGGCGAGCATCTATGAAATTATTGTTAGTTTTGTTAATGTTATTTCCTTTAACAGCTATGAGTGCATGTGAAACAGAACTGGAATATTTTACTACATCAGTATACATATTTGACAAAGTTAAAAAGATTCACGATATCAATAAAAAATTATTTACATTACATCGATTAACTAAAACTGAATTAAATGCATCATTGGTAAGATTAGAAAACAGTGCTAACTTGGTTGTAAAAACACAGAAGTTATATAAAGAGTGTCAACATAGGGATATGATATGAAAGTTTACATAAGCAAATATAGAGATCATTGGCTAAGTCCATATACTATCTGTGAAAAGATCTGTTGGTGGCGCGAGATCGACTACGATGAACCCTGGGTACAAAAGGTAGTTAAGATCCTAGATCCTGTTATGGGTTTATGGCGTGACTTCTTAGATTTTGTACATCCTAGAATTGAATACGTTAAGATTGATCCGTATGATACTTGGAGCATGGATAGTACCTTAAGTCCTATCATCTTACCAATGCTTAAACAGTTGCGCAAAGAAAAACATGGCGCACCATTCGTCGATGATGACGATGTTCCCGCTAACCTACGTAGCACTACAAAGTCGGCACAGCGAGCCAAAAAAGAAAGTTATGATACTGACGGTAATCATTTCAAACGTTGGGATTGGGCCATGGATGAAATGATCTGGGCATTTGAACAGCTAGTAGATGACACCTGGGAAGAACAATACTTTACAGGTAAGAGTGATATCGTTTGGATTCCTAGCAAAGAACTTGATGCCAAAGGTAAACCTTTAACTTATGAAATGAAACGTGGGCCTAAAGATACACGTAAATGGGACAAGAAAGGTTACGCTAAACATAATGCTCGTATAGACAATGGTCTACGATTATTTGGCAAATACTTCCGAGCACTTTGGGACTGATGAAATATCTCGTCCACACTATTGCTATGGGAGATGTGGAAGATCCAGAGATCTATGCTGCAGGTCCCATATTAGAGTTTGAGAATAGCGAAAAAGGTCGTTGGCTAATGGCCAATAGTTACAAACAATTAGAATATACCATACATCCAAATCATGAAACTTATGGGTGGAGAATAGTGTTATGGAGTTACTTAAACGACCAAGATTTAACGTTTTATAAATTAAAATGGGGAGAATAAAATGGCATACGATATATTAAAAGCCGCATTAGAAAAAAAGAAACAGGCTAATGCACCAGCAAAGAAAGGCAGTAAAATTGACAGCAAAGGAGCTCCTATCAAGGATCAAGTTGCCAGCCATAAACCTGCTAAGAAGTCAGCCGGAAGAGGCCGTTAATGAAATGTTTAGTTACAGGGGGTGCCGGGTTTATCGGACATAACGTTGTTCGTATATTAGAACAACAAGGACACGAATGTATCGTTATTGATACCTGCACTGACTATGGATTTATTCCCAAAGCAGAATTAACATACTTAATCAATGAACGCTCTAAACGAATCAACGCTCGAATAAGGCACATAGATATCCGTGAGAGCCAGTTCATGGATACTGTGTTTAAAACGTACAGGCCAGAATTAGTTATACACATGGCCAGCTTTCCTAGACAGAAAGTGGTCGAACAAAATCCTCTACTGGCCAGTGATATAATGTCTAATGGATTAATTACTCTATTAGAAAAAAGCAAACAACATGCTGTTCGGAAGTTTGTTTATATTTCAAGTAGTATGGTGTATGGTGACTTTACCGCAGATGTATTAGAAGCACACACATGTAAGCCACAAGGTCAATATGGTATCATGAAACTCATGGGTGAAAAGCTAGTAGAAGATTATCATCGACTAGGTGCATTTGACTATACTATCATCCGTCCAAGTGCTGTATATGGTGAGTGGGACGTAGAGGATCGTGTGGTCAGCAAGTTCATGACCATGGCCATGCGTGGTGAGACTCTTAAAGTCAAAGGAGCCGATGAAGTGCTTGACTTTACCTACGTAGAAGATACTGCTCAGGGTATCGTGCTTGCTGCGACTCAGGATATCGCTAATGGTAAAATTTATAATATCACACGGTGTGACGATAAACAATATACACTTAAAGATGCTGCCGAGCTTGCTATCAGCATCGCAGGTAAAGGTACGTTAGAATTAGCAGATCGTGATTTAAGTTTTCCTAAACGCGGCAGATTAAGCATCATGAAAGCACAGCGTGATCTGAACTATGCGCCTAAAGTTAGTGTAGAAGAAGGGTTTAGAAGATATTATGAATGGTATCAACAACACCCAAATTTATTAGAGTATTAAGTCGCGGACGCTGAGAACTTGAAATAATCCACGTCTTTTTCGTACATTTTTGCTATCAATTTAATGCTTTTTTCGCTGAAATGACGCTGAAATTCGTAATGATCGTAACCCGAGATATCTGGGATAGGAATATGGCACTCTAGATAATCTTGCACTGCTTTGAAGTCATTTTCTAATGTTTCAGCACGACAAATAAAGTCAACCCAATTATTATCATGGCTTATGAATTCAACCTGGCAGGTAAATCGAGTAAACCATCTGGGAAAATTAAATTCAATTTCAGGATTACAGTAATCTTCAACCCATTCATTTATTGGTTTTAAATCTAGCAGTGTCTGATTGTTCCAATCTAACCAATACCCTTCTGTTGATATTTTCCTATAGAAGCTGTAGATACGTTGCCACGGGTTACGTACCACCGACATTGTTTTACCTGTAGAATAATGTTCGCGTACCATCTGTAGATTGGGGTGATCAATCATCCAAGATTCTTCGTCCTCGACTTGGAAATTTGGTTTTAACCAATCGGCGATAATCTTTTTCATTGCCATGCCTGTACGTGGAATATGTACGTAACTTAATTCTGGTTTAGGTATGTAAAATGTTCCCATTATTTTATTCTAATTAATTTAATAAACCAACTACTCGGATCTAATTCCCAAACTTTCTCACCCATGATCCAATTTCCTGGATATCGATGGTGATTATTGTGCCACCCTTCACCAAAACTTAAAATATTAGCGATCCAGCTGTTGGTACTTTTATCAGGCGTATCATATGTACGATATCCTTGCGAATGTCCTAGAGAGTTTACTATTCCAGTCGCTAATAATCCCAGGGTAGCTGGTAGGCAATAAACAATTACTAGAAGTTTAACGTCGGACAGTGCTAGAATTAAAATAGTAACAATCAAAATCTTAATATAGTTTTTAAATATCCATTTATGCAGAGGATCTTTAACTAAATCTTTAACATACCTAATCGGAATATTTTCTACCTTCCATCCGTACCCGGTGAATACTGAAAATATTTTACTAAAATTTAGTTTGGTTTTTTGATAGGGAGTGTGTGGATCTAATTCTGTATCGGCATGTGCATGATGATATCGATGTAATCCCACCCACGATATGCCAGGTCCCACGGTCGAGTATATAGATATCACTGTTAAGACTTTTTCAATCCATTGATATGTTTTAAAACTTCTATGACACAATAATCTATGCAAAGTCACACTAATACCAATTCCTGTGATAAGAACATATACTATACCAGCAGCAATGATATATCTATGGTTTATACCATTATATATAAGAACTAAAGCGTAAACTGATGCTAATAAATTAAACAGTTGTATTAGCCTAATCTTTGCGTTCATGCTCCCTCCGGCAAACTGAGCCAAGTATCGTGATCAATGATTTTTGGATTCCAATTGGCAAATGTGTCTGGAACTGTGTCTTTATAAACAAAATTCTGCCAGCATTTTTGCACGTCCCAAGGACATGTCTGTAAGTATCCTTCTGGTTCTGTCCAATAGTTGTTGCTGGCAGACTGCATAGAACGCTTCCACACATTCCACCATCCTTTGGTTTTCTTCGCACGATTTTGCATAGTAATAAAATAACACTCAAAATCGTTGACAGCCATCAATGGATATATAATCTTTTCGTGTGCAAGGATAAATCCGTCAACTATATCTACTGGAGTAGATCTAAATTTTGGAAACATGTACAATCGATTAACCATTCTAGCGATATTTTTTGGATAACGTCCATTATTAAAAACACCAGCCATCATGATAGGCTCACCTGTAGATGTTTGATAAGCAACTGCGTAACCATTGTGCTCTTCAACAATCAGCTTTTCCTTAATATAATTACCTCTTAACCAATTGTTTTCTTGAAGGCACAGTTCGCGTACTTCTTCAAATTCAGCGCAGGTTTCGTGGTAAATCTTAGTGTGGGTATTGTTTAAATCGTATTTGTTGTGCATCACAGTATATTTACTTAAATATTAACAGTATGGGCGATATAATGAAAGTATTAAATTTTACTGTTTCTTCTGAAGATCTGCAAAATTATTACAGTACACTAACAGAACGATATCAACACTTAAACTGGAACTGGAATCAACACGGTGACAGTATCGTGCCCCAATGGCGTGATGCAGTTTATCAAGATCCTGCTAATTTGCTAACGCATGGATGGGCGATTCAAAGC
>Ga0222712_10003171_pt1 | contig 18146 bp, 10 predicted proteins | sample C33_657DmetaG_FD_165043 | JGI IMG/M metagenome (GOLD analysis project Ga0222712, IMG submission 165043) | Estuarine water microbial communities from San Francisco Bay, California, United States - C33_657D | ecosystem: Environmental > Aquatic > Marine > Unclassified | place: USA: California...
GACTGGTTAGAGTGCATTATCGCTCTGCCAAAAAATATTTTTTATAATACAGGTATTCCAACTTATATCTGGATCGTAAGCAATAAAAAGGAGGCTAAGAGAAAAGGCAAAGTGCAGTTGATTAATGCAATGGAATTGTATGAAAAGCTACGCAAGAATTTGGGACAGAAGAACTGTGAAATGAAACCGGCTCAAATTGATGCTATCACAAACTTATATATGGATTTTGTCGAGAGTGACATTTCCAAGATTTATCCAAATGAATATTTTGGCTATAACAAAATAACCGTGGAAAGACCTTTACGCCTATCTGCTCAGTTTACAACCGAAGCCATTGCCTCCTTGCGCTTTGATAAAAGCATACAGGAAGAAATGGAATGGACTTACACTCATTTTGGCGATGATTTGTATAAAGACATCAAGAAATATAAAGACAAGATTGAAGCTCATCTAAATAAGAACGAGGTAAAACTAAAACCTGCCGATAAAACAAAACTACTAAGTGTCGAATATTGGAAAAACCAATTGGCTTTGATGCAAGCAGCACAAAAGATTGCCGAAAAATTGGGAAACAAACAATTTGACGACTACAACAACTTTGTGCCTTTGCTCAACAAAACCATTAAGGAATTGAAGTTGAATATTGATGCCAAAGGTTTGAAATCCATTACTGATGCCATCACTTGGAAAAATGAAGATGCAGAAAGGGTAATTAAGAAAACCGAAAAAGACGGAACTATAACTTACGAAGCCGACAGCGATTTGCGTGACACCGAAAATGTGCCGCTTGACCAAGACATACACGAATACTTTAAACGTGAAGTATTGCAGCATATACCTGATGCTTGGATTGATGCAAGCAAAACCGTTAAAGGCTATGAAATTTCATTTACCCGCTATTTCTACAAATACATACCACCACGTAGCATTGAAGAAATTACGGCTGAAATATTTGAATTGGAAAAAGAAACCGAAGGTATCTTAAACGAAATTGTAAACGACTAATGGCAACTTTACAACCATATAAAAAATACATACCAGTGGTGTATGATTACGCTACTGAACTGCCCGATGGCTGGCAACTGTTGCCCAATATTGCCATTTTTAAAGAACGCATTGAACGTGGCCAAAATAATGAAGAACAATTGCTTTCTGTTACTGTAAGATCTGGAATTATCAGGCAAGAGGATGTTGAAATTAAAAAAGATACAACCCCTGATGATAAGAGCAGATATAAATTAATTGAGGTCGGAGATATCGCATTTAACCCAATGAATATGTGGTTTGGTGCTTGTGGCTATAGTAAGTATAGGGGGATAACAAGTCCAGTTTATACAATTTTAAAACCAAAAATAGATTTAAATCCAATTTTCTTCCATTATTTGTTTCGAACAAAGTTTTATCAAAATTATTCTAAACGCTTTTCCTATGGCATTATGGATGAAAGACTAAGTTTAAGGTATTTACACTTTAAACATATGTATAGCATTGTTCCTCCATTAGAAGTTCAAAACACTATAGTTGCTTACTTAGACAAAAAGAATGAGCAAATTGATACGTTTATCCGAAATAAAAAAAAGTTGATTGAGTTGTTGGAGGCTAATAAAAAAACAGTTGTAAAAGATGCTATCACTAAGGGAATTAACCAAAATGCAGTTTTTACGAAATATGATATTGATTGGCTTGACAAAATTCCGTCTCATTGGGAGTTGAAAAAAGTTAGATACATAGGAAAATTATATACAGGATCAACGCCAAATAGTGGGAATGAGAAATTTTGGGATGGAGATATAATTTGGATTACGCCAGAGGATTTAAGTGAGAAGGGGTTATTCTATATTTCAAACTCAAAAAGAAAAATCACAAAACTTGGACTTAAAGAAATTGGCAAAAGATTAGTTCCTGCTAACTCAATAATTCTGACTACACGGGCTCCTATAGGAAATATCGCAATTATTAAAACTCCTTCATCATTTAACCAAGGATGTAAAGCTGTTGAAGTGAATTCTAAAAGACATTTTTGCGAATTCATATATTATTCACTTTTAACTGGGGTGAATGAGCTACAAACATTAGGCAATGGCACGACTTTTACCGAATTATCTTCCGGTGCTTTAAAGAACTTCAAACTTCCGTGTCCACCTATCAATGAACAAATTGAAATAGTAGAATACATTAAGATTGAATTGAATAAAATAGATGGTGTAATTAACAGAACATTGAAAGAAATAAGTGCAATAAAAGAATATAGAGAAGCACTAATTGCCGATTTGATTATGGGCAAAAAATCCATTCCAAATTTACAAACAAATTAAGTATGCAATTTACAGATACCTCAGAAAAAGGATTCCAAAAGTTTATAGCCAACTATTTGGTAACGGAACAAAAGTTTGTTGAAACAAGAACAAATGACTTTGATACAGACTTCTGTATCAATACAAAGCAGCTAATGGATTTTATTGAAGCTACTCAAAAAGATGCTTTCGATATGATACAAAAGAAGGGCGAAAGAAGTTTTTTAGTCAGAGTAGATGATAAAATAAAGGAATTAGGAGTGGTTGAAGTGCTGCGTAAAGGCGTAAAGCACTTAGATAAAACAATTGATCTTTTTTATCGCAAGCCCTCATCGTCCTACAATGCAAAAGATGCAGCAAGATACGCTAACAACATTTTCTCTGTCACACAGGAACTTGTTTACAGTTCAGATTCATCAAATAAAAACAGATTAGATCTTACAATTTTTGTCAATGGAATTCCAGTAATCACTTGCGAGCTCAAAAACCCATTAAGTGGACAGCATGTACAAAATGGAATTAGGCAGTATCAAAATGACCGGGATCCCAAAGACAAAATTTTCTCGTTTGCTCGTTGTATGGTTCATTTTGCTGCTGATACAGAACAGGTATTTATGTGCTCAGAGTTGAAGGGTAAAACATCCTTTTTTATTCCATTTAACAAGGGGCAAAATGATGGTAAAGCAACCGGTTCATTTGGTGCTGGCAATCCTATAAATCCTAATGGTCTGAAGACGCATTATTTGTGGGAGGAAATCTTGAGTAAAGATTCACTAGCAAACATTATTGATAAGTTTGCTTCGGTAATTGAAGAAACTGATGAAGACACTGGTAAGAAGAAAAAGAAAATGATTTTTCCTCGATATCATCAACTAACATCTGTCAAGCTCATTCTAACCCATGCTAAAGAATTTGGCATTGGACAAAAATATTTAATCCAGCATTCGGCAGGTTCTGGAAAGACTAAGACTATTGCATGGCTTTCACATCAATTGCACGGATTGTTTGATAAAACAGGCACTACAAATATTTTTGACACTGTAATTGTTGTTACTGATCGCACAGTTTTAGATAAACAACTTAGTGAAGAGATTAAGCAATTTGCACCTATTATGGGAATCGTTGCAGCCATAACCAGTGATGGTGCAAGCAAAACATCAAATTTACGCGATGCAATAGCAAACAAGAAAAAAGTTATTATATGCACAATACAAACATTCCCTCACCTTCTCAAAGAAATGGAAGATTTAGGAAGTTTAAAGTTTGCTATCATAATTGATGAGGCTCATAGTAGTCAAAGTGGGGAAACTTCAGCAAAGATGAACGCTGTTTTAGCAGCCAAAGATGAAGATGACGAAGATGATGATGAACCAACGCTTGAAGATATAATCAATGAATTGATTGAATCTAGAAAGATGATAAAAAACGGATCTTATTTTGCTTTTACTGCAACTCCTAAAAATAAAACGCTAGAAACCTTTGGAGTTCCCAGGAATTATTTGAAAGACGGAGAAGAGAAAACGGCCTTTGATGCGTTTCACTTATACTCTATGAAACAAGCAATTGATGAAGAATTTATTTTAGATGTATTGCAGAACTATACTACATATAATTCATTCTACAAGCTTATTAAAGCAGTTGAATCTAATCCTGAGTTTGATACCAAACAAGCGCAAAAGAAATTAAGATCGTATGTGGAAGGTCACGAGTTTGCTATTGCAGAAAAGGCAAAAATAATGGTTGACCATTTTCATCGAGAAGTAAGGCATCTAATCAATGGTGAAGCAAAAACGATGATTGTCACAAAAAGCATCTTGGCAGCGATTAAGTATAAGCAAGCATTTGATGACTACCTTAAAGAGATAAAGTCTCCATTTAAAGCAATTGTTGCATTTTCAGGAAAAAAATCTTACAAGGGTGTTGAGTATGATGAAGTTAACATGAACAATTTTGAATCCTACAAAAATGACATTCCAAAAAATTTCAAAAAGAAGGAATATCGATTTTTAATTGTGGCGAATAAATATCAAACAGGATTTGATCAGCCTTTGTTGCACACAATGTATGTAGATAAGAAATTGAGAGATGTTCAGGCAGTACAAACTCTTTCAAGATTAAACAGGGCTTATAAACCCTTTAAGAAGGATACATTTGTATTGGATTTCTATAACTCTGCTGAGGAAATTAAAGAAGCGTTTGACCCCTACTTTACTTCAACAATATTAAGTGAAGAAACAAATCCTAATAAGTTAAATGACCTTATTGATGCATTGGAGAAATTTGAAGTTTATAATGAAGATGTTGTTAAGGACTTTTTTGAGAAGTATTCAAATAATGCCGATAGAAACATACTTGACCCAATCATTGATTCGGCTGCGCACATTTTTAAATTTGATCTTGAAATTGACAAACAGGTAGATTTTAAGATTAAGGTTAAATCATTTTTAAGAACATACAGTTATTTAGCCAAGTTACTAGACTTCAACAACCTTTATTGGGAACAGTTATGGTGGTATCTAAAGTATTTAATACCAAAGTTAATAATTGACGAAAATGACGATTTGGCACAAGGTATTATTGAGTCCATAGATATGGATAGTTATCGGCCGTCTAAACAAGGAACAGAAAAAATAACATTATTAGAAGATCCTGGTTTTGTAGCCCCTATACCAGTTACAGTTGGTGGAGGTAAGAGTGAACCTGAATTAGACAATCTTGAAAATATTCTTCAAGTATTTAATCATCGATTTGGCGATATTGATTGGACGGATAAAGACAAAGTGAATAAATTCCTCACTGAACAACTACCTGCTGAAATGAAGGCCGATAAAAAGGTTATGGATGCAATCACAACATCTCCTGATAAGCAGAATGCTAGAATTTCTTCTGATAAAAAAGTTGAAGAATTAATGCAGCAATACTTGTTTTCACAAACAGAGATTTTCAAGAAATTCTCAACAGACCAAGATTTTCAAAGGCGATACAAAGAGTTTGTTTTCGATACCATATGGCAATCGCATAATTCATCTTCAAATGACATTAGTATATAGATGCAAAATCAATAAAAATAATGCCCTGGGAAGAATTACTCACAAATATTTCAATTGGCTCAATTGTTGACCTTAAAGTAAAGTACAAGGACTTTAAGGCAAAGCAATTAGTTCTAGATTTTTATGGCTTTGATGCAGTTTTACCATTGAAGGAAATTTCAAATAACTTTGAATTGTCTTTTGCTTTATTTAATACTTTAAAAAAGGGAGAGATTATTTCTCTAGTACTCATCGATATTGATGATATAAATAGAAAACTGACATTTAGCACTAAAGTATTTAGAAACTCACTTGATGATATATTGTCTTTTACTCGTTGTACGAACATTGTAAATGGTAATTTTACTAGAAGAAGAAGTTTGCCTAATAATTTCCTTCTCGAACAAAGAAATACACTCGATCGATTAAGGGGCGATTTATCTTCAAATGAGTTGACTTTTCTATACGAACTTATTCAAAACGCTGTTGACCACCCGAATAGGAACTTCAACAACAATGTGAGTGTAAATTTTGAAGTTTTTAATGATTATCTTTTAGTTAAGCACAATGGAACATTATTTACAGAAAACAATTTTGAATCAATAACAGGCATACTTTATGGCGAGCAAATTCAAGAAGGGGAAAGAAACAGAATCGGTTACAAAGGAATAGGATTTAAATCTGTTTTTCGCTTCACAGATAACGCATACATCAGATCAGGAAATTTCAGTTTTAGGTTTTCTAAAGAAGAATCAGGGCATGATAAACCCTGGGAAGTTTTACCATTATTTCAACTTGAAAAAGATATGGTACCAAAAATCCCACAATTTCATTTTTTCAATGCTCCCGTTGCCTTTGCCTTTGAATTTAATAGTGACCAGAGTAGAAATTATGTGATAAAATATCTTAATCAATTAAGTCAGAATCCATATCTACTAATTTTTCTTGAAAATTTGACACAGCTCCAAATTAAAGCTCCAAGTCTAACATATATGGAAAATGGTGTTTCCAAATCATTTCCTGAGTTAGATGTTGATTTTGTTAAGCAAAAAACAAATAACCATGAATTTGATTCTATTAATCTTCTTGTTAACAGAATACCTCATAGTGAATGGCTTATTTATACAAAAAATGATGTTGTCATTTCAGATGATGAAGTCATTAACGAGTTACTTGATGAATCAATTACTGCAGTGCCCGCTAAAATGAGACATTTTAGAACACCAAGAATTACAATTGCGCTTCCAAATAAGACTCTAAACGATGAAGTTATAAATCTCTTTACTTATCTGCCGCTATCAAACTCGAAATTCAATTTACCTTTTCTAGTTAATGCCGACTTTATTCCTGACCTTGATAGAACTGATATCATTCACAATTTAAAGTATAATTACGAAGTATTAAAGTTTGTAGCAATTACAATAGAAGAGTTTGCTCAAAAATTGGCTAGCCAAAATCAATTTAAATATTTGAATACATTATTGCCGGATTTTGATATAGATTATCAAAGCTCCGGAAATGTTATTGTAAATCGGCTTTTAGATTTTTTACCACAAACAAAAATCACATTTCAAGGTCAAAATTTGCCATTATCAAACATTGCTATTGACAAATCTGACTTTGTAAATTCGTTTGGTTTAGAAACATATAAATCCTTAATAGATACAGATAACGTACCCTTAAATATCGTTTCAGACCATAAAAAAATCAGTAAGTTAATTGAAAAAATAAATCCTAAAGGTGTATTTGATTTTTCCATATTAAAAGAAAAGGTCAAGTTGGAAAGTTTCAAGGAATGGCTTAAAACCCCGACGAACAATTCGAATTTCCTAAAGTATTTATTGCAAAATAAATACTTAGATATGTTCAAGGACGAGTTTATCTTTCTTGGTAAAGATAATGTTTTGTATAAAGGTTCTGACTTGTTAATTAGTCTTGGTAGTGATGAATTGGAAATTGAATGGCTGAGTTATAATAAGGTAATGCACATTGGTGTCTTATCTAATTTATCAGAAATTCAGCTTCCATTGACTAAATATGAACCTATATCATTTATCAATGAAATAATTTGTAAGGAAAAAAAGGTTGAAATTATCACAGGACTTAAAAACGGTTCAATATCTTTTAATGATTTCTATTCTTACTTATCGAAACATGCTTCGAATCCATTATTTCCAGCAGCTGAAATAAAACAATTTCCAGTAAAAACATTAAGCAATATACTACCTGCTTGGTCTGATCAAATTTACTACAACACAAGTTCATTAAGCAAGCTCTTGTCTGAAAAGTCCTTACCGGATGGTATATACTATCTCCTGGATGACAATTGGAGTAGTAATTCTAATTTAAAAACATTATCGAGAATATTAGGAGCGTATGATTTTATAGAAACAGAGCCTTTACACTTTTTGCAGTCGATTATTACTGCAAATAAAGAAGTTGTAAACCGATTTTATTTACCCCAGAAAATAATAAATGCAAATTCTACTCTATGGGCATTTATACTATCAGCCTTTAAAAATCTGTCAGACCCTCAAAAAGAAAGTATTGCTGATATTATTAAAACATTTCCAGTATTATCCAAAAAAGGAGTTTTTAAGGAACTTCAAACTCTTTATTTGCCGTCTGAATATACTGACAACAATGCATTAGAAACTTTATCGCTTCAATTTCAAAATTCAAATATTGATTTTGTAAGTGCAGATTATTTGAAAGACCCTTCTATCGATAAAAATGAATTAAGGTCACTATTTAAAAAATTAGACGTAAAACTTGACACAAAGGACTTTCTAGAACATACATTGATCCCCAACCTTTATCAAATATCTCCGGATTTATTCGTTCCTGTGACAAGATTGTTATATGAAAACAGGGAGTGTGAGCCAATTATCAATTCAGTTATACGAAACTCTCATTTTAAACTAAAAACAAAAGAAGGTGTTTTTAAATCAATCCATGAATGCCATGTTGGATCTCCTTATATAGTTGCATCGCAAATTCCAAATCCATTATACTCTGTTCCATTACTAAATCAAATTTCTGAAGAATATTCAAGTTCGCATCTTGATGCTTGGCAAAGATTCTTTTCTGAAAAATTAAAAGTAAGTGAGCTTAAAAATAAAACAGAGATAATTGTCTTAAAACTAAAGTACATTGCTGATAACATAAATTTATTCCAATTCGAAGAAGTATCGGTTTCACTATTAAGAGATATTTACCTGCTTTATAAATCTGAAGAGCTATCACTGTCAAACACAAATCTTAACTACTTAAAAAGAATACCACTATTATGCAAAGGAGAAAACAATAGCAACTTTCATACTCCTAGTGCGATTCATTTTTCATCTGACTACAACCCTACATTCGATTTTGAAAATATATTTGGGTTAGAATGTGGAGTGCCGTTTTTATCAGAAAAATACAAATTTGAAGATGGCAAAGAATTAATCGAATTCTTTGAACAAATTGGCATTACGCAGCATTTCGACCAAAACAGGCACAGTGCAATCTGCCAAAACATACAAACTGCAAATGGCCAAATGAAACCTGCCAGCCAACTTTTCAAGTATGAACTTAAAAAATATGTGGGTGACTCTAATGTATCTTATGAAGACTTATCTAAGTTTTCATGCAATGGCAGGACACTTGAAGATGAATTAAAATTCAAGTCAAAACTTGATGTATCAATCATCTTGAATTACATTAATAATAACGAGCCAAATAAGAATGTTTTAAAAGATTTAATTACTAAACTGTTAAGTGTTTATATTTCAAATAACGACAGCAATCTAATTAATTCTTTTATTAAACAAGGTAAATTACTTACAACTGCAAAGTCATACAATTCAATTACTAACTTACATTTAATAGATGAGTCAATAAGAAGCGGAATTCGTGAAAATGAATATTTAATTGACCCATTATTTAACAAGCAGGAACAAGATAGGGATCGTTATCTTAAGCTTTTCAATATTAAAAATCTTAAAATAGAAGATTTTAACCCTCACTATGAAAATGCGGTAGCAGATTTCGAATTCACTAAACGTGTAAATGATCGACTATTGTTTTTAGCATTTGATAGCGATAACGAAAATTATTTAGAAATCGAAAAGGCATTCAAAGAGAAATTTGGGCAATGGAAAATAAATAAATGCTCTAAAATTTCATTAAAATATCCAGCAACTGAAAGTAAGATTATTAAAGAAGACAGTAAAACATTCGAAATAGTAAATGAGAAAGTAATTTACTACATAGGAAGTTGGTTTGACCCTAGAGTAAATCCAGTTCTTGTCGACTGCTTAAGCAAGAATGTTTTAGGTTTATATAAACAGCGTGCATTCCTTCAAGATATGTTATTGAATGATCCTATTGCTATTATTGAGGATTTTGAAAACAAAGGAAGAGTTGTTCCTGAAGAATTGAAAAGGAGATTTAATTTTTCACCTGTTCAAAATCAACCACTAACATATCAAAATCATATCGAGGAAATTCCTATTTCTGATGACACGAAATCTGATATTTCAAAACCAGATGAAGACAAAAAAGATGACGGTAAAAAGGATGAATCTAATTCTAAGTTTATAGAGGATGTTAAAAATTTTATTTCAGATCTTGAGGATTCAGAATGGAGTGAATTTATACCTGAGCTTAAAAGCCTTTTAGAACTTTCTTTAGCTCAACCAAAAGAAAGACAAAAATTATTTAATCTTATTGCAAAACTAAAATTGTCGAAAGAAAGAAATATACAATTCGACATCGCAGATAAAGATTATAATCATTTGGAGAAAGATGATGAAAAATATTTTGTACATAGTGCTAGAGGTGCGTTTGCATACATTCATCCTAATGAAATATTGCAGATGCGAAATAAAGGATATAAAATGGCTTTGGATTTTAGCACGAAATCTAGAATAAAAATTTATCATACTGCTGAAGAAATACTAGAACTAAATACAAATCATATCTTGGCATACCAATATGAAAAAACGATGGAAGATTTATTTTCTTTTTGTGAAGCCAATAGAGATGCCAACAAGCATTTGCTTGTTATAGACAAAGATAATTCCGGTGAAAAGTCTAAAGCCTTATTGAAATTACTAAATATTGAAGATGATTATCAATAACAACAAACACATAGGTCTTATTCAAGATGAGCGGATTTTTCAAACCAATGAGTTCGAAAAAACATTAAGAAAACAAGCAGCTAAAATGTTCATTGATAATGAACTATACATTTGTCGGTTTCAAGGATTTGATGAGGCAAGGGGAAATATAATTGTAAAGTTTGACCATAAAATATGTAATCCACCAAGGAGAAATGAAAATCTACAATGCTTTGTATCTTCAATTCAAGATGAAGGGGTTGAAAATTGGGGAGGTATGACTTATCAAGACTTACGCACAAATGTCTCGGTTCAATTTGAATGCAAAACAGTTTTTTTTAATTATGAGAGAGACCACACAATTGTTGGTTTGTCTGGCATCAAAATAGAAGATGTAGCAAAGTATGAAAAAAATGCTCTGGTCTTTTTAGCTCCAACAGATCCTCCATTACAATATCTCATTAATCTTGAGGATTATCTAAGAGAAACCAATGTAAATTCAAATAAATTATTACAATTAAACATAGAAAATCCTCAATGGAATCCAAAGCCCTTAGTTGTAGACGAGCAAATTTTGACTAAACTACAGGCAGATTTTGTAGAAAATGATATTGTTATTATTCAGGGCCCACCAGGAACAGGTAAGACATATCTAATGGCATTATTATGTAGCGCTTTGCTTAAATCAGATAATAAAATTCTAGTTACAGCTTTAACCAACAGAGCTTTAATTGAACTTGCAGAAAAAGAACATTTAAAACTAGCATTAGAGCAAGGTAAAGTTTTCAAATCTGCACTTACAGCAGATGAAAGTAAAAATAAGAAAGTAAAAGGCTTGCAGTCATTCAAAAGCATGAGCCGCGAGCAACCTCCAATGCTTTTGGCAACTTACTATATCATGAGTCAGATTGCTATGAAAGCTGTTGAAGATGAACATTTTGATTATGTAATTATTGAAGAAGCCAGTCAAGCCTTTCTTTCAACCATTGCCTTGGCAAGAAAATTGGGTAAAAAGTGCATTGTAATTGGTGATATTAAACAACTTGAACCAATATTTTATAAAGAGTTTCCTATAAATAGCGCTAATAATTATCATTGGATGGTGTGCGGACTAAAATCAATTAGCTATTATTTGCCGCGTGCAAAGCAATATATTTTAACAGACTCATTTCGACTTACAGAAAACTCTGTACAATTAACAAATCTCTTTTATGACAACATGTTAAAAAGTAAGTCTGATGAAAAACTGCCGCTTGATTTCTCATCATATGCTCTTTTAAATGATTCACTAAACTGTAATGGTGGTTGCAGCATACTAAAATTCAATCTCCCAAATGGCAGGATACCGTCCCTAGAGTGCAAGAATTACATTATAAACCTTATTAATCAAATTAAATTATTTAATACTAAATCTGAAATCGCTGTTCTAGCATTCAATCGAGATTCAGTACGTTCTCTTCAAAAAGATATTTATTCAAATTGTAAAAATACCGAGAATGTTTTAATTGAAACAATTGACAGAATTCAAGGATTGACAACCGATTTTTGTATTTTCTTTATTCCAAATGAAAGTGTTCCTTTTGCCCTAAATCCAAATAGATTTAATGTAGCAACATCAAGAGCAAAGCTTTGCACGCTAATAATTTGTGATTCAAATATTTCGGAGTTCTACACTCATATAGATGAAAATGTAAAGAAGTATCTTGATAATGTTAAATTGGTAAAATTTTCTGAAGAGATTAAGAAATCTGACGTTGCAGTAAATGTGGGAAATAAAATTCAACAAGGTAATTTTTCTATAAATATTATTGATAAAATAGACCTAACCAAATTTGAAAAGACTAAAAAAGAAATTTCAAATGTGAAAGAAAATATTTACATCATTGACACCAATGTATTTGTTGACCAGCCAGATATTATTTCTAAAATTGACCAAAAATATAAAATTGTTCTTTCTGCAAAAGTGATAGACGAATTGGACTACTTAAAAATATCATTAACTGAAGAGCAAAAGCGAAATGTTCAGAAGGCATTAAGACAGATAAACAAGAGCATTGATAAACGTGGCATTAAGATGGAAACGGCAGACTTGACTTTGTTGCCAAATGACTTTAATAAGAAATCACCCGATAATTTCATTCTAACGGTTGCTCTTAAATTTAAATGGAAGAATCCTATTATTTTAACATCTGATAATGCGCTACAAATTAAAGCAAAGGGTCTAGGGGTTACAACTATTAGTCTTAAAGAATTTTTAAATCAAAGGAAGTACAAATAGAATTCATTTGCATTTTATCTCTATGGCACTACCTGCATTAAATATTCCAGTTGAAGATACTTTACCCTTCACTACTTGAATAATTATATCCTGTTTTTTTATGATTGCTCATTTATTCCCTTTTTTATTATTCATATTCTTTTTTAATTTCAAACAACTAAATTTCTATATCAAATGACCCATAATATACAGTATGAATTAATGGCACCTGATTTTGTTAAGGAACGTAACAGCCGATTTCGGGAAGCATATAAGTATTTATTAATAACAATAGATAGGATTCAAGGATTTTTAGAAGATGAGTATTTGAGGGGAAGGATCGAGAGTGATATGGCTAAAAAAGAAGGAGTTAAGTCAACTATTCTTCAATGTTCAACTCCATTTTGTATTATTTCACTTGGGTGTGATGAAATGGGACGATATAATTTGGTTTATAGTCTTGATTATCGTATTCAAGAAATGATTGGAAATGAAATGGCAAGCGGCCTTATTAGAAGAATTTACCAATTTACGCCAGGTGATATGGAACCCTTTGTGTTAATTGGCAGCCTATATCATGATTGTATTGAATCGTATGATCAAGTTAATCTAGAGATGCAAACAGAAAAGCTTCACATATTTCACCTGAAAGAAAAAAATAACTAGTGTTATTATGTTCTTTATTTTTAAAAAATATAAATAATAGAAATCAGCAAGTAATATTATTTAGTATTTTCTTTTTTAAATTTTTATTTAATTTTTAATAAGCTTTTCTCAATATTAATACTATTAGTGTTATTTCTATTGAAAGTTCTAACGAGTTGATGTTTAACTTAAATTATTTACAATTTCCTCAACATTTTCTAATGTAAAGAGTAAAGAGTCTTTCAGAGGTAAGTTGTAATTAATTGCTTCATTTATTGTTTTGCCAATTAATGGATAAAATTCATATTTATTTAAAAAATCAATTTCATTATAGTATATTTTTTTTAGTTCAAATATGAGCCAGCTATAATTATAAGCATATTCGGAAATAACGTAAACATATTTTTGATCTTTATTTTCAATTTCTTTTTCAGAAATAATAAGTCCAGCACCTTGAAAAAGGTTATCGCTTTTAAATAACTGGTTGTTTTGAATTATTTTTTTTAAATTATTAGTTTTCATTTAATTTATATTTTTCATTTCCCAAGTATACCCATGCATATTCAGCATTATATTCATTGTTTTTATTGTCTTCTTTGGTTATTTTAATAATATATCTGTTATAAAGTAATTTATCAACTTCCTCAAATTCATCAAGTTTATTAATGTAATTTTCATATTCATATAACGGTATTTTTTTATAAAAGTAAGATTTTAATTCAACGAGATCACCTTCAATTTTACATTCATTTTTTTCTTCAAAAGTCAATGCATTATAAATCTCATTTGTTTCGGTTTTTATTTTAAATAGTTTGTAATCTTTATAAATATTATATTTTTTATATAGCAACTTCTCTTTTTTTAAATTTAATACTTTTTTAAATGTTTTTTTATTTCTTAAAACTCCATAAACAAAAAATTTATTTGTTGGGATATTAAAAACTTTATATAGGAATTTGAAATTGTATTTAAGGGCATAATTATTTAATTCTGTTGATCGTCTAATTAAATTGATTTGATAATTAAGTAAGTCAAATACAAATTTCTTTTCTAATAATTTATTCTCAATTAATTTTGCAAATAAATTTAAAAAGTTCAAATAAGCAGAAATGTCATTCTCCTTGAATTCTATTTTATATTCGTTTTCTTCTTCTGAATTATTATAATTTCCTTCTATAATTTTCTTTAAAATAATTTCTTTTTCATGTTGTTCTTTTGTTGACTCACATTCTAAAAAATCAGTTATTTCTTTAAATTTTTCATTGTTAAAAAATTCTTGAATTAGTTTTATACCATATTCTCCCTCTGTTGCACGTTTATTTAAGTTTAGTTGATAAATTATGAATAAGGCACTAGTAAATGTTAAAATATTAGCTACTAAATTATTTATATCATTATTTTTATTTTTAATATTATTCAAGTCATATCCAAAATGTACATATAGGTATATGATTAATATTAAAATTGGTAGAACAATTATTATATTAAAGCAATTATTTTTTTTACACATTATTTTAGTTTAATTCTAATTTAAAAATTTTTAATATTATCTATGGGACAACATTAAATTCAATAATTGAATAAGAATAAAATAGTGTATATGTTAACCCTTGGCCATTTCCTGTAATATTAGTAGCTTCTAGTGTAACTACATCCCCTCCGTTTAACCATGAATAAGTTGTCGAAACATTTCCATTTACTTTTATTACCTGAGTATTACCGCTTGTTATATACCATGATTGCAAAGAATAATAACTTAAATTTACTTTCCATACTTTTCCAGTTGGAACTGTAAAAATAGTTGCACTTGCAGCAGGGTTAGTTGTGTTTGAAGGCACTGCTAGATTACCAGCATTATTTATTATTTGATTAAACACTAATTTAGCGGCAAATGTTGATTGAGTTAATAGTATTAATACAAATGTTAAAAGTAATAATTTAGATTTCATAATTTTTAAATTTTAAAGAGTTAATAGGTATAATAAAGTTAGTATATCGTCTGAGTTGCTAGAGCCTCCTCCAAGCAAAGAAACTCCTGTTCCCCATCCAGTACTTGTTTTAGGGCCAAATAAAACATAAGTTGTTGTGTTTAAATAAAAATCCCCATTGTTGCCAATTGAAGATGTTGGATTGCTTGTGCCATTTAGCATAGTATTGCCATTGTTACCGGCTACACCTTGTATGCCTTGTAAACCTGTTGGGCCCTGAGGGCCTTGTGCACCTGCTGCACCTTGTGGTCCTGTAGCGCCAGTTGCACCAGTTGCACCAGTTGCACCAGTTGCACCAGTTGTACCATTACAAACATATTTTGTTTGTGCTGTAATAACTTCATTGGCATCTAAACTACCATTGCTATTTACATCTACACCAATCTCAATTTTTATTCCACCAGCAGAGCAAATTGCACCTGCAGGCTCAGTACTTGTTTTTGTTAAAGAATTTAATCCGTTAGCGCCAGCTGCTCCTTGAGGCCCTTGTGCTCCTTGAGGTCCAGTTGCACCTGCAGGGCCCTGCGCACCTGTCGCACCCGTAGGTCCAGTAGGACCAGTCAAACCAATTGGTCCTTGTGCTCCTTGCGGTCCAGTAGCACCTGTAGTGCCAGCTGCTCCTTGAGCACCTGTTGCGCCAATAGGTCCGGCAGGGCCTTGAATACCTTGTGAACCCGAAGCGCCTTGAATTCCATTGCAAACATATTTGGTTAAACTTGCATTTATTTCTGCTATATCTAAAATACCATTGTAATTATTATCTAAGCCAAATTCAATTTTAATTCCTCCTGCAGTACAATTAGCTCCAGCAGGTTCTAAAGTTGTTTTAACAACTTGATTAAGTCCATTATTACCGCTTGGTCCTTGTGGGCCAGTTGCTCCTGTAGCACCTGCTGCTCCTGTGGGTCCGGCAGGGCCAGTCAAACCAATAGGTCCTTGCGGTCCGGTTGCTCCAGCAGTGCCTTGAGCTCCAGTTGCACCAGTTGGCCCAGCGGGTCCTGTTAAACCAATAGGTCCTTGTGGGCCGATAGCCCCAGTGGATCCAGGTATACCTTGAGGTCCTTGTGGGCCAGCAGGTCCTGTTAAACCGGGAGGTCCTTGAGGTCCTGTTGCTCCTGTATTTCCAATGGGTCCGTTACAAATATATTGGGTTAGAGAAGGGGTAACTTCAGAAGGATCTAAAAATAAATTGCTGTTGTAATCTATTCCAAATTCTAATTTAATTCCACCAAATGGGCAATTCAATCCAACAGGTTCAGTAGTGTTTTTAATCAAAGAAGTATATCCGTTAGATCCATTAGATCCGTTCATACCTGCACTTCCTTGCGGTCCTTGTGGACCAGCAGGTCCTTGAGGTCCTGTATTGCCAGATGCTGCATACAAGGCATAGGGTACTGATAAAAGTTGATTCGTTCCTAAGTTTATAAAAGTAACACCTGCATTGGTGCTTACTTCTACTTTTATATATCTATTGCCTGCTCCCCAATTGATGGCTGCAAAGTTCCCTTGCAATAAAGAGCCTGTTCCAATGGCAACATTATAAAGTCCTAAACTATTAGTTGTAGTGTTGTGTTGTTCTAAAAACAAAACATTGTTAGCGATATCTAAAATGCTAATTCTTAAAATAACAGGTGTGTTTCCTAATGGGTTGCCTACGCTATTTCTAATCAAACCTTGATAGTTTAATTTATTGGGAGCTTGAGCAAATGCACCTATGCTAATTAAAATAATTAGAAGTAGGGTATAGTTTTTCTTCATTCTATATTTTTTGAAGTTTGTAGGTTTGTACTTGTGTAGTTTGTGCATTGAGATCGCTAGTGTAAAATACTTTAAGGTAATAGGTACCAACAGCTACTTGGGTTAAGTCTAATCGAATGACATCATTACTTTGCAAATTGTATTCTTGCAAGAATATAAATTGTCCTAAAGAATTGGTTAAATAAAACTCCATTTTCCCTGATGAATAGAAATTGGGCTTCAAACTGATATAGTCAAAAGTAGGTACTGGATAAACTGCCAATTCGGTATTAGAGATTGTGGCTGAAGGTTTGTACTGCCCATCATTAAATCGCTGTTGCAATAATCCTTGCGTTACTATGATTGTAGCTTGATATGAAGAATTTACCAAAACCATTTCTCCAATATTAAATTCATAAACCGTTGTTCCATTGGTTACAGATCCTCCAACGGTGTTGAGGATACTTGGGGAAATATATTGAGCTTTAGCAGTAATACCACTAACAAAAAGAAATATGAAAATAATAAGGGATTTGACTTGATGGTACATCAATACAAATATAATAAATTGGTTAATATAAATTCAGTGATTTGTATGTCATGTAATTGAATATAATCGAGTATGGTTGCTTTTTCTATCTAAGCATAATTTTCTTATCAAGTTGTCACGTGTAATGGCTATACAACATTTTACAACATCTTGCTACATATGTTTTAATAAAATTGAAAATCAATACATTATGCTATCTATCTAAATTGACACTTGCAATTAATGTTGTACATAAGATGGGCTTTGTTGTAATGAATTGCAATAAGATGGGAAAATTTTCATAGAAATGTTGCTCACCGTTCGAAGTGCAAGCGTTGGCACCTAGCTTCCTTAGGATCGGAATTGATAGTAAGCATGAACAACTTCCTGCTTATATTATTTCAATGAAATTACAAAGTTATTGGTTATTCTTAATTAAAGTACAATTCAATTCCACTTTGTACTGTTGTTAGTTATTATTAGGATTTTTAATCCTATAACGATTTACTTAGTAATCTACTTACAAAGTAATTCAATTTCAGTGTTTTGATAATATATGATGATT
>Ga0222712_10003172_pt1 | contig 18145 bp, 38 predicted proteins | sample C33_657DmetaG_FD_165043 | JGI IMG/M metagenome (GOLD analysis project Ga0222712, IMG submission 165043) | Estuarine water microbial communities from San Francisco Bay, California, United States - C33_657D | ecosystem: Environmental > Aquatic > Marine > Unclassified | place: USA: California...
ACTCTAATACTTTTTAATACAATCTGGATCTGTATATCGTTGACGATTATATTGAGACATTTAATGGCTTAGGTATGGATATGAAAGAGATTATCGCTGCATGGATTATTAAAGTTAATCCAAAGGATAGTCAAAAGAAGCTAGCAGAAGAAAGGTATGAGATTTGTGAACAATGTCCTAAAAGAGAGACTTTGTTTAATAATCATAAATGGTCTGAGTATTGTGGAGAATGCAGCTGCTTACTAGAGGGTAAAGTCTTTAGCCGTCTGTACGATGGATGCCCATTACATAAATGGCTCCCAGTAGAAGATAAATACCTAAGCGAAAGCTCTATAATTAAGAAAGATAAAACAATTATATGATACCAGGTTTAATTCAGATAGATAATTTTTTAGAAGATGAATGGTCTATTAGAGACCAGGCTTTAGAGTTAAATTATACTCCTTCTTTTGAAGAACAAGGCTGGAAAGGTTATAGATGTTTAGAGCGTAACGAATTAACCCTAAAGGTAACTGACTTAGTTAAAGCAGAGTTATCTAAGAGAGATAGTAAGTTCGCTACAGCAGCTTACGATTGTTATTTTCATTATACGTTAGAAGATACTACTAAAGAAAAAGGATATAATAAAAACCGTATACACAAAGACCGTAAAAAAGACTACGCTGGTGTAATTTATCTTGCACCATACCAAGTTCCTGATTCCGGCACCGCTTTTTACGATGATAACTATATTCAGATAGGAGAGGTTGAAAACGTCTTTAACAGATTTGTATGCTACCCTGCTAATATTAATCATGCAGTTCAAGAACCTTTTGGGGACTCTATAAAGAACGGAAGATTAACCTTCACAGTCTTTATTGAATTCAAACAGAAGCAATCTAAAACATTAATATAATGACAGTACAGCAGTATAAGATTTCAGATACACTTTCTTTCTACAAAGCTAAGTATGACTGGGAGTATGGACAAGATGAGATTGGATACAGAGTACGTCAGAATAAATGGTTACTGGGTACAACAGATTTTAACACAACTGAAATAAAAGTAAGAAGTGCAGAGATAGATTCTGTAGTAGATTATGGAATTCGTATTGCAATGAGACTATCAGAGATAGATACATTACATAATAGAGCATGGACGGGAAAGACCTGGAGTTATATTCAAGATAAAAACTCTAAAGATCCTGATAACGGATTTCATGTTCATACCTCTGCTATTAACTTTCCGGACACTAGAGTAAATGCTCCTATCTTAACTGACTGGACTTACTGTTTCTACTTACAAGTACCGAATGACCTACAAGGTAATGAAGGTAGTTTATTACTTAAAGATAAGGATGGTAAGATTTATGCTATTAAGCCAGAAGAAGGAGATTTTATATTCTTTAAAGGAGATGTAGAACATAAACCAAACTTAGCTCCTAATTCAGAAGGAACTAGAATAGCTATTTGTTCTAACATTAGCTTTAATATAACAGAGATTAGAAAATGATAATATACGACAGCCTATTCCCAAAAGAGTTTTGTGAGTCTATGATTTACGAAGGGAAGTATGCTGTTGAAACTTCTAACGGAAACTTTTACAGATTTACATACCCTCCTTACAGGTTTGCAGTAGATGCAGAGAATTATTTATTAGGAGCAGGCTTCAAAAGTCAATGTGACATAACATACTTTAGTAAAAGAATCCCAGGAGATATATCAATATACAGTCAGCTTCAAGATAGTAACTATACATCTTTGATTTACTTTATAAACGACAATTACAAAGGCGGTAATATTATAACAAAAGATAATATAGTAGAACCAGTATACAACAGAGGGGTCTATTTTGATACAGAACTAGGTGTAGATTTTAAACCTGTATTAGAAGGTACTCAATACCTCTTAGTAATGTACTTTAGGAAAGAGCCAATTAAGTACAATAAAAGCATTATATAACTCTAGCGGAAGTCTTCTGACTAGATATTTATTTATAAACGAATTAATTTAAACTCAAAATATGAAAGCTGTTTTAATAGGAAGTGACTTCTTACTTGACGATAACGGTAACGCTAGGTTAGTAGAGCTGAATACAAGCACAGGTATATACCAAAGTATGTTACCTCATTTAGATTTTACTGGATTAGAAAACCTTTTCCAAGCAAATTCAATAGAGGAGGTAGTGTATATCTTCAACGACCAACAAGTAGTAGCAGATCCTAAGTTTAGAGTAAACATCTCTCTAGGAACTAAATTACAGACAATCTGTGAAGCAATGGGTATCACATATACACCATACCAGGTTAATACCTATGCAGCTACAGTTCCTTATATTGAAGATGCTCCTACTAAATTTATCTTAAGACAAGCTTATGATGGAACAGCTTTAGTAGATGAAACATATTGTGCAGATAAATTAAACTTACAAGACTTAATTCAAAGCCAATCATATGCAATTCCGACGTTCATAGATACTCCGGAATACAACCTTACAACTCTAACAGAGTTTGATACAGAGAAGACTCCAAACTTGGTTGTTAAGTCTAGATACCCTCAATACGATGCAAAGGTATATCCTCAAGCACATAAAGTAGAAACACAAGAACAATTAGATAGCTTGAAAGGAAGCACAACAGGTGCTAATTTTATTCAAGAGTTTATCAATTCAGAAAATAATATTAAAGACGGAAGATACTCTATCATTAGAAGTATTGATTTGGTATACGGAGGAAACTTAGATACACTTCACTTAGGTTCTTACCATCAGACATCTCCATATGCATTAGATATATGGCCAGATGAATTAGAAGCAGGCTCAACAGCTCTAACTAATAAATCTAGAGTTAAATGGATTAGTAAGTTAGGAACAGATGAGCAAAAAAATATCTACCACGTAGATCAAGATACCAAACTTGTATCACCTACAGGAGGGTATATCGCAATTAACGATGTAGAACAGGGAACAGTTGTAAAATCAGCTAACTTCAGTAACTTCCCAACTGGCTCTTATGTAGATGTATTTGGTTACTCTTCCTCATTTGCTGAAATGGAAAGCACTTTAGTTGTTAATACAGCTACAGTTGTAGGCTTCCAGAGTTCTAGTTTAGAGACAGTTTATTTAAACGTTACTTTAGAAGATGGAACAACTTGGGATGATTCAACTAGATCTACTTTCTACACAGAAGTAAGTGGCAGTAATGTAACTCGATTCAAATCTTTAGGTCAAGTAGATTTAGGAGATAAAGTAATCTTACTAGACGTAGCAACAGACAGTCTAGTTAAAAAAGAAATCACAGCATTAGATCCAGTATACGATACTAAGTTAATTTACGAAGTAGACGTAGAAGAGCAAGATATATTCTTATCAGTATTAGACGAAGCAACTAATATAGCATTAGTACAACACAACCCATGTTGGTGTAATGGATATAACTGCGGATGGTATAGCTGTTATAACTCTTGCTGGACTTGTCAATCTCAATGCTTTATCGGAGAAGCTATGGTAACTACAGCTGATGGACAGAAAGAGATAAAAGATATTCAGATTGGGGATGTAGTACAGTCGTTTGATTTAGTTCGAAATGATGTAGTAACTAAGACGGTAAAAGGATTATGGAAGTCTGACTACGATAGTAAATTAGTAATTATCAACGGAATAAGAACTAAAGCAACAATAGGACACCCATTTGCAATAAAAGACTTCGAAGGTAATATCAGCTGGGCTGCAGCAGATCCAGATGCAGATAAAGAATTCCACGGAGACTTGACAGTTGAGAAGTTAGAAGTAGGTAAGTACTTTATTAACTTAATGGGCGATTGGGTAATTGTAGACTCTATCGAATTTGAAGACTTTAAAGGAATTGTTTATAATATATCAGTAGAAGATACTCATAACTACATTGCGGAAGGTATCTTAGTACATAACATGGCAAAAAAATTAAATTAATATGGCAAATATAGTAGATATTGTAACGGTACCAACAGTACCCGTAACAGATGAAAAAGTAAAAAACGTAATTGAATCAGTATTTAGTTTAATTCGAAACAAGCATTTATCGTAAAAATTAAAAAGGTTATATGTTAGTTGATAATAAGTTTTTGTTTCTTAAAATACCGAGAACAGCTACAGTAGCATTTGAACGTTCCTGCTTTTTAGCAGGACTTTCTATTAAGTACCCTAGTGATGATATCTTAGCCCAAAGACAGGCAGATAAAGGAATAGAACCACGCCGCCATGCTCATCAAACAATCTCGAAACTAAGAGAGTACTTTGGGTACGACTACCCGGTTATTGCTATAGAGAGAGAACCCCTAGAGAGGTTCCTTTCTGCATGGAAGTATGTAATTAAGTTTGTATCAGAGCAACATCCAGAAATTTCAAAAGTATTAGCTCAAGTAAGTACTGAAGCTTTTATAGATGCCTGGCAGTCTGAAATAGGGTATAGCTCTAATCTACAGGATATTGAGAAATGTTCTAACTTCTTTAAAAGATTAGTTAAAGGAGGTCTACCGTACAATAAGAATACTTATATGATTTTCACTTCGGTAATGACCGGTCCATCTCGTTGGCATGAGAATGATAATAGTATACTATATTTTAATATAAAAGACAATGTAGCCTTAGAACAGTATGTAAGGTCTATAACAGGAAAACCCTTTGAATTTATTATAACAAATCATACAAAAACAATTGATACTAATCTATGTATTGATTCTACTTTAGAAGATTTTTATTTCACATTAATAGAACCACCTTACAAGAAAGTAAATACGTTAATTTAATGAAAATCTATAAGCAGTTTTTTAATAAATCAACACATACAGCTTTATGTAACTATGCCTATAAAAGTAGTTATAAAAAAGTACAAGACGGAGTTTATAATTTTAGAGGAGTTAACGTAGAAGGACCTCTTCGAGATAAAGTAGAAAAAGTATTTCGAGAATACGGACTTACAGGTACACTGGAAGTGTTGAGAATTCAACGAATTGATGAAAATTTTAAAGTAGTAGAACAGTTCCACACTCATGATTCTTCTTGTATAGAAAATGTAGTCTGCTTTCTTAATGATGAACTCACAGGAGGAGAGTTTGAATATATGGAGTATAATATTAAAATGATATACCCAGAAGCGAATACAGCTTTAATTTTTGCACCTGAAACTCCACATAGGGTGAACCCTGTAATAAAGGGAACGAGGTATACTTTAGTTGCTTTCTTAGCAGAAAATTCGTATCTTAACAAACAAGACAAGACTTTAATATGAAAAAAATAGTTGTACTAGGAGGAGGAACAGCAGGCTGGTTGACAGCTTTATATGCAAAACACCTTTTCGATAAAGCGGAAGTTACATTAGTAGAGAGTTCTGAAATTGGTATACTAGGAGCAGGAGAAGGTTCTGTGCCGATGATGCCTCTTTTCTTACAGACATTACAAATACCTTTAGGAGAGTTTAAGAGAGAAGCTCATGCTACTTTTAAAACAGGTATCAGATTTACTAACTGGAAAGGAGACGGTACAAGCTACTTACATCCATTCTTAGCACCTCCAGGTAACACCTTAGACTTTAAAGCAATTCACTCTTTAGGGTTTAATCATGCAAGTAAGATCCCCAATACAAACTCAGCCTACTATATAGTTAACGCATTAGCTAATAAAGAGAACTTAGAAGAAGTTATACCTGTTAACGCATTAGTTAATAACATGAAGAGTCCTTTCTACAACTTAGAAAACAAAGTACAAAGCTCTTCAGGATATTCCTTTCACTTTAATGCCCGTAAAGCAGCTGTCTATCTAGCAAAGATAGGAGAGGGGAGAGGTATTAAGAGAGTTGATTCAAAGCTTAAGCAGATAAATTCTAAAGAAGATGGAACAATTGCTTCAATAGAGCTTAAGAACGGACAAGTTTTAGATCTAGACTTTATATTTGACTGTAGCGGATTCAATAGATTAATTATAGGTAACTTTTATAAGACAGAATGGATTTCGTATAAGAAATATCTCACAACAGACTCAGCTGTCCCTTTCTTTGTACCGCATAAAGAGAAAGTCTTACGACCGGAAACTAACTGTGTTGCTATGAAGTACGGATGGATGTGGCAGATACCGGTTAAGCATAGATGGGGAATGGGCTATTCATTCGATAGCAATTATATAACTCCGGAACAAGCTTATGATGAGATTGAAGAGGTACTAGGACACCCTATTGAAAGATTAGGTAAAGTATTTCAATTCAACGCAGGAAGGTATAAAGACGTATGGGTTAAAAACTGTATGGCAGTTGGCTTAAGTTCAGGCTTTGTCGAACCTTTAGAGGCTACTTCTTTGATGATTGCTTTAATGCAACTAGTTAACCTAGATCCATCTCTGATGTCTGAGAATAACCAAGAAGACCTAGACCAATACAATAAAGCTATTGCAGGATTGAATCACGAAGTAATGTGCTTTCTATACTACCACTTCCACACTAATCGAGAAGACACACCATTCTGGAAGAATTATAAAGATAAGGTTAATGTACCGCCTGGATTAGATAAGCTGTTGAAGCTATGGGAGAGAAGGACTCCTAAGAATCTAGACTTACACGAATTGACAGGAGGAGAGGTATTTGATATCTACAGCTGGTACATAGTAGGAGCAGGTAATGGAACGTTAAATATGGATCATATCGAAAAAGAGAATAAGCTCTTAGATTTGGATAACAAATTAAAACCATTCAGAGATAATTTAAGAAGCCATTTAAAAGAAGTTATCAATAACTCTATAGATAACATACAGGTACAGTATGGAGACTAAATTTGCATTAATAGTACTTCCTGAGAAAGGAACAGGAGTCTTTTCAAATATCTATTTTGAAATAGAAGACCTTGTAGGGTATTACATACAGGATACTCCTAGTAAAAATGGAAGTAGATTAACAGGGACTCTTTGGGAAACAGATATACTAGGAAGGTACTGTAACCATAGTGAGAAACCTAATACCTCTCTAGTACAGACAGCAACTGGCTATAGTTTATATGCAAATAGACCTATTGAGGTAGGAGATGAAATAACGGTTAGTTACCATGCCGTAGAGTTTAAATTGAAGCAACCAAAAGGGGTATATTTTAAGAGTAATTTTATTTCTAAAGATTATAAAAACTTTGGTAAGACTGTATGAGAATTCTTATCTACACATTAGCAAGAACAGGATCAACTTCCTTAACTTATTATATAGCCAATTCACTAAATTATACTCCTATATTTGAACCTTACAATATAGATCCCTCTCATGATAAGTACCCAGAAAGCCTAATATGGGAATCTGATAACGTAGTAGTTAAGGTAATGGACGAACAAGGAGGTAAGCATTTTTTAGACTTCTATAAGTACTTTGATAAACATATAATACTTACCAGAGAGAATACAAAAGAGCAAGCTCAAAGTTTAGCCTCTGCAGTTAGTACTAAAAAGTGGCATAGTCATTATGTATATAACCCTAGTAAGGTAGATCAAAATTACTGTAATCAGATGGTTGAAAAGTATACAAGCACTAAAGCTAAACTACAAGAACTAAACGGTTATCAAGTTACCTATGAAGGTATCTATCTTAAAGGTAATCAAGTTAAAGGACTTAATGAATACCTCGGCATTACCAATCCTTCTCTAAAGGATATAGACTCAAAACGTAAATACAGACAAGGAGACGCAAATAAGATTCTAATATAGTTTCCGGAGATTCTCTCCAGCATTTACTTGCTTCCTAACAGTTTATTTCGTATATTTAGTAAATAAGATAGACAACATGGAACATCAAGGAAAAAGACCAGACCAAGTTAAGTTTAGTGAAGATGTATTATTTTACGGAATGGTAGTGGTAATTACTATGACCGTATTCTCTTTATTTGTTTACGGATTATCTAAAGTATAGTGATGTATAAATTAAAACAATTCTTCAGACGTATCTATAACTTGATACGATGGTTCCCTATCATCTGGAAAGATCAAGATTGGGACCATCATTATATTTTTGAAATACTTAAATTCAAGTTAAAGAACCAAGCCAAGTATATTGGGGATCACGATAGACATACTAGAGCTAAACGTGATGCTGAGATAATGATGCTATGTGTTCGCTTGCTAGATAAAATTCAAGACGACTACTACGGAGTAGAGTACTTTGACTACCATAACTCAGAAATGCAATTCGTTCCAAGTAAGAATCACTTAGATTATTATGAAATGGAAATTGAAGAGATATCAGAACACTATGATGATTACTTTAAAAAATATCCGTTAATTTATAAACAAGTAGTAAATACGGAAAAGACTCCTTTCTCAAAAGACACTAAGGGAGGTATTGCAATCAACATAGCGCATATAAATGAAGAACGAGCACATAAGCTGCTATTTAAAATACTAGAACAAAATATTAGAAGATGGTGGGATTAGGAAAACATTGTACAGAGTGCCAACGATGGTACCCTTTATTTATGTTTAAGAAAGATATTAGAAAGTTTCAATTAAAGATTGCTTTAGGCAAGGTACGTAGATGTAAGATATGTTGTCATAGAGAATCAGGTAGAGGAAAGGTAGTGAGATGGACAGGAGGTGATTTTAAACTAGTCCAACTTACATTTAAACAACGTATAAAAGAATTATTAGGATGAAAAAGATTATAATAACAATAGGGTTGATTGTGATGACAACAACTTTATTTGCACAGAGAATAGAGAATGGATTTAACGATGTAGTTACAGCAGACACTACATTAAATAATTTTATGATACACTGGTTACGTAAGCCATATAAACTAGGAGGGAGTACTGAAAGAGGTATAGACTGCTCTCAGTTCACAAAGAGGCTTTACCGAGACGTTTACAATAAACAGTTAGCCAATGTTGCATATAAGCAATGGAATCAAACTGAAAGAGTAAAAAAAGATAGCATTACGGTTGGTGATTTAATCTTCTTTAGAAGTACCCAATCTCCTTCTGGATGGCATTGCGGAGTTTATATAGGTAATACTTATTTTATTCATGCAGCAAATAGAGCAGAAGGAGTAAAGATTAGTAGCTTAACTGAACCACGTTATAAAAGAGCAGTAAGAGGTTTTGGTAGACTTAAACAATAAACAATATGGTACTAGTATTTGGAATTATGTTCGTAGTAGTTGCTCTTATATCCTGGAGATGGGTAGAAGGTATAGACTATATGCAAAAGAATCATCCTGACTATAAAGGAGATGATTTCTTAAACTGGGGAGATGATCCTGAAAATGAAAACGATAAACATCAAATCTTATAATATGAGTAGTGAAAGTTTCTGTATACTTCCTTTTGTGCATTTATATGCTCAACCGGATGGTGAAATAAAACCTTGCTGTATAGCAGGAAGTTATAATAAACCTTTGAAGTATAAGGGAAATACTATCGAAGAAATCTGGAATTCAGAACAGATGAAAGATCTTCGAAAAGATATGCTTGCTGGAGTTAAAAATAAAGCATGTGATGTCTGTTATAAGAAAGAAGAAAGAGGAGAAGATAGTCCAAGGATTAAGTACAATAGGAGTAATAACTGGACAATGCCGGAAGTAAACGAACACTTCGAAGTACCCCCGGTTATACAGCATTTAGATATAAGGTTTTCTAATCTATGTAACTTAAAATGTAGAATGTGTAACCATACTTTCTCTTCTAGTTGGTTTGAAGATGCTAAGAAGATGTATGGAGGTGTTGTAGAAGATAGTAAAGTGATTAAAGTATCAGAGACGATTGTAGAAGATTTAATACCCTACATGTCCGATATTAGAAGCGTATACTTTGCAGGAGGAGAGCCTTTAATTATGCCAGAGCATTTTAAAATGTTAAAGTGGTTGCATGAGAGTGTAGAGGAATACTTTGATGAAGAGTTGCAACAGACAAAAAAGAAGTTACACCTACATTACAATACTAACTTAATGACGATCAAGTACGACGAAGTTGACTTAGTTAATCTATGGAAAGACTTTGAAAAGGTATTTGTATCTATCTCTTGTGATGGAATAGGACCTATAGGAGAGTATCAACGAACTAATTTTGATACTACAAAATTCTTAGCTAACTTAGATAGAATTAAAGCAGTTGCTAATCCATCTTATACTTCAGGAGGACCTGGCAAAAGAGTTACAGGTATACAGTATAACTTTCAATACACAACAACAATTTATAACATCTATCATATCTTTGATTTTATTAATTTTATGATTGAGAATAAGTATGTAGAATCTTCTGATAGTATTGATTTATATTATGCATGGAGTCCTCAACCAACTTCTATAAACAATATACAAGACAAAGAAGCAGCTATTAAGTTCCTAGAAGAAGGAGCCAAGCAGATAGACTCCCCTAAGACATTAAAAGAGATTGATCAGCTGATTCAGTTTATAAAAGCACCGAGAGGAATTGATGAAGTAGAGTTAGTAGCTTTTAATAAGAAGCTAGACGAATTAAGAGGAACTAGTTATAAAGATATTAAAACAGGAATTAACAATGGGTAGATCTCTTTGGGCATTTGGAGATAGTTTTACATACGGTAACGGTTGCTTACAGAAAGATGAGTATTATCAGAACTATCCTCCTCGAGAGCAAGATAAGATTTGGGCACAGCATGTAGCTGATCACTACAATGCAACATTAAAAAACTACGGCGATGGGGGTATAGGTAACGCTGAGATTATTGATAAGTTTGTAAGCCATTTCGATTACTTTAAACCAGGAGATATAGTAGTAATAGGTTCGAGTGATTCAACAAGATTCCCTGTAATCAATCCATACACAGGCACAGTTGGTTCTTTTCATGCATATACATTAGAACATGGAGGGACTAAAAAGGGTATAAAAGAATCTTATACACGTAAGGCTACTGAAGCTATGGTTGATTACGGAGTAGAGATAAGACTTCCTTTTGCTGATCAATGGTTGAGGTACTACGAAAGACATATGAGCTTTTTAGTAACTGCTTGTAAGTTAAAAAAGGTAAATGCTTTTATGTGGAGTACGACAAAGTGGGCGGAGTATCCAACTATAATAGACTTTACAAATGGGAAGATAAACGATAGACATTGGACTTGGGATGGTCATAATAGTTTTGCAGAGTATATGATTAAGACTATGGGTAACCTTCCGGAAAATATAACACAGAGAATGTTGTAACATTCAATTATATTTCGTATCTTTAATTAAATTAGAAACTATGATAGGATTGGCAATTGGCGGACTGGTATCATTAGTATGGATTGCTGTTGAAATATATACAGCTGATACAGTAGACGGAAACGAAAGAATAGTAAAGAAAGGTAAAAAATTAACTGATATAATAAAACGTAAAAAATGAAAAACATTGTAGTAATTATCATTGGAGTTGGTATCTTATGTATATGGGCTGTAACTACTAGAAACTTAGCAGTAGAAAATAAACAGAAAGCAGAACGCTTACAAGCTCAGGTAGACAGTTTACAGAGTGAGAACTTTATATTGAAGAACCAAATAGGAAGGTATGAACTAACAATAGACTACCTTCAAGAAGTAAACCCAAAAGCAGCCCTTCAAGCAACTAACTACTTGAATCATGAAACAGAGTAACCTTTATAACATAATGGGATGGACTGCGCTAGCAGTATGCTTAATCTATCTAACTTTTGCTCCTGACCCTAACTCGCAAAAGAATGCCCCAGCAGCAGTAGTCTCGAATCCTAAAGCAGATTCATTACAGACTGTAGTAGACTCTTTACAAGCAGAGATTGAAGTAATGGATAGAGATTTCGATAGCAGAGAAAATAGATATAAAGATGTACTTTCTGAATATGAATTTGGCATCAGTTATATTGAAAGACACCACCCAGAAGCTTTTCAAGATTTTCATAGAATAATTTCATTCGAAGAAAAGTATAAAAGAAGTTCTATGAGAGAAAATAAAAAGAGATTAAATGCCGAAAAGTATTAAACCCATACATAAGTTCAACGGAGGTAGAGGAGCTACTCTATGTCACGAGTGTAGTAGAATCATAACAGAAGGTATGACAGAAGATTTATACTGTGAAGAGCATGGAGGTAGACCTACCTATAAGTATAAGCTTGTTAGAACTAGAGACGACTTAACAGTAACAGGAAGTAAGGTCCTCTGGTTAGAGTGGAATGAGAACGGAACCTTTAACAAAGATCATGCCGAACCTACAATAGGGGCTAGTCTAGTAGTAGATCCTCAATACGGAACCTATAGATGGTTAACAACTCGAATGCTATCTTACACAGAAGAGGATGGAGTTATAACTTTTAATACAGAGAATAGTACATATAAACTTTATAGCAATGCCTAAAGCAATATTAGAGTACGACTTAGAAGAAGCAGCCGATAGAGATGCTCATATCAGAGCAGTAAAATCTTTAGACATGGCAATAGCACTTTGGGAGATGGATCAATACTTACGAGCTGAATGTAAGTATGGAGAGTTATCAGATGATGCTTATACTGCAACAGAAAAAGCAAGAGAGAAATTAAGAGAAATCTTAAACGAAAATAATTTAAGCTTTGACGAATTAATACATTAAAATTATGCCATACTTTACACCAGACGATCTCGACATTGACGTTGATGATTTTTTAAGTAGCTGCTCTAGTAGCGAAATCCAACAAGTAATTGACTACTTGATTGAAGACGGACATCTTACTCCGGAACGTAAATTCTCTCAACTTAGAGAAAGAGGGTTAAGTGTAGGAGAGTCTTTCTATATAGAAGCTATTGAAAGTCTATCAGACAAGTATCATATGCTCTCTAAAGAAGAAGAGGAAATTATTATTAAACTATCAAAAAGGTTTTAACATGAAAAGTATTTTTAAATCGGTAGAACCGATCTTAGTAGCTGCAGTAGTAATACTGACAGTAAACGAGTTAATCTTTCCTGCATTGACAGCTAAAGATACTCTCCTAAACTATCTAGGAAGCTTCTTAATTATATCAGTAGGTTTATTTACATTCACATATATTAAATCAAAATTAAACAAATAAAGTTATGGCGTTTTACGATTCAGATTACCAAGCACAAAGACAAAAAGAACAAGAAGAGTTCAAGTTACAGCAACAATTAAAAGTTAAAAAAATTATGAAAACAGTTATCGGAAGTGTAGTAGGTTTTATCCTACTAATTACATTATTTAAGTCATGCGAGCGTATTGACGCAGGTCATGTTGGTGTTAAGGTTAACCAGTATGGAGACAATAAGGGAGTAGATGATGTAGTAGCAGTAACAGGTATGGTATTCTATAATCCACTTACAACTACGGTGTATGAATTTCCAACGTTTATTCAACATAAAGAGTACAAAGGAGAGAATTCATTCGTAGTAAATAGTAAAGATGGTTCTGAATTCCAAGTATCTCCTATCATGAACTACTCAGTTCAACGAGAGAAAGTACCAGCTATCTTTAGCAAGTACCGTAGGCCTTTAGAAGATATTGAAGAAGGTTTCTTGAAGACAGCAGTATACGATGCATTTAGATTAGCAACCAATAAGTATACAGCCGATGAATTGATTAGTAACCGAGCAGTATTTGAAGTAGAGGTACGTAGGTTATTGGACAACGCATTGTTAAAAGAAGGTTTTGTTATTAACCAATTTACCTCTAACTTAATCTACCCTGAGACGTTTAAGAAATCAATTGAGGCTAAGAATAACGCAGTACAAGCAGCATTACGAGCTGAGAATGAAGTTAAGACAGCCGAAGCCCAAGCTAAGATTAAAGTAGCAACTGCTGAAGGTAATGCTCAAGCAATGTTAACATCTGCTAAAGCTGAAGCTGAGTCTAATAGAATGAAGCAGCAAACATTAACTCCATTGTTATTACAATTAGAGTATATTAATAAGTGGGACGGTAAGTTACCAGTATACGGAACTACTCCTCAGATGTTTAAAAATATTCAATAAGATGAACTTAGAAGAATCTTTTAGCCAAGAGCCAATCAACCCAGGTCATTACCTGGAGTTGATGGACAGGCTACATGTAGTGTTATCTACAATTAATGATCATATATTCTACCACCCGTTAACAATGCAAGAAGCAGATATAGCTACTTTAGTAGAACAAGCTATGGAGAAGCTAGCAGATGCTTATCAACTTGTTGGCAATAAAGAACAACCAAATGAATAAGTTTAGTTTAACTCTAGTATTATTTTTTAGTTTAGTAACTGCTCCTGCTATTAGCCAGACTATGACTTTAGGAGATCAAGTTAAAGAGATTGTTGTAGGACGAGATAAGTATAAGATTGCTGTTAAGCATGTCTATAGCGGAGGTACTATCTATATCCCAATGAGGAAGACCTTTAATGGAAAAGTATTACGTGAGTGGGTTTCCTATCAAGAAGCTTTCCGTAGCAGATCTCAAGCAATGGAGGTTATTAAAAACTGGATGTTTGAAGAGGAAGAGGAAAAGAAGCTAAAGAGAGTGGAATACATTCGTATAAGATAGTTTGAATAGAAGCTAAGATTCCTTATATTTATAGATACAATCTTAGTTTATGTTAAAGAATCCAAACGTTCAAGCATTTATCGAACATGTTAAAGCAGAGTGTAAAAAGCATAAAATAAAGTTACAACTAAGGCCAGTTAAGTTTCTACTATTAACAGGGAATATTAAGTGCGGCGGATATTTCGACTCAGAAGAGCGAAAGCTAGTTGTAGCAACCAAGAACGAAGATGCCTGGTTGGGCTTATTAGTTCACGAATATGGGCACTTAACACAATGGGCGGAAGGATGTAAAGAGTGGACAGAAGGATGTGAAGGTATCGGACACCTAGAAGACTGGTTAGCCGGTAAGAGAAAAAAGAATATTAAGCAGCATATAGATAGAAGTAGAGACCTTGAATTAGACAATGAGAAACGCTCAGTTAAACTAATAAAGCAATGGAACTTACCTATCGACATTAAAGATTATATTAAGAGAGCAAATGCATATGTTCAGTTTTATAACTGGATGTATTATTCCAGAAGATGGAGTAAGCCAGGTAACTCTCCTTATAGAAACCAAGCAATTTACGATGCTATGCCAGATACGTTTAGAATGAATTATAAACAAATGGCTAAGAAGTATCAAAAGCTTTACCAAGAACAAAATATATAAACCAAACCAACAAATGTTATGACAAAAAGTTATTACGTCGCATCAACTAGAATTTCACCTAAAATCGCAGATTTAGTTGAATATGGACATCACATCTTATTAGATGGATTTACTTATGAAAGATTAAGATCAGCCCCTCGTGGACGATCAATTAAAAGACGTTTACAGAATCCAGCAACAGACGAACAAATTGTAATATTTAACTAATGAACAAACTAGTAGAAATAGTATCAGCTTGGGCAACAGCAATCAATCCATCTCCAGTTCAAAAGAGAATGGCTGAGATTAGATACAACGTCTGCAATTCTTGTGAATTTAAAGGAGAGAATAAAGTAGGCCTTGAAACATGTCTTGCTTGTGGATGCCCTCTTAAAGGTAAGATATTTACACCAGCAACAGTAGAAGACGGTAACTGCCCTAAAGGTAAATGGCCGGTATAAATTAGAAACTATGGCAGATTACAGCAAACAATGGGCTGAAAAGTATGACTCAGAATTCCCTTGGGATTTTGATATTGAAGAGGAGTTTGAAAATATACCTCACGGATTTTATAAGCCAATAATCTGTGAAGGATTTGGTTTTATAGGATTAGAACGAAGTACTGATGGAAAAATGCTCTTACTATTCCCTAAAGGAGATGAGGTAGAAAGAGTAGAGTATAGGAAGTTTATAAAACAACAAAACCAATAATCTAATGTTTACAGTAAGTTTTTATTTTGTATGTGGATTTGTATGGGCAGGATGGCTTGAATGGTTTACAACAGGAAAACTATCACAACCAGAATGGGATAACCGACAGAGAATTACTCAGATACTAATCTGGCCAGCAGCTTTTACAGTGTTTTTATACTACTTAATATTTCCGGAAAAGTAGTTGAAAAAAAGCTTGCCTAAGAACTTAATTAATCGTATCTTTAAGGTATAAGAAAATAATAATGGTTATGATAACAAAAAATTACATCAATCGCTACCGCGATCATATCATCTTCGAACAAGAAGGAGATACTATTTTAATGTCTGGATACAGTCCAGAGTATTGCCGATATGGCTTCCCAAATATCTATACAGAAGCTTACAAAGCTTATTGCGATGTAGTATACGAAGTACCAGACGGTCAACCAATGCCTTTAGAGAAATTTAAAGAAGTAGTACATGAGTGGAGAGATGGTACTAATTGGATTATGAAGCTATTCGGCCCATTAGTAACTTCCGATACAGACACAATCAATATGTTTGACCCTTCAGGGGGTCCTTACATCGCCGTCGGAATGGATATGGCTCACTTTGGATTAGAAGGTAAAGTAGAGACAATCAAGCTTGGAGAAAAAGTAACATTAACAGTTAAAAAATAAAGGTTATGAATAGAGATAAGAAAACAGCTGCATTTATGAAAGTATATAATACTATCAACTCAGTAACTAACATCCTTCAATTTGAAGCTTGTGAGAAAATGATAGAAATCTATACAAGATTTGAAGTAGGATTAGGCACAGATCCTATGATTGCTCTAGAGAAAAAGCAGATATTAGAGCAGTTTTTCAGTAAAAAACAAGCAGAATTTGCTGTATAACTCATTGATTCTCAATAAAAGTTGTAAAAATCCGGAAAATAGTTGGTGAAATAGTTGCTCGTCTGCATTGTTTTTCGTAATTTAAGGTATGTTAGAGAGATAGATACTTTAACGATACTTAAACAATAAAAATAAAGGTTATGAAAAACATCATCAATGCAATCGGAATTAACACAGTAGACTTTATCCAAGGTAGAAAAGGTACTTATCAAGCAATTGTAAAAGTACAAGCAGGCTTTATGACAGCTTACGAAGTAGGAACTGAATTACCTTCATTAAATCGTTGGAAAAAAGGAGCTCTTCAGACTTTACAGTTTAGAGCAGAAGGCTCAGAAGCCTGGTTAACAGTTTTTGCTCGTAAAGGTAATAAAATTGTATTAGTAGATCAGCAAGTGCTTGAAACTTTAGAAGTAGGTACAATCAACCAATTATTCTTTAATACTAATTTATATAGCCAATTTCAATACGCTGCCGTTCAGGCAAAGACTTGGGCAGATAAGGCTTTTATAATGAATGTAGCTTAATTAAAACTTTAAAAAATATAATATGAAACAGAAAATCATGTACTTAGGTTTATCTTTTATTTCTTTTACTGCAGCAGGATTATTAATCACCGGTAATACCGGTTTAGAGATCCAACCGCTTAACGAGGCAGCAACGTTTTCAGTTTGTGGTATGTTAGGGTTTATGTCATTATTTGCAGCAGTTTCAAAAGATAAAGAAGACTAATATGGAAAAGCTACTTGCATTACTTATCATTATCTCAATAGCATCAGCACTCTTTATGTTAGAGTTGTTTCTTATACACTGGGCAGTGAGTCTATTCTACCCAATCACCTGGACTCAGGCATTTGGAATCTCGTTACTAGTATCAATATTAGGAGCAGCTTTTAGAAGTAGAAATAAGTAAAAAAAATAAAGGTTATGAGAATTACATTAGAAAAAGATCAGAAGCTCTTTTTTACTTCTGATACGCATTACAATCATAAGAATATCTGTAGAGGAGTAACCAACTGGAGAACTGCTGATAATGAAATACCAGTTGATCAGACTAGAGACTTTCCGGACTTAGAGAAGATGAATGCTACTATCGTAAATAATATAAACGAAGTAGTAGGTCAAGATGATATTTTAATTCACTTAGGTGACTGGTCATTTGGGGGTTATGAATCGATTAAGGAGTTTAGAGATAGAATAGTTTGTAAGAACATCTACCTTGCTTACGGTAACCATGATCACCACATCCAGAATAACAGACAGGGTATTCAAGGAATCTTTACTAAGACATTCCAGTACGAAGTCTTATCTGTTTACAGCCCTAAAGGAGTACATTTACATGACTTTGTAATAGACCACTATCCTTTATGTAGCTGGCATGATATGAACAGAGGAAGGTTTCACTTGTTTGGACACGTTCATTTACCTTCTAACAAGAAGCTAATGGGCGGTCGATCAATGGATG
>Ga0222712_10003173_pt1 | contig 18138 bp, 14 predicted proteins | sample C33_657DmetaG_FD_165043 | JGI IMG/M metagenome (GOLD analysis project Ga0222712, IMG submission 165043) | Estuarine water microbial communities from San Francisco Bay, California, United States - C33_657D | ecosystem: Environmental > Aquatic > Marine > Unclassified | place: USA: California...
ACCGACCGACCACATGACCGACCGACCACATTACCGACCGACCACATGACCGACCGACCACTATGACCGACCATCCCATCGCTCGGTCGGTGACTCCCCACGCCCCACGCCGTCGCGAACGTTGCGATTTCACTCCATACCGCGATTTCACGTGTTTTTTTTCACAGAAATTCGCACGTCAACGCTCGAAATCGCGGTCGTCCCGCGTATTCGTATTCGCTCTCGCGCTCTCGCGCGCGCGATCGCGATCGCGATCGCGATCGCGCGCGTCGACGTCGATCGACGACGCGCGTCGATCGCGATGGGGGATTCCATGGCTGACGCCTCCGCGGGGTCGAAAATATTCGTCGGTGGACTCGATCGCACCGTGGATGAAGGTACGGGAAAACGCGCGAGTGCGCGCGCGCGCGCGTGGGCGCATCGCGACGGAGGCGACGGAAGCGATCGCGATCGGCGATGACGGATGGGGAGGCGATTGGCGATGACGCGATGACGCGCGATCGCGCGATGACGCGCGGGGGCGATCGCGAACGCGCGACGCGCGGGGGCGAGAGAACGCGGGAGAGTGAGAGAAAATTCTAATCAGTGGAGTGTGCGCGCGCGCAGGTGTCGTTCGTAACTTTTTCTCACAGTTTGGCCCGGTCGTCGAGGTGCGTGCGTGCGATCGATGCGCGCTCGATCGCGGTCGCGTTAGGGTTTTCGAAAGAGCGAAGCCGAGGGACGAAACGGTTTCACTGACCGAGGGCGTGGAATGGTTTGTGCGCGTGGTTTAGGTGTTAGTGATGCGCGATCCGCACAATCATCAATCGCGCGGGTTCGGGTTCATCACGTTTCAACGCGACGACAGCGCGAAGCAAGTGTTGCAAAACCGCTATCACGACATGCTCGGGAAGCGGGTCGAAGTTAAGTCTGCGGTGCCGCGCGGACAGGCTCCGCCGCCGCAGCGCGGACCACCACGCAGTAGCCAAGGGTATGGCTACGGCCAGCCGCGTGGTGGGCCGCCTGGCGCCGGTGGGCCGGGCTACGGTTATGGCGGTTCGCAGTACGGCGCGCCGCAATCCGGAGCGCCGGGCGCGTACGGCGGTAGTAACCCGTGGGAAATGAACTCCTTGGGCGGTGACATGGCTGCGCAAAAGCCTGGTTATGGCTACGCCGACCAAAAAGCTCCCGGTTCGGGCGCTGAGGCACCGTCCCACGGCTGGACTGAGCACACCGCTCCCGAAGGATACGTGTACTATTACAACAGCAAGACTGGCGTGAGTCAGTGGGAGCGCCCGATGGAACTCGACTTCCCCAAGTAATGTCCTTGAGCGACAGAGATTGCCACTGAACGATTCATCGAAGACGTGGAATTCTCGTACAATACATAAGATCAAGTAGATCTAGCGAGTAGTTGGGTGAACGATGCCTAGCGTCGTTCGCTTAGGCCTAAACTTAGGGCTAGCGCATAGCACATGGCTTTCTGGCGCGAGCGCGAACGCGTGCGGCGAGACGCGCGACTCTCTTCGCAGAGTCCGTCGTCTTCTACCGCCACGCATTCGTCATCAAGTTTCTAGACACCACTGTGAATAGTCTCAGAAGCAAAGCGAAAATAAACGTAAACCGTCGTCGTCGTCGCCGCGCCCCCCGCTGGGGCGTTGGCCCCCCAAAAAACAAGATGGCCCCTGGAGAGTCGATGAAGCCTCGTCAACCTGAGTCGTCGACGCGTCCTTCGTCTCGGCGCGCACAACTTCCAAGAGAACGCTCGCGATGGCATGCATCGCGCGTTCGTCCGCCCCGTTCGCCGTCGTCGCGCGCCACGCTCGCCCGTCGTCGCGCGCGAGACAGTTGGGACCCCGCGTTCGGGACACTCAAAGGTGTCCCTCTGTCTCCGTGGCCTCGCACCGAATGACGTCACCCGCGCGCGCGCCGTCGAGAGAGTTTGCACTAAATTATGATTCGAATCGATACGCGCGCGTGGTAACGCGGGCAAGCGCGGACGGCGTCGCCGACGCGCCGACGCCGGGTGGCCAAGGCTCGCGCTCGAAGGCGATCGAGGCGTTCACCAAGGTTCGGCCGACGCTCGAGCTCGGCGCCATGTTCTTCGCGTGGTATTACTTTTCAATTGCTTTCAATGTCTATCAAAAGGCAATTTTGAAGGCGGTGCCGATGCCGCTGACGGTGACGTTTTGCGAGTTAGCAATTGGCTCGGCGCTCGTCGCCGCCGCGTGGGCGAGCGGTTTGAAATCGAAACCAGCGTTTACGAAATCGATGTTGAAACCGCTCGCAACGCTCGGAGTGGTGCACTTGTTAGGTAACGCGCTGACAAATGTGAGTTTGGGCAAGGTGGCGGTGTCGTTCACGCACACGATTAAGGCACTTGAACCAGTCTTCTCCGTCGCTTTGGGCGCGATTTTCATGGGCTCCGTCCCGAGCCTTGCGCTCATGGCGACTTTGGTACCGATCATTGCCGGCGTGGCAATCGCATCCTGCACTGAAGTGAGCTTCAACATGCCTGGCTTCATTGCCGCGATGGGATCGAATCTCACTTTTCAATCCCGAAACGTGTTGAGTAAAAAGATGATGGGTGGCTCAAAAGAAATCAAGTCGCTTGATTACACTGACTTGCTGTCGTCCATCACGATATTGGCCATGATTGCGGCTTTGCCGCTCGCAATCGCATTTGAAGCGCCATTAATGAAGGTATCGACGCTCACCTCGAGTGGCATGCCGCTCCTTGAGCTCGGCCGGAATATTCTCCTGGCGTCGCTGTCGTTCCAGTTGTACCAACAGTTCTCGTTTTGGGTCCTTCAGCGCGTGTCGCCCGTGACGCATAGTGTGGGTAATTCTCTCAAGCGCGTCGTCGTGATCGCGTGCTCCGTTCTCATCTTTCGAAATCCGGTATCGAAGGCGAACATCGCTGGCACTGCGCTAGCGATTTTCGGCGTCTTCCTTTACAGTCAGGTAAAGAAGAGCAAGGGAGATTAAACACGATTCTGCGGCTCCTGAGAACACAATTTCGTGCTCACCAACTTTGGTATCTAACAACTTGTCCTATATTCCTACTGCTGCTAAATTAGAGTGCCTCCTTGTTTGTACCGTTCTACCAGCGCTACTGTACGGTATTATTGTTTTAAGCAAATAATTTCGTTCAATCAAACAACTGCTCCGTCGTGGCGTAGCGCAAGTACACCAACGCACCACCGATGCATAAATATCCTGGTGCGGAAAACGCGGCGACCCAAGGATCGTTCGATGTGTCTAATATCAGACCCGTAAACCACGGTCCAATCATCCCCGCCATCGCCCCGCAGCCGTTGCTCATACCCATGAGCACGCCTGCCAAACGCGGGGCGAGATCGATGTGATTGACTGCATACCCGCCGCGCGCAATTGCCAACGCCCCCAACGCCACGGAACTCACAAACGCGGCGGAAAACACACTGCCACACCGTGGAAGCGTCCATAACGCCGCTGCGGCGACGAAAAATCCTGACGTGTTCAAAATTTTGCGCACGCTCGTCGCACCTCGTGTCTTCGTCGCCATCATTTTATCCGCGAGCGCTCCGCCGATGTTTGAACACGTTCCCATTACCAAATACGGAACCATCTTCAAAAATGTGTAGGAATTCGCAAGCAATCCAAGTCGTTGTTCGTAATACGTCGGTAACCACGACATCAGGATGAAAAACGCGTAATGAAACGTAAAGTTATTCAGCATAATCGCCAACACCGGTGAACTCGTAAACAACGCCGCCCACGGCGTGCCTCGGGCCTTGCGCGCACCGCTTGCCCCGGGCAACATCCCTGCCTCGCGCGTCATTTTCAATCTCTCACTCATTCTGGACGCGCGCCACACAGCCAGCCATGCCAAAGCGCTCGCGCCCGTCGCCGTCGTCGCGAGTCTCGCTCCCCCCGCCGACATCACCGCCGGTATCGCCATCATCGCAAACGCGCTTCCAAAGTACATCCCACTCGTCATGAAACTTACCGATCGATTTCTTTCGCTCACCGGTATCGCTTGCGCGAGCATGGCGTGGAGCGATGGGAACACCACGCCCGTGGCGACTCCGACTGCGAAACGGCACCACCAAATCCGGCCCGTCATCCTCCCATCGCTCGGGACGAACATCGTTAACATTCCCCAAGCGAAGAACGCGCACTGGATGACCTTGTCGCCGCCGTATTTCGTGGCGAGCGCCCCGCCGGGGATCTGCGATGCGGTGTATCCATTGTAGAAGGCGCTGTGCACGGCGCCTTGCAGTGTCTTCGGTATCCACGCCTCGCGAGCGAGGTCGGTGTAGACGATGGGGAAACCGACGCGGTCGAGGTAGCACGCGAACGCGGCAAAGAAGCACAGGACGACGAGCGGTCGACGATCGGGCGGCATGAGGCTGAGATTGGTGAAACGACGCCGCGCGAAGTGGGGCGCTTTCGCGGGAGCGGAGCTTCGACTACGACGAGGGATGAGCTATGAAAACAAACGCGCGGGGGTTTAAGACGACCCGCGACCTAGGATGCGTAAGTATACGCTGAGTCTAGCTATTTCGCCGTCGAGGCGCGCGATGCGGTCACGGTCGGCGCGAGACGTGAGTTCAACGAGCCGAAGCGCGCCGTCCCGCGCGGATTTCGACGACATCGGCTCCAGGGCGACGCGGATGAAGTCGAAATCGAACGAAAAATGCGTCAAAGTGATTGGTGGTGTGCCCTCACGGCCGATGACGGCGGTCAGTTCTGCGAGAAGCGTATCGATGACATCGGACGTGGCGGTTTCCATGATTTGGCTCGCTTGCGTCGGAGTGACGGAGAGCGACGATCGGCACATCAAAGCCATGCATTTGATGATTTTTTCGCATGTGTTCGTGATTCTGGCGCCCGCGGCACTTGCGCGCTCTCGCGCTGGATCGAAAAATATTTTGATAAGTGGACGTAATTCGTCGCGCATGTGCTCGTCCACAAAGGCGCTCACGAGTTGCTTTGTCATGTCCGCCGATGCATCCTCGAACGCAACGCGAGCGGCGTCCGCGGCTGGAGCCAGAGCGAATAGTGCGGGAAACTGACGCTTGAAATCCGCACACTCGTGAATGACGACGGAGGCGAACGCCAACGCTCGCAACGCTGCGCCGCTTCCTCGTCTCGCGGACTCTTCGTGCACTCGAGCCAACGTCGCGCCAAACGTCGCGTAGAGCGCCTCCAACAAGCTTTCAACGTCTCGTGCGCACTCCACGCTTTTTAAATCGCTCACGTCTGCGTGATACCAGTACAAATTCGCAATTTTCAGCACAAGCCGCGCGTCTTGCACGAGAGCCTCGGTCACTGCGTTTACGTTTTCTGACGACAAGTCAAACGTCGTCGTCGCTAATTTCCACGCCAGCTCCAGATGCACACGCACGCTCACGCAAAATCGCATGTTTTGCTGCTGCAGCGGCCCGAGATGTTCGATTCTCACGATCTCACATAATTTATTGTACGTAGTCGCGAGCGCTCGGCCGATGCGTGCCATGGATTTGCACTTTTCAAACAATCCATCGATGCGCCTCCCGACATGCGTCTCCGCGCGCGAGCTTGAAATTTCATCGAACGATTTCTTCGCCATGTCGATGTACGCTATTTGCACTTTTTCCAAAGCCTGGTGGGCATGCTCGCTCCTCGCGACGTCCATGCGCGCCGTCAATTTTGCCACTCGCGCGATGCTCAATCGACATTTCTCGCTCGCTTCGTCGACGTTCATCGATGCCGACACGTCCTCACACACGTGAACTACGACGCGGTCGATGTACACATGCGCCGCGCTCGCATCACGATCGTCATCCGCGCTCGCGACTTGCCGACACGCCCGCAACACGTTCAGCGCCCGCACGTGCTTCTCCGCTTGCGCATCCGCCAGCGCCCCGGCGTGCAAGCGCTCGGCGATTAAATCCTCCGCCGCTTTCACGTCTCCTTCGATCTCGCGATCGATTTCGCTCAAAACGTACGAAGACGACAGTTGATCCCCGAACGCGGCTCGAAACCGCTCTCGAGCGCTCGCCGCCTCCGCGTACTCCCTCGCCGCCAAATGCTCTCTGATCACCCTCGGCGCCTCGAACGCATCTTTATGCCTCACCATCGCTCGCATCACGCGCGTTATCTTCATCATCTTCTTCTCAAGCTCGATGACATGCCTCGCGCTCGCCCTCGCTCGTCGCGCGCTCTCTTCCAACCGTCGCTCCAACTCCGCGCACGCCCCATCCTCGCCGCCGTCCTCCTCCATCCCCGTCCTCAGCGCCCGTCTCGCGTCTTCCACCGCATCCAAGCACGACAAAAAACTCGGCAAGTGCTCGCCCACGACTCGTCGTCGTCGGTCGCTCGTTTCTCTCTCCGTTCCGCTCGCTCGCTCGATCGCCGCTCGCAGCGTCTCCAGCGACGTCTTCGCGTGCGCCCTGGTGACGTACGCCAACGCATCGAACGCTTCGAGTGATGACGTCGTCGATTTTCTCGGTCGTTCTTCATTCCTCACCACCGCGTTCGCGCGTCTCGGTTCGGATTCATCACCCGCGTTCGCGCGCCACCGCGCGCGCGCGCCGTCCACCGGGTCGAATTCAAACGGCGCGCGCGCGCCCCTGCTTGGTCGTTCTTTTCGCTTTGATTCGTCGTTCGAATGTGAATGCGAATCGAAACGCACGCGCGTGCGATCGCTTTCATTCGTCGACGTCGATGGGCAGACGTGACGTTCGCGAATCCGTCGTCGCCGCGCGTGCGCCTCGGCGCGCGCGCCCGCGCCGAATGCGTCGTAGCTTTCCTTCTCATTCATCGAATGTACGTCACTTTATGCGATGGATGTGATGGCATGCGAGTGATGTGACGAATGCGTGCGTGTTCGATCGACGTCGGGCGACATTGAATGCCGAGCTCAAGCGATTATTGATTGATTCGTGCGTTCAGACATTCTTTCCATTTTCTTTCCATTCGTCGAGCTCAAGTGGTCATTAGTCCACGGATGACCCCTCATGACGAACGCGCGATCGACGCGGACGCTCGAGTGTCATCAACCGCACTCGCGCGCGCACTCGAGCGCGCGTTCGCGGCGTGTTGGGGCGTCGTCCCGGCGTTGCGCGCGCCGAGCTCGCCGCGCGCGCGCGAGCTCGACGACGCCTTACGCGAGTGCGAACGCATCGTCGCGATCGATCGCGATCGAGGGCGAGGACGGAGAAACGACGATGAGAATGACGACGAGGACGAGAAGGACGAGAAATGTTCGCCGTCGTCGTCGTCATCACACGCGGAGGCGGGTGGTGAACGCGCGAGACACGCGAACGCGTTCGCGGAACACTGGGCGGTTCTACGCGCGCTGGACGCGCAGCTCGCGCGCGCGTGCGCGGCGTTCGCGAGCGATGACGACTGTGGATACACGTACGATGCGCCGTACGACGTCGTGCGAGAGTGGAACGGGGTGGTGTTGGAGGCGAAAGCGTGTAAGCCGAGGTTGAGAAGCGCGCGCGGGTTGACGACGGAGGAGTACGCGAAAGTGGTCGGGGCATCGCAGTGGATACGCGGCGTCCTGGAGGGAGGGAATAGGATTTTGTTGCTCAGCGTGGAGGCGATGGCGATGCCGATGGCGTGGCAGCGCGCGCTGCCGACGAACGCGAAGGAGTTGGTGGGGATAAATCTGTATAACGATTTGAGCGCCGAGTACGGATTCGACGCGGAGGCGCTCGCGGATCGAGAGCGGTATTGGGGCGGGGACGCCCCGGAAAGCGACGGGGCGATGGGGGTGATCGAGGCATGGACGACGCTCGACTCGCTTGAAAAGGCGGAGGCGATTTGGAGCTCGAAGATGAAGGAGCAGCAAAACATCGACGCGGCGTCGTCGGTACAGCTTTGGGGACACGGCGCGCGAGCCAAGGCGCTGTCCAAGCGTTTGCGGAATTCGAGCGCCTACCGTCGAGTGCTGTACCAACGATATCCAAATGTTGAGTTCACGTCGTTGCAGCAGATGAAAATCTCGAAAAATGAAGACTTGGCTTCGGCGGCGCTCGCCGCGTACGCGGGCGGCCTCGTTCGCGTCGCCTCGGCGCTTCGCGACCGCGCGATGGACGTCATCGACGCGCATCACGCCGCTGTGGGTACGCTCAATCCTTTTCGCAAGCGCCCGCAACCTCCGGGCGTGCTCGACATGCTGCTCTCCACCTCTCGACTCACTTCGGAGTGGGCGTACGACTGGCACAAATCCATCGAGAAATCGCTCGACGACGCGTTTGCGACGTACACCGCCACCGGAAAAGCGCGTTCGTGTTGCGCCGCCGCACCATCCTCGCAATCCGTCGCCGATCGTTCCCCGGCGTCGATTCATTTCATCAACGATAGCGATTCCGATGATGACCGTTAGCGTTTGTTCGTCTCGTAGCGCGCGGCGGAAATTCAAAACCAGCTGTTTTCTGTACTCTTCTCCCGTCATTTCGCCGCGCGCGCGACGCGCCGCACGACGTCCAACGTCACAAATCGCATCGAAACGCTCGTTCAGAGGTCTTAAACGCCTTGAAGTCGCCTTGAAGTCGCATTTCGTCGCGATTCGTCGCTTCAATGTCGCGCGATCCAACGACAAAAGATGACCCGTTCGAAGAATTCAGACACGTCAACGGCGCGCTCGTGCGCGCGGACGGCGAGGCGAACGAACAGGGGAAATCATTAGGGGATTTAGACTCGTCACCTTGGATGCAGAGGCGAGAGAAACCGCCGAACGGGAAACGAGGAACAAAGCGCGCGAGAGCGACGTTGCTGAGCCCGAGCGAGGAAGATTTTGTGGCGGATGATGGCGAGGACGAAAGCGAAAGCGAGAGCGAAAGCGAAAGCGAATTAAGCGATAATGAGAGCGAGAGCGAGAGCGCGTCCTCGTTGGGGAGCGCGAGCGCGGAGGATGAAGGCTTGGCGGGGATGCGCGGGTACGGGGGGCGACGCGGCGAGGATTTTTCAATTAAACCGGCGCCGAGCGATTTCAAGGCGGTGACTACGGGGAAACCGAAGGCAGCGGCGGTGGTGCCGAGGTTGAAATTTAGCATTAAGGGTGGAGTCGCGGCGGCGGCGGCGGCGGCGGCAGCGGCGAAGACGGTGAGTGATTCCATGGAAGAGGCAAGTTTAGAGAGCGGCTCGAGCGACGAGAGCGACGAGAGCGATTTGAGCGATGAGAGCGAGAGCGAGGATTTGGCGCAAAAGGCGAGAAATAATACAAAGGCGCAGTTAGATGCGCTAGCAGCGCAGGCGAGAGAAGCGCGGTCGGCGCCGAGCTGGCGCGATCGCGAGAGGCACCTCACGCAGCGCGACGACGACGACTTTGACGATTATCGTCCGGACAAGGACGACTGGCAAAATGCTGGAGAAGATGGCGACGCCGAGGATGACCGCGCGTACGAGGAGTGTTTGAGCCTTTCCAAACGTTTGAAGGACACGCTCAAAGAAGCGCAGTCGGCTGAGAAAGGAAAGGTGCCAGTATTTTCAGTCGACAACGCTGTAGAAGCAACGGGCGGCGTGAAGAGCGGAACGTTTGCGACGCAATTGAAGCCGTATCAAATGGTCGGCGTCAACTTTTTAATGCTGCTGCAACAAAACGACATTCCTGGCGCAATTCTGGCGGATGAAATGGGTTTGGGTAAGACGGCGCAAGCGATTTCCTTCATTGCCATGAGTCGTTACGACGCAGCGAAGAGCGCGAGCACCGACGGTGGCGTGCTCTGGCCGCGTGTGGACGCCAAGGCGAACCCCGTGCTCGTTGTTTCCCCGGCGAGTCTATTAGAAAACTGGAAAAGAGAGTTAGGAATGTGGGCTCCAAACCTGAAAGTGGGCATTTTTCACGGCGACAACCGCGAGGAGGTTCGCAATACTGAGGAGTATCATCGAGAACAAACACGCGAGTGTTGTTACGATGTTATCGTAGTGTGCTACTCTTTGTTTGAGCGCGACTCGGCCGAGTCACAGGATAATCGTGCGTGGTTGCAGCGCATGGAGTTCTCGCATCTCATCCTTGACGAGGCGCATTTGTTGAAGAATAGAGAAGCACAACGCACGACGCGACTCACGCGATTGGCGCGGAAGGCGCATTACAGATTACTTCTCACGGGTACGCCTCTTCAAAACACCCTTCGAGAGCTGGAAGCTTTGATTGACTTTGTGCTTCCCGGTTTACTCAAAGAGGGCGAGTTAGGCGAAGGCATCGATGATGAACAGGCTGAGCGTCGCGTCAAGAAGGTTCGCCGCATCCTCGAGCCGTTTGTTCTCCGTCGTCTTAAAGAAACGGTCGCCACGCAGCTTGCGCCGAAGACTCAAGTAAAAGAGGTCATCACAATGACAGAAGGACAGGCGGCGACGTACAAAGTCGCCGTCGACCGAATCCGTCGCGAGGCTTCGGAAGGGAAATCGACCTCAAACGGCGTCGGTTTAACGCAGTCTCGCGTGAAAGCCATCTTTGTGCACTTGCGCAAGGTTGCGAACCATCCACTACTCGTTCGACACCGCTACACCGATCAAGATTTAAGTGAGATCGTGGACGTTTGCCACAGGCGCCGTATTTTCGGTCCTGACGCCCGATTGGAGCGCGTGAAAGAGCACGTCGAAGGTTTGAGTGATTTTAGCTTGCATCAACTTTGCGGCGACTACATGCTTGGAGGTGCGCTCAAGGACAAGATGCTCGAACCAGATTTGGGCTTGCAGAGCGCTAAGGTCCAGCGCTTGAAAGAGCTGTTATTGGAGTTGAAAGCGAAAGGCTCGCGGCCTCTGATCTTCTCCCAATGGAAAATCATGCTCGACATTTTGGAATGGGCGCTCTCACATTTGGGCTACACGTACGCCAGACTTGACGGCGACACGGTCGTTGAAGATCGCCAAGATCTCGTCGACAAGTTTAACGCGAAACAATCACCGATATTCGCATTCCTCCTGTCTACGCGCGCGGGTGGTCAAGGTCTGAACTTGACGGGCGCCGACACGGTGATTTTGCACGACGTCGATTTCAACCCGCAAATCGACCGACAAGCTGAAGATCGATGCCACCGCCTCGGTCAAGAAAAAAACGTCACCGTATACAGACTCGTCACCAAAGACTCCGTGGACGAAAAGATCGTCGCCATCGCCGAGCAAAAGATGCACCTCGACGCGGCTGTTCTCGACGAAGGCCCGACGACGGCGGACGGCAAGAGCAAAGACGAAACGCGCGCCATGCAGAAAATCATCGAAGAACTCGTCGCCTCGGGGTGATCGCGCCCCGAACGCGCATGTGATTCCACTTCCCCTTTATTTCACTTTCTTTTGAGTTTCCTAATCGGTCGATGCACATCGTTCACATTTCGTTCGTCGTCTCGTCCTCGACGCCGAGCGCTTCGCCGAGCGACACGACCCGAGTCCGCCTTCATTTCTCACCTCTCCACTCTCTCGCCCATCATCTCCCGTTCGACGTCGAGCCAGACCTCTGTCTCATGCCTCGCTCGTTCTTCGAGCGCGCGCAAGCCGGGATCTCGAGCTTGATCAACGACGCGAGCGTTCGCGCGCGCGCCGCCGAGAACACCTCGCGCGCGCTCGAGCGACTCGGCGGCCAAGTCAACGATCGACTCGCCCGCGCTTTGTCCCTCGCGCACGCGCGACGAACGAACGCAATCGTCGAGAGCGATGAGTTGTGCGACTTGCAAGTCGGTTCGACGTGCTACGAAGACTCCCCTGGATTCATGCGCACGCAGCTGTGGGAGTCCTTGCTCTCGCGCGCCGAACGCGAAGGCTCGATCGGAGTGGCGTGCGCGTCGTCGCGCGCGAAGGCGAACGAAAGCGAGGACGGATGTGGTGAAGTAACAGAAGATGGTTTGGATGATATGTGCGCGATATTGACGGATGGGGAGTACTACGAAGCGTCGCGGGAGGCGTTCGCGCGGGAACGAGAACGAGAACGGGAACGCGCGGAGTCTGGGACGAGCGATTCGAAAACGCGCGGGTGGAATGAAAATGTGGGAAGTGCGATTGAGAGAGATTTATCGCGGACGTTTCCAAATCATACGTTTTACGTGTCGTCGACGTCGCGAGGGGCGGAGGGACGGGAAAAGTTGGCTCGCGTGTTGCAAGCGTACGCGGCGCACGACGTCAAGGTTGGGTATTGTCAAGGCATGGCTTTCGTCGCGGGGCTGCTCGTGATTTACTTGCCGAATGAATCGCGCGCGTTCGCGGCGCTCGTTACACTCATGGAGCAAGGAGATTTTCGATCGATGTATTTGCACGGGATGGAAGGGTTGAAGTCGAGGTTGCGACAGCTCTCGGCGTGCTTGAGGCATAAGAATCCCACGCTGGCGAAACACTTAGAGGCGCACGACGTGATACCAGTGCTTTACGCATCGTCATGGTTCATGTCATGCTTCGCATCCGATTTTTCTGTTCGATTCAGTGGTCGAGTGATGGACTGCTTACTTGCGCGACGGTCAAGCGCATTTGTGATGCGGCTCGCTGTTGCGATTCTCAACGAAGCTTCAGGAGACTTGCTCATGTTGAACGACTTTGAAGCTATAGTAGTGTACTTACGTTCAGAACCTCGCGCGTGGGCGCGCGAGCGCCTCAGCGCGGTGATCGAACGTGCGATGGACATGTATGACCTTGAGGAGGCGGACATTTTACGCCTCGACAATGCGGCGCTCGCGGCGGAAGCCGCAGCGACGCGCTCCGTGTCGCCCTCGCCGTTGAAACGCAAGAAAACGCGCAAATCGAAGACTCCTACGCCGGGGTTGCTCATCGACTTCGGCGATGCGCCGACATCGTCGCCGGCGGAGACAGCGAGCGAAAACGGAGACGAAGGTGAAGACGAAATCCAAGAAGAAGACGGTGCCTCCGACGAAAGCCAACGCGCTGCAAAAGACGACCAAGACAGCATCATGGATATGCTCATGGCGTTGGACATGGGCGACGACTGGAGCGTCATCGAGCGCGTCACGACGACCACCAACCAACGCTGAATAGCACCTAGCACAGTGACGACACAACCGCATTTCTTCGCTCGCCGCGAGATGCGATCCCAGGATATCCCCGTTGTCAATATCGCCGATCTCATCGAACGTGATTGCACGTTTGCCAACTACGAGCGCATCGGTCGAGAGATTTGCGACGCCTGTCGCTCCTTTGGCTTTTTCTTGGTGTCCTTTGCCGACGCTCGCGCCGCCACTGCCGACGGCTCCCGAGAGGACCGAGCGCTCGTGGAATCTCTCCCTCGCGCCCTTCGCGCTCTCGCCTCCACCACCGACGTATCTTCGACGTCGAACGCGGAACTCACGTTCGCTCGCTGCTCATCGTGGTTCGCGCGCTCGAGCGAAGACAAGGCACGCTACGCCTTGTCTCGCGGCCAAGGCTACCAAAAGCTTCGCTTGAACGTCACGCAAGGAAGGCCCGACGAGCACGAGGCGCTGGACTTTTTCCGTCCGATCGCTTCTCGCACGACGCAGCCTGAAATCGGAGACGATGAGTTGGTTCGCCTCGTGAACGCGAGAGCGAAGGCGATGTGTCGCCTCGGCAAAGTTACGATGAGAGCCGTGGCGTGCGGCCTCGGTCTCGATATCGACGCGTTCGAAGACGACGTAGCGGGATGTGCGTTTTGGATCTTGCGATTAATTTCGAGTCCGGGCGTGAGCGAGGACGAAGCGTCGCGGATGGCTGATGACGACGTGAAGCTGTCTTGCGGGGCGCACTCCGATTATGGATTGTTGACATTTTTGGAAGCTTCGGCGAGAGGGTTGCAGATCAAGCCGAGCGGCGGCGAGGCATGGATCGACGTGCCGCACGTGCCCGGGACGTTGGTGTGTAATATTGGCGAGATGCTTTCGACACTCACGAATCACGAATTTCGAGCGACGGAGCATCGAGTTATTCGTCGCAAGCGCGACGGAGCCGAGCCGAGGATTTCAATCGCTTTTTTTTACGAAACAAATTACGACACGGTCATCGCGCCGATGGATCAAAGATATCCGTTTCACTCTTTATTAGCGACTCCTGGGGCTAAGGTGTATGCGGATTTTCTCGAGGAAAAAGTGTCGACAAATTTTGCCGAGCCCGACGCGCCTCGAGGCGGTTGACTCGCCAAACCGCTGCTGCACTCTGCGATGCCGAGCGACATGAGCGCCGCGACGCAAAGTCACGCGCGGAGAGTCACGAATGTCCGTTGCGAGATGCGCGCGAGTTCGAATGCGACTCGTCGCCTGGCTTCGCGCGTCGCCGCGTCACCGTTAAGCGACCGCTCGGCGACTGCCGAGCGGTACGACGTCGTCGTCGTCGGAGCGGGTGTCATCGGGTTAGCCGTCGCCCAGCAGCTCACCACTCGCGGCATGCGCGTGCTCATCGTCGATCGACGGACGACGATCGGGGCCGAGACGAGCTCGAGGAATAGCGAGGTTTTGCACGCTGGTATTCACTACGAACCAGGGTCGTTAAAGGCCAAGTGGTGCGTCGAGGGCCGGCGCATGATCATCGAACACTGCGATCGCAAAGGCGTGCGCTGGGAAAAGATTGGGAAACTCATCGTCGCACAGGACGAGTCGCAGATCCCGGAGCTCGAGGCGATGATCCGTCGAGCTGAGTCGAACGGCGTAGATGATACGCGGCTCTTCGCCGGCGGACGCTTGAAAGAGTACGAAAAGAATGTTTCAGCGTTCGCGGGCATCTGGTCGCCATCGACAAGCATCGTCGACGGAAGTGGACTAATGGAATCATTCGAGTACGATTGCATCAGAACAAGTCGAGGAAAGTTTGCTTTGAATGAAGAAGTTCTCGAAATAGCGCGGGCTCGTGATGACACTTTTAGAATCAAAACGAATAAGCGCGTCGTCGCTACCCGGCGCGTCGTCAACGCCGCAGGGCTTTGGGCGCACGAATTGTGCGCTCGCACGATGGACGCGTACGATAAGGCGAAAACGCCGCCGCCGCCTTCGTATTTCGCGCGAGGTATGTATTGCAAACTGAAGAAGGGCGTCCCGGCGCCGTTTGAGCGTTTGGTGTACCCACTCCCTCGCGAGGGCGGATTGGGCATACATTTCACCCGCGACGTCAACGGCGGATTTAAATTCGGCCCTGACGTCGAGTGGACGACTGATCTCGATTACGAGTGCGATGAAACCCGTGTGCCTGCGTTTTATGAAAGCATACGCCAATATTGGCCCGCTTTACGCGACGGATGGCTATCGCCGACGTACTGTGGTATCCGTCCAAAACTCATAAATCAATCGGGCGACGACGAACCCGGGGCGACGACGGATTTCGTACTTCAAACCGAAGCCGAACACGGTGCGATAGGTCTCGTGCAGCTATTCGGCTTCGAGTCCCCAGGCCTGACGTCGTGCATGGCCGTCGCCGCACGGGTGGCGGATGTTTTAGAGTGACGTCAGTCGTTACGCCGTGAAGAAACCTGTATAGAACTGTAGCATTAAACTTGTATCGCTACTGTAGTAACAAGCGCTAAACGATGAAAAACAGCGTCATGCGCGCGCTTCATTCGACGCATCGCGAACGTATCATCAGCCCGGTTCCCTCGACGAAATCGTCAATTTATTGAACCGTGCGTCACTCGTTTCGCGACGCGTCTCTCGCGCGCGCCTGGTTGCTCAAACCACCTAAACCTCTCATTTGTTCAGCGCGGCGACGATATCGTTCTCAAACGACAGCGGCGACTCCGTCGGGGCGTATCGCTTGATCGTCTTCCCGTTCTTATCGATGAGAAATTTCGCGAAATTCCACTTGATATCGGTCCCCGCCAGCGCGAGCAACCCGCTCTCCGGCGCGGAGGCCTTCAAGTGCGCGAACAGTGGGTGCGTCGCCGCGCCGTTCACGCTCAGCTTCTCCGTGAAAGGAAACGTCGCCCCGTACTTGGCGACGAACGCCTTGATCTCGCTCGGCGTCCCCGGTTCTTGCCCGCCGAACTGGTCGCACGGCGACGCTTGGATCACCAACCCTTTGGCGCGGTACTTCTTGTCCAAAACCACGAGCTCTTTGTAGTTTTGGTCCGTCAACCCTCATTTCGACGCCACGTTGACGACTAAGACGACTTTTCCGGCGTAGGATTTCATGTCGATCGGGACGTTGTCGATGGATTTGATGGTGAAGTCGTGCGCCGACTTGGACGACGCCGGCGCGGCGCCGCCGAAGAACGCGCGGAGCGGCGTCATCGCTCGATTCCCTCGACGAGTGTGTTTCGTGAACGCCCCTTCGCGAAGTGGGGACAACGCGGTGGCGCGCATCGCTCACGCGACGCTTTGTGAAGACACGCGGCGCGGCGAGCGAACGAGCGAACGTCCTTCGCGAAATCGAACCGACAGACGCGACGCGATCGCCATCTTCGCGATCGCGCACGATCGCATGTTTCGCGCTTCAACGAATGAACTACACGACATCGCATTCAATCTCACGCGACGACGCGCGCGAGCGCGCTAGGTTTCGCCTTGGACGCCGTCTAAAAATTTCCACGCGCCGTCGATTTTACGAAACGTCGACAGCTCGGAGTGGTTCTCCTCGGCGAACTCTTTGAACCCTTTCTGCCCGACGACGCGACACTTGTACTTGAACCCGACGAAATGTTCGTCCTCGGCGTTCGCCCCCGCGATGTCGCGCACGATTTCTAAATCATAAAATTTAACCTTGGCGCACGTCGCCTCGACGTCCCGTTGCAGCGTCGACACCGCCTTCCCGCTCGCCGTCGTCGCGCCATCGCGCAACAATGGATTCTCCGGGTGCGTCGTCAGCACCACGTACGCGCCTTTTCCTTTGACGTACGCGCTGAATCGCGTGCGCATGAGCGTCACCGCGTCCGGCGGGTACGCGGCGCCGTCGTGAAAACGCTTGCAGCACGACGCGTACGTCGCTCCGATCGCACCGCCACCGCACGGACACCGCTCGGCGACTCGATGAGCGGATCGCGCGTTCGATTCACTCGCGTTTTCCTTCGTCTCGAGCTCAGAGCTCGACGGTGGGCCGAGAATTTCGGCGAAACCTTTGCGCTTTTTCGACGCGCGAGCGCGCACGTCGGCGCGTTCGGCGCGAGCGCGCGTCCGACGCCGCTTCGCGATCGAACAAGGGAGTGACGGGCGAGACGAACGAGCGTTCGCGTGGGAGGGGAAATACCGCGACGGCGAAGTCGCGCGCGCATTGGACATCGCGCGAGGGCGTGCGTATGAAGCCTTGCTTTGACGTAGTTTACGTCGCGACTCGTCGAAGCGAAACTACGTCGAAGCGAAAAACGCGCGCCCGAGCGCGAGTTCGCCGAACAATATACCCAACAGCGTCACCATCGCCGCGCGACCGTTCAAAAGCTCGACGAATGGGACGACGCCGATGCGCCCCAAGACGGTGTCCACGCCCGGAAGCGAGCGCGCGTCCAAGTTCAACGGGTCGACCAAATACCCGCGACCGCCTCGCGCGGTCGCGTCGCGCCTCCATTTACACGCCAAATCTCCATACACATCACCATCGCTCGCATTCGCTACGAAACTGGGCACGCAACTCGCCGCGATCACGCCCAAAACAATCGCCGCGCTCGTTCCATTCGTGGCGTTCGCGACGAACTGCTCGGGAAAACTTTTCCCCGTCGCGAGCTCGTTCGCGACCCCGCTCGCGACGCCGATCATCGCCACTCGCGCGTTCACGAGCTCGGGAAGGACGCCGTCGCACCCGAACACGAGCAACGCATCGGCGCTCAACGCGCGCTCGAACGCGTTCGCATTCGCGTTCCTCTCTCGCGCGCGCTCTCGCGCGAGCGCGAACGCCTCCTCTTTCGCTCGTTTCGCCCTCGCCGCCCCGGACGCGTTCCTTCGCTCCATCGCCTCCAGTTCGCCGACGTCGATCGCTTCGACTCGCGGACGCGCATTACCACTCGCGCTCGTCATCGAGCGATCGAACGCGTCGCGCTCGTTTGCGTCGACGTCGTCGAGCTCGACGCGCCGAGAAGGCGCGTCCTCGCCCGCGCGCGCGTTCGCGTCCTCGCTCTCTCGACCTCGACGTCCGCGACGCGCGTTCGTCGCGCACGCACGTCGTGGGATAGAACGAGCATGAATGTCGCGATGTGCGACGCGAACGCGTGAAGTCGACGTCGACGGCGCTTTCATCGCGTGCGAGAGCGAATGACGCTCGATTTTCGAGCTCGAAATCATCATCATCATCATCATCGGTGTGTTTCAACCTCGCCAT
>Ga0222712_10003175_pt1 | contig 18133 bp, 22 predicted proteins | sample C33_657DmetaG_FD_165043 | JGI IMG/M metagenome (GOLD analysis project Ga0222712, IMG submission 165043) | Estuarine water microbial communities from San Francisco Bay, California, United States - C33_657D | ecosystem: Environmental > Aquatic > Marine > Unclassified | place: USA: California...
TGAACAAAAATGGCGAGAAACCACATTATTTTTAAAAGTTTACTTAACATCAGCCGTATTTATACTAATGCTCATCACATCGGCTGGTATCTTTGGCTACTTATCTAACGCTTTTCAGCAACAAAACATCAAATTACAACAAGTAGATAGAGAAATTTTGGTATTTCAAACAAAAATTGACCAAAATACGGCTCAAATAGAGCAATTATCCACTCAAATTAGTGAATCTAACAAAAATCAAACCACAATTTTGGGTAAAGGTAAGGTAAATAACCGACTTTTACGTTCAATTGATAACAGAGACCGTCAAATCGGTAAAATTAACGATAAAATTGCCAAATTGCAGGAAGAAAACTCTAAAAATAACGAAGAAATCAACAAAATTAGGTTAAATAATTTAGATTTGGAGAAAGAAGTGGGTGGATTTAAGTTTGTTGCTCAAGCATTTGATGTAGAATTGGATAAAGTGGTAAAATGGTTTATGTTTTTGATTGTTTTTGTGTTTGACCCACTTGCAATAGCATTAGTTATCGCATTAAACAAACTTTTTAAGGAAAACAACCCAAAAATTGAAGAAAATTCTGATATTTTGGAAAAAAATTATCAAATTTACGGAGATAGTGGAAAAAAATCAATGAAATCGGACGATGTTATCAATTCTTTGGAAAATTATTTAAATAATACACCAAAAGAACAATTAGATGCAGATTTTAAAGAAATTGATGATAAATTTGTAAATAATGATGTACTATTTACAGAAGAAGATAAAAAAGAGTTGGAACCTGAAATTACCGATGAAATCCTATTAAATCTACAAACGGATTTTTCTAAAAGAGGAATTGATGTAGATGGTGATGGTTCAGTTGATGGATATGATACGGATGGCGATGGGTTGATAGATATTATCAGAGCAATACACCCAAGTAGAGCTGAAGAAGTTAAATATAAACTTCCATACTATGCAAGACCTGATTTTAATTGGAGTGATAGAAAAAATTGGATAAATGACCAAAATGCAGTAAACTATTGGATTAAACATATCAAACCATCTCAATATCCTGAAGATTTCTCTGGAAAATCTTATTAAAAATTTGGATTTCTCATAAATAATTTGTATATTTGTTTTCACCATTCAAATAACACTATGAATTTAGGATACGCTTGTATCAATATGAGTTTAGGTAAGAACGTAACTACAAATCGTTCTATGGTTAAACGCACATTCAACGAAAAAGGTTTAGATTATGTTTCCGAACTTGCGTTAGCAAATTCCAAAGATGTACTCAAAATATTAGTGTGGAATAAGAACAATAATATAAAGTTCTTCCGTTTATCATCAGCGCTCGTTCCTTGGGGTGATGGCTTGGACCTAACAACCTTAAAAGATTATGATGAGATAAGTACCGCACTTCGTAGAGCAGGTGATTATGCTAAAGCAAATGGTATTAGAATCACATCACACCCTGGCCCTTTTGTAGTTCTAACTTCACCTAAAGAAAATGTGGTAGAGGGAGCTATTAAAGATTTAGAATTGCATGGTAAAATATTCGATATGATGGGTTTATCGCAAACTCCGTATAACAAAATCAATATACATTGTAATGGTGTTTATGGGGATAAGTTATCTGCTATGGATAGATTTTGTGAGAACTATCTTAAATTATCTGATAGTGTTAAGAAACGATTGACTGTTGAGAACGATGATAAAGCAACAATGTACAATGTAAAAGATTTAATGTACATTCACAATAAAATTAACATCCCAATTGTATTTGATTACCACCATCACTTATTCAACACAGGTGATTTATCAGAAGAAGAAGCACTTAAACTTGCTTCTACAACTTGGAATAATATAACTCCTGTTGTTCACTATTCAGAATCAAAAGCATTGCATGAAGAGAATAGTAAACTTAAACCACAGGCTCATTCCGATTATATCAAATCACTTCCAAACACATACGGATTGGATGTAGATATTATGGTTGAAGCAAAAGCTAAAGAGTTAGCAATATTACCATTTATTAAAAAGTAATGTATATTCCACAAATAACAAATATTACTCCGTTTGACCCATTGGTATTTAAATCTCACTTTTATAATTGGGATTGGAAAATCATTGAACCTATTTGTGTAGATTTAATCGGAGATAATCCTAAAAAAATACATTTGGAACAAGGTGATGCTGCTAGTTCTATAACAAATCCAGCAATGCCACATACAATGCCTGAATTTGAAGCATTTTACAAGTGGTTAAAACCTATAACAAATGATATTATTTTTAATAAGTGGAATTTATCAAAAGGATATGAATATAGAATAACAAACTCTTGGGTAAATGTGCATGGTAAGGGTGGTGAAACTATGATACACGACCACGGACCTACCACATTGGTTGTAACTGCTTATTTACAATTACCTGAAAATGGTGGATTTATTCAATTCAAAGACCCATTGGAATATCATCACGGGCATTTAACAAAACAATTTGATGCTGAATTATGGTCTTGGAAAATAATACCTGCTAAAAGTGGAGATGTAGTTATGTTTCCTGGTTGGATGAGACATAAAACACAACCAAATAATTCAGATGATAAACGATGGGTATTAACAACAAATATAGATTGTATAAACACACCAAATTAAAAAAATAAATTATGAATTTTATAAAAGCAATTAGTGTAGTATTAGTAATAGCAATAATAGGTATTGCTTATGGGTTAAGCACAAATGAATCTGAAAAACCAATAGTTGCAATGAGTAGAGAAAATTATGAGATTCAAACTCATACAATAGATTCATTAAAAAATGTAGTTGATAGTTTACAAAGTGAAATCTTTATTGTAGAAGATGGATGTGATTATAGAGAACATCGTTATCAAGATGTTATTGATGAATATGAATTAGGAATGTCTTATTTGGAAGATTATCATCCAAAAGCATACAAAGATTTTCATAGGATAATTGGAATGAAAGAAAGATATTCAAAAGAACTTGATAGAGAAAACCAAAAAATATTAAAATCATATGAATACAATCGATAGTAAGTATCAGGAGTTACTGCAAGATATTTTAGATAACGGAGTTGAGAAAGGTGATAGAACTGGTACTGGTACTATTTCAGTATTTGGTAGACAGATTCGCCACAAAATGTCACAAGGGTTTCCATTATTAACCACAAAAAAGATGGCATGGAAAACTATGGTAACTGAATTACTATGGTTTTTAAGAGGAGATACTAACATCAAATTCCTATTGGATTACGATTGCCACATTTGGGACGGTGATGCGTATAAGAATTATTTAGAACACACACAATATGAAGCATCTTATACAAAAGAACAATTTATCAATTTAATTAAAACGGATAAAGATTGGGCAAATGTGTGGGGAGAGTTGGGACCAATCTATGGTAAGCAATGGAGACAATGGCAAGGGTGGATGGATATGAATGGCAATGAGAAAGGTTCATTGTGGTATGACCAAATCCTACAATTAGTTCATTCCCTAAAAACAAATCCAGATAGTAGAAGATTGGTGGTATCTGCTTGGAACGTAGCGGAGTTAGACCAAATGGTTTTACCTCCTTGCCATTATGGATTTCAGGTTTACACAAGAGAGTTGAGTAAATTTGAAAGAAGTAGATATATGGGATTACCAGAGGGTGAACATTTTTTAGATGATGTATTAGATAAACACAACATTCCTAAAAGAGCAATCTCCCTAATGTGGAATCAAAGAAGTGTAGATACATTTTTAGGTTTACCATTCAATATTGCATCTTATGGATTATTATTAGAGATTATTGCAAAGGAAGTTAATATGGTGCCGGAAGATTTGATTGGTAATTTGGGAGATGTACATTTATATAAAAATCACATTGAACAAGCTAAAGAACAAATAAGTAGAGAACCATACGATTTACCAACAATACAAATCACCGAAAGGAATTGGTATATGCACGAAAAAGTAAAAGAACATTTAGGACCAAAAACATTTAACGATAAAATATTATCATATAGACCGGATTGTTTTGAACTAATAGGTTATGAATCACATCCAAAAATTAAAGCACCCTTATCAAATTAAAATAAAAAAATATGAAAATTAAAAAAATTGAGCAATCACCTGTTACAAAAGAAGATATTGCAAAGTACAAACAATTAGTACAACAAAGAGAAGGTATGATGCATACTGCTAATGATGTTGGAATGAATAAACGAATTGTTACATTTAGACCTGATGAAAAGGATAATGAAATGACATTGGTAAATCCTCGTATTGTTGAGGGTTCGGATAATCCTGTTGTTTATTTTGAAAAAGATAACTACAAAGATAAAATTCGTAAGACTGTTCGGTTGGCTCATTTAGTTATTGAAACTGATAATTTGGGTAAGATGGAATTCAAATCAGATAAAACAAATTGGAAAAACGCAGATGAGTTTATGGAAGATGCTGGTTTGTTTGAAGCAGTTCATATCCAAAAGTTAATTGATGCTATTGATGGTATTGAACAAACCCACCCAGCTCGTCAATACAAAGAGACTGTTAGTGTAAAGAAAAAGTTGGGAAGAAACGAAAGAGTTATGTTACAATCACCCGAAGGTGAGATGGCATTTGTGAAAGCAAAACAAGCAGATGCGTATTATCAAATGGGATATAGAGCAATTTAATTTATGGCAAAGTTAATATTTAATATAGATAACGATAATTTCAGAGAAGCATCCAACATAGAACTTACGGTACCTGATGATATGGATATTTGGGAATACAAAATAATGTGTACCCGATTAGCTTCCGCAATGGGATATACCGAATCAACTATCAAAAGAGCATTCGGAGAAGAAGAATACAATCACACCGAAGATGAGTTACGATTCAGAGAGTTTTTAGAAATAATCAATGTTTACACCGGTTCACTAATAAACACAATATAATGCACGAATTAGAAAGACAATTATTATCATCGCAAATTTTAGTAGAATCGTTGGCAGATATACTAATCCAAAAAGGAATTATGACTCAAGAAGAGATTCAAAAAGTATGCCAAGAAAGAGTTGATTTATTAACTGCTGAATTAAAGAGAGAACAAAAGAAGCAGGTAAAGAAAACAAAAACAAAACAATCCGAAGCAGAGGTATTAACAACTATGTTTATGAGTAATCAAATTGGGGAAGCATAAAAACTTCCCCAATAATTTGGTTTATTCAAAATAATGTTGTATCTTTGTAAGATATAAACAAATAAATTATGATATTGTTATATACAATCCTAACAATCTCTATTCTATTGAATATCCTCCTTTTTATAAGAGGAATGGTATTAGTGAGACAAAACGAACAATTAGCAGATGCAGTTATTGAAGCTGATAATGTAGTTGAAGAATCGCAAGCAACATTAGAGAAAATGTTAGAAGAGATGAGAACCCTTGATATTAAAGGTTCTTTCGAAGCAGATGATGAAGTAGGTACTGTATTTACGGAACTGAAAGAGCTCATCGAAAAATATAAAAACTAATCTAATCAATGCCAAGAAAGAAAAAAAGTAAAATATACTTTTCGCAAGATACCGAAGATGCAATTATAGAGTATAACAAAACAAAAGATTATGTAAAGAGAAATAGGATATATGTAGAAAGTATTCAGTATCCTTTTGAAAAGTTAGCAGAAAATATCCTAAACACATTTAAGTTCACATACTTTGATGTACCAAAAGCAGATGTTCAAAGAGAAGTTGTATCTACTCTAATTGAAAAAATACATATGTTTAAAGAAGGTAAAGGTAAGGCTTTCTCCTATTTCAGTATTGTTGCTAAAAACCATCTAATCTTAAAGAACAACGGAAATTATAAAAGGTTTAAGAAAACTGCTCTACTATCCGAAATGCCGGAGACTTGGAATCCACCAAATGATTTTGAAGAAGTGCAAGTTGGTGAAGAGTTTATGGAGTTCAGAGATTTAATGTTATCATATTGGGATAAACATCTAACAAGAGTATTTACAAAGAAAAGAGATATCCAAATTGCAGATGCAGTATTGGAACTATTCCGTAGAAGTCAATACATTGAAAACTTTAATAAGAAACATCTATATCTCCTTATTAGAGAGATGACAGATTGTAAGACTCACTACATTACAAAAGTGGTAAATGAAATGAAGAAACATCAGACAAAGATGTTAAATGATTATTTAGACCACGGATATGTAAAGGATGAGAATAACGATTTTTGGGAAGAGGAATACTTATATGAAACGGAACAAATAGACGAAGATTAAAATGGAAGATATAGCATCAATGTTTTTTCACAGTAGAACACAAGCACATGAGTTTCATACGAAAGTAACGGGACCTGGTTCATTTGCACTACATAAAGCATTGCAAGAATATTATGAAGAAATAGTACCATTAATGGATGGTATTATAGAATCATATCAGGGTAGATATGGATTGATTTCTTATAAAAAAGTTGCTGGTGTTGATAATGATGCAAGTAAAGAAAACATATTAAATTATTTTGATGATTTAATTAAATTTTTAGAAACAAAAAGAACTGATGAAAAATTACAATTAAGTTGGATTCAAAATCAGTTGGATAATATAGCTGAATTATTATATTCAACAAAATATAAACTAACTTACTTGGGATAATAAAAAAGTAAGAATGTATTAAAATTAAGGTGTTTGATATTTATATTCGGACACCTTTTTTATGTCCAACCAATATGTTATAAAATTAAAAATTTACACAGGTATATTCCTATATTTATGAAAAATAATGTAACATCAATTGGTTTAGATATTAGTAAGTTAAGTACTAACTTTCTATTGTTTATCGTATCTTCTATTGTAGCAATAGGATTATTTACTCAAATGTATTTTGTATATCTTAATGTTTCTGGTAATAATGAAACTGCTAGAAACTTATCAACTAAATTTGATGAGAAGTTTAATGGGTATTACAAAAACACACCTGGTAATATATTCTATAATGGTGAGCAACCTACATACTATATGGAAGAAAACGAAGTGTGGGTTGACGGTGTAACTAATCAGGTTAAAATTGGTAAGTTAGCCGGAAATCGTAATTTAGAATTTGGCGTTAAAAATATATTAGAAGAATATATCCAAGAAACAGGATATGCTCTTACTGAAAACGCAAGTAAAAAAATTAAAGTTGAGATAATCTATTTAGATGTACTCACAACAAAAAAGAACATATCTGTTTTTCATAGTAATGAAGAAGAGGTAGTTATTCGTTTACGTGGAATGTTATACAAAGATGGTAAAAAAGTAAAAGATGTTATAGTGGAGGAATCATCATCGGAAGTATCAATGTCAACTCTGATTGTAGACGGTGGTGGTAAGTTCAATCAAACTTCTTTAAGCAATGCGTTAAAGAAAGGTTCTGGTAAACTTATTACTAAACTATTTCAGTAAATGAAAAATTTCTTATTGGCTATGGTACTATCATTAGTATCATTAACATCTTTTGGTCAATTAATTATTAACCAAGAGGTACTTAACTCAAAACCTTATAGAGTTGGTGATACACTAACTGTTAGGTATAATGTTATCAAAGGAACTACTAACCCTAGATACCTTTGGATGCGTTATCAATACTCAAACAAACACCTACAAAAATTAGGTCCTACTGTGTTTTCGCAAGGTCAAACTGCTCAAAACTTTGAAGCAACTTGGCCTAACTATACTTTTAATCCTGTTCCTACAATTGGAGTTGGTGAATTGGATAGACAATATGCAGCAACACCTTGGAACTATACAGCAAACGCAGATTGGATTGCAAAACAATTTACAACACAAAGAGCAGATGCCGTAATTGATGGATTATGGGCAACTGAAAAGTTCATCCTATTGGAAAACACAACTTATCAAAACATCCATAGATTGGATTTAGCAACTGCAACTGGTACGGATGATTTACCAATCGCACCAATTGGTTCGCAAGTTCTTTGGTTATCATTTGCAGATGCAGATGTAAAACACGTTTCCGCATTTAGAGTGAAGGTAGGATACCCAACTAACTTTGATATCACATCATTATCAGTTCAAATCCAACCATTGAATGCAGATGGAACTACTAATTGGACTATCCCACCATTAGCAAAAAGAGCATTAAACGCATCTGGACAAGTTGATTTTGAACAATTTAATATTGGTGATAAATTTGGTGTATATATTGTTCCAACATTTGGTGCAAACTATTTAGATAATGTAATAACTGTAACGGATGCATATAGAGCATTTTTGGCAGTAGCTAATTTAGGATTAGATGGTACATCAACCACATTCCAATACCCTGCAATTGAAAAAATGATTGGTAATGTAACAACAGGTGATGCGGTATTCAACACAAATGATGCTTACTATTTATTTGCACATATTTTGGGACAAGATGTAACTGCAAAAGCTAATATAACAAGAAAAGCAGCAACATCATTACAATTCATATCTGCAAAACAATCGGTGTTCCCAACTATCACACCAGCCCAATCTAACAATGTGGTAACTATAACGGCAGCAAATCAAACGGAGGTATTCTCTTACGCATTTGGTGGTGATTTAGACTTCTCACATTCATCAAATCCTGGCAGCCCAATATCTGCAAATAGTGCAGGTGGTGTTTCTACAATGAATAGAACGATTGCTAGTAGTGGTATCTACGCAAATCAATTAGCTGGAACTGCAACTTTAAGTTTATCATCTAAAATTGAAAACAACAAAGTTATCCTAAGTGGTAACTTATCGCAAGAAGGATTAGCTGGTTTAGAAGTTATTTTGAAATACGATTCTTCTAAATTAACTTTGGATGGTATTGTATTTGATGCTGGTTCATCTATAACTAACTTCTCAACAAACAAAGATGGTAGAATAACATTTGGTTCAATGGACCAAATTAAAACTGCTAGAATTAAAACTGGTACACCTTACAAATTAACTTTCACATCTAATGTTCCTTTATCAAATACTTCAGGTTTATTCTATACCGAATTAGCCGATGCGGTAGATGGTAACGGAAATAAGATTGGATTAAATGTAGAGTAATGAAAAAACTACTTATTGTAATAGTAATATTATTATGTAGTAGTATATCCATAGCACAATCCATTACACAACCGCTCGCTAAAAAGTTTGAATTAAACGTAAGTGGGCAGGCGTGTAGTGGATTTGTTTTGAATGGATTTACTTCTACTGATATTTTATTGGCATCAATAGGGTTTATCAATCCACCAACAGGTACATCATTTACTCTAACCACAACAACTGGTTTAACACCTGCTTCTGGTTTTAACTTTACTGGTAATAAAACTCTATTGGTATTTACTGGTACACAAGCTAATATAAATGCGGCATTAGCAACCTTAAAGATAAATACAGGTACAACGGCCGGTAGTGTTCAAGTATCAGTATCGGCAACTATAAATCCATCGGGTTATTATTACAATCCAATTAATGGACACTTTTACAAACCCGTAACAACTGGTGCAACCTATACTGCGGCTAGAGCGGCAGCATTATTAACATCATTCAAAGGACAGACTGGTTATTTAGTAACAATTACATCTGCGACTGAAAACTCTTTTATATTTACTAATGTACCACAACAAAATGTTTGGTTTGCGGCAACGGATGAAGTTAAAGACGGAACTTGGGTAATTGATGCTGGTCCTGAAAAGGGGACAGTAATGAAAACCGCAAATGGTCAATTAAACGGAAATGTTGCCGGTGTATATAATAACTGGGCAGGTGGTGAACCAAATGGTAGCAATCATACTGAAGATTATGCAGTAACAAACTGGAATGGGCAATCAACATGGAATGATTTGAATAACAATTGGAACAACCCATATATAATTGAATATGGAACTTGGAGTAATCCTGATTCACAAACATTTACTGATTTCTATTCAGCAAATGTAATAAATCCAATAGATGTTCCATCATCTAAAGTTAGTTTATATTTTGGTGGTGGAATAGACCCAACTCAATGGAAAGTAAAAAACTATACTGCAAATGGTGCAACACCTGTTAGTGCAACTACTGGTTTAACATTAGGAGCAAATGGAAGTGTGGTTAATACAAGTGATTTTCTTAAAGCTAAAACGGATATGGTTATGTATCTATCTAACTTACCATCTGCTACTTTAACAAATCTATATAGTAATGTATTAACTATTGGAGATGCATATTTGGCATTTCAAGAGTTAGCAGATAGAGGATTGACTGGAACCGATAGTAAAGTATTCACATCTGGTGTACAATTTTTAAATGGAGATGTTGATGGTAATAATGTATTTAACGAAATAGATTCATATAAAATACTACAACATGTAATTGGTGGTACATCAATAGTTTCAACTTGGAGTGAGGATAACTTATTTAGATTGGTAAATAAAACTACATTTGATGGTATAACAAAATCAAATTGGGCAACAATAAATACACCATATAAAGCAAATTATCCATTACCAGTTGATGCAGCTATAAATGATTATGTATATCATATAGTAGTTGCATTAAAAGGAGATGTAAATCTTTCACACACAATAGCACAAAACACACAAGCTACGGCAAGTGTAAATCGTACTATGAATCTAACAACACCTATGGAAGTTTCTACTTACATATCAAGTGAAATAGTTGGTGGTAAAGTTGTGGTAAGTGTAAAAGTAAATACATTAGGACAACCATTAAAAGGTATTCAGTTAAAATTAAACTATGATAAAGATATATTACAATATCAAACTACTGAATATACAACTGTTGGAAATCCTACAAACTTTTCAAATAATACTGGAGATTACATAAACTTTGGTTCTTTGATTTATAGTGGAGATGGGTTACTAAATGATAATACGGAATATAAAATAACTTTTATACCGTTGATTGGTATTCAAGGTACATTGGGATTAACATCAATTTCACCAACTGATGCTATAAACAAAGATGGTAAGCAACTAAAAATAAATCTAAACTAATGAAAAACATAAGATACTTATTATTGATATTATTAGTTGGATGTAGTGGACCTGAATTACAAATGCCAGAAGTATTAGCAAAGGATAATATATTTAGTATAACTGAAAGTAGTGTTACAAACGGACAATCTATACATTTTGATTTACCATCGGAAGGAACTTATACACTAACTTTAATTGATAAAGAAAGTGGACAAATATTAGCTAGAGAAAAGTTTATAGGGCAAGCTGGGGAAAACGAAAGAAAGATTTATACGAAATCATTACAAAGTAGATATTTATATCTGTTATTGGAAGATGTTACTAAAAAAGAATTAGGAAAAACAATAATAATAATAAAATGAAAAAAATAGTAGCATCAATATTAGCAATTGCATTATTAGCATCTTGTGCTAATGAAGATTTATTAGTACCAACAACAACTGAAGTAAGTGAAAAATTACAAATAGTTGGTAATTTAGGAATTAAAGTAGAAACTCCATTTGTTAAAGAGGAAGTTGCTATGAACGTAAAAGCAGTAACTGCTGGAAAATATATTGTAAAGATATTAAACATAGCAAATAAATCAGTATCAAAAGAAGAGGTAACTCTTAAAGCAGGTAACAATCTATTAAAGATTTATGCAAACGCTTTACCATCTTCAGCATATAGAATTGGTCTATTCGATTTAGAAGGAAACTTACTTGGGATAGCAGATTTTAATAAGTTATAGTTAAAACAAATATAAACAAACGAATAAAATGTCAGAAGAATCACAAAATGACGGAACAATGTCTGGATTAGTTAAAACACTAATTGGGACAGTAGGAACAATTGTAACCGCAGGAGGAGCTTGGCTAGGTTCTCAAATGTTTGGGGGTGGTGAACAACCAGCCGCACCAGCAGCCGCAGCACCGGTAATTAACATTACTAACTCAAACCAACAATCACAAAGAGCAGCCGGAGGCGGTGGAACTAAAGTGATTGAGAGAGTAATTGAAAAACCATCAGCTCAAACTCAACCAGCACCTGCTCCTAAACCAAAGAAAAAAGAGGGAGACGAGTTCAAAGAAGAAGCACCAAAGTGGTAATATAATATGGGAGAGAATCAACAACCTGATGGATTTAAGCAACTCTTAAATTCAATGATGAAACGTAGATGGTATATAACTGCGTTAGTATTAGGTGGGTTTATGTTAATTGTTGGCGGTATCTTTGTTGCCATAGTTAAAGGAACTCAAGTAGAAGGTGAGTGGAAAGAACTATTACTTCTTTTATTAGGAGCATTTATTGGTTCTTATGGTAAGATTATAGATTACTGGTTTAGTGATACCGATAAGGATAAGATGTTGGTACAAAAAATGGATGAAGAAGATGGAGTATCTCTTTCAAATACAGGCGGAGCAGCAGCTTCAAATGATGAAGAAGATGCAACTCATAATATCGATTAAGAAGTTATACCCAAATACGTTTTAATAATTGGTTATATAAAATAACAATTAAATAAAAGATTATGGGATTTTTCAAAGAATTATTCAGCGATGACAATCAAATAAATGAGAAGTCGGTAGTTGGATTCGCATCATTCGCAGTAATGGTAATATGTATCGCTGTTGATTTAGTAACCGGATATATGGGTAAAGAGTTAGTGATAAATGAGTATGTATTTAACGCATTCCTAACATTAACATTGGGTTCATTCGGAATCGGTTCAGTTGATAAATTTATCAACAAAAAAGCAGAAAATGATAAAGCTAAAATTGAAGCAGATAGTTCAACCGATGAGGAAGAATTAGGATAGTAAAAAAGGGAGAAAGTTTTTTTCTCCCTTTTTTTTATATTTATACATAAATAAAAAAACAAATTTATGTATGAAAAAATTATTAGGATTATTAAGTTTATGTTTGTTAAGCAGTGTTGCAATAGGACAAACGGTAGGTAAAACCCAAACGGAAAACTATAAAGCATCGTTTGAAACCAAAGTAGACATTAGTGAGTTAATGGATTATGATGGACCTACTATTCCAATACAAATACTTAAATGTGGAATCAGCGATGAAATTTTGGAACAGTATCCGGAACTTAAAGAAAAGAAGGTGGGCTTGGGTGTTGCTAATATATCTATGGAATACCTTGAGAATCTCAATCGTTTTACTTTTACTGAAGATAAGACAGAGCTGAAAAACAGAATGGTTGCTCAATTCAAAGCATCCCAATCTGGTATCTCTCAAGACAAATTAGATGGTAGAGGTAAAATACGTTTAGCGCATTACTTTGTTACAATCGAAGTATATGATTTCTCCGTTTCCGAAGATGAGACAGTTAATCTAAAGGATGGAGTAAAGAATAAGATGGTTACTCGTCTGGGTTTGCAAGTTCGTTTTACTGATGCCGAAACTGGTGAAGTATTTGGAGCAAGTGGTTTAGGTGAAGCAACTACAACCAGAGAGTTATCTTTAATATCAGATGCAACAATCGATGATGTTAAATTTAACCAATCAACAATCGGAACATCTACAAAGAAAGCATTAGATATTGCTTGTAGTAGAATTCTTCTTCGTATGATTAAGAAGGGGAAGTTCCCAAAATAATTTATTATGACAAAAAGAGAAGTAGTATATAATGCCAGTTTGGCAGTATTAGCCTATTCCCAAAAAGAACAAATTAAGTGGAATGATTACGGGTTAGAGTTGGTGAAGTGGATTGAGAATAAAAAATCAGATACACAGGGGTTTGTAGCAACAAGAGATAAATCAATCTATGTTGTATGGAGAGGTAGTGAATCAAAGAAGGATTTCCAAAACGATGCTTCAATTGATAAAGTACCATTCTTAAACGAAGGTGAGAAAGTACACATTGGGTTTAAGAGTTGTTGGGAATCGGTAGTAGGTGATACCTATGATGCAATAGATATGGCATTAGAAAACCTACAAGGAGAAACTACGGATATTGTAGTTTGTGGACATAGTTTGGGTGGAGCAGTTGCAACATTGTATGCACACTCAATTAAAAAACACTATCCACACTACAACATTAAATCCGTAACAATTGGAAGTCCTAGAGTTGGTAACAAAGTATTCAAAGATAATTACGATTCGTATGAGATTGATACTTTAAGAGTGGTACATAATAATGATTTGGTAACGCATACACCATACATTAGATTTTACCACGTAAACTATCAATTAAGATTGGATAATAATGGTAATGTATTAAAGAGAGATACATCATTAAACGCATTTTGGTTATACCTTAAAGCATTATTTTCAGGTAAAAATATCAAAGACCATATGTGTGATGGGTATATGAAAGCATTACAAAACTGGGTAGCAAAATAATATGTCAACAATAAGGGTTACGTTATATGAAGATGAGGAAGTATTAGTGGAATGTGATTATCTTTTCAATAAAACTAAAATTGCTATGCATATAAGTTTTAATGAGGAAGTATGGTCACATTCTTTTTTTAAACGGATGATGGATATTTATGAGGGTATTCTTCAAAACTTTAAGAATGAAGGTTACAACGAAATATACGGAGCACCCCCAAAAGGAAATATTAAAGCAAAAAAATTAGCACAAATGTTTGGATTCAAAGATTGGTTTGAAAACAACGAGTTATACTTAATGAGAATGGAAATAAACTAAACAACTAAAATTATGGGAAGCGCTGGAAAAGCAATCGAAAAGGCATTTGTAGATGCCGGAAACGCAATTAACGATAATGTCATTCAACCAATTAACGATAATGTTATTCAACCAATTGGTAACGCATTTGTAGATACGGGAAATGCAATCAATGATAGTGTTATTCAACCAATTGGAAATGGTATAAACACTGCAATAGGTGGTATTGAAGATGCATACAATTATTCAGTAGCATTTGCAAACGATACCGCACATAGAGTAGAAAGTGCAGCTAACACTGTTGCAAATACTACGGAAGAACTTGCGAAAGCAGGATTTGATGTAACACAAAATGAATTTATTTATTTAGCAAACCAAGCCGAACAACAAATTGTGGCAGGTGTTGAGATAGTAAAGTATGGTGCAGAATATGCATACAATTGGGCAGATGAGCATGCTTGTACATTAGGAATAACTGCCGCAATCTCTATGGGTTGTGTTGCAGCATTCACACCTGCTCAACCTGCTGGAGCAGCAACTTCAACTACATTATCTTTAATGGCTACGCCGGTTCTTTATACGGCAGATATGGCAGCTAAAATGGCAGTATCAAACCAAATGGGTGCAATTGTAGCAGGTGGATTTTTGGATATACCTGGTGTTGGTGGAAATGTTGATGCACAATTGTTAAGAAATGTATGTTCAAATTGTATCTATTATAGTTTAGATTCAGCTGCATTATGGGCAACGCCTGCTGGAGTTGGTATCGCAATCGGAGCTGCAGTAGCACCGGTAGTTGCATCTTTGATATGTACTAGAACTTGTCCTAATGGATTTACTAAAGCGGTGGGTGCATAGTACAAACTTAACAATTTGTTAATACTAAAAGTATAATTTTATTAAGGTAGTTTCCTATATATTGGTGAAAAACTAAACATCAATATGAGGAAACTACTTTTATTTTTATTAGTGTTCGTTTCAACAACGGCATTATCGCAAGTAACAACATCAAACATCAACGGAACAATCAAAGATAAGAAGGGAGAAACACTACCCGGTTCCACAATCCAATTAACACTAACAACAACATCTACAAAGTACGGAGCATCGGCAGATGTAAATGGTATATTCCATATCTACAATGCAAATGTTGGAGGACCTTACAAAATTAAAGTAACATCAGTAGGTTACAAACCATTGGAAAAAGATGGTGTTTATTTAACATTAGGTTCTAACGATTTAGATATTCAGTTAGAAGAAGAAACAACACAATTAAGTGAAGTAGTAGTAACCACTACCAAAGGTGGTACAAAGACTGGTGCTGGTATTTATTTGGGAGAAGATAAACTTAAATCAGTTCCTACATTAAGTAGAGCAATTACTGATTTCACAAAGTTAGTTCCACAATCAATAAACAATTCATTTGCAGGAACTAACTTTCGTTACAACAATGTAACAATAGATGGTACAATCAATAACGATGCAATTGGATTCTCTCCATCATTGGGTGGACAGGGTGGAACATCTGGTATGCCAGGTTCATCAACTCGTACATCCCCAATCTCAATAGATGCAATTCAGGATATTCAAGTGTATATAGCACCATACGATGTAAAGGTTGGAAACTTTGTAGGAGGTTCAATCAACGCAATTACTCGTAGTGGTACAAACGATATTAAAGGTTCTATATACGGATTCGGTAGAAATGGGGCGCTAGCAGGATTCAATACAACATCGGATTATGTAGATACGCAGATTGGATTCCGTATTGGATTACCTTTAATCAAAAACAAATTATTCTTATTTACTAACGAAGAAATCACACATCGTAACGAACCTGTATTCTACGGAGCAAACTCCAATGGTTTGGTAGATGAGGTTACTGCAAAGAAAATAAGTGATTACACTCAAACTAAATATGGTTATAATGTAGGTGAGTATAAGGATTATAGTATTGGTTCTAATTCTAAAAAATTCTTCAATAGATTGGATTGGAATATAAACGATAACAACCAATTAACATTAAGAAACAATACTACAATTTCAGATGCTACCAATTTAGAGAGAGATGCAGCAAACTTCCGTTTTGGTTCGCAAGATTTTAGACAGAATGTAAATCAATCATCAACTGTGATGGAGTTACGTTCTCACTTTGGTTCAACATCAAACTCTTTAATTTTAGGATATACCAACATCAACGATTATAGAACTCCTTTAAGTGAGAACTTTGGTTTTCCACAAACGGAGATTGCATATAATGGTGGAACTATCTTTATTGGAAACGAAAGAGAAGCAACTATCTTTAACTTAAAACAAAAAACATTTGAGTTTACAAACAACTTTAACTTTTCAGTTGGTAATCATTCATTCTTAATCGGAACACATAATGAGTTTTACAAAATTGATTATGGTTTTGTTAATAGTTGGAATGGTAGAATTGCTTACAAATCAGTTGATGATTATTTAGCTGGGAAAGTAAATAGAGTAAGAGGTTTTTATGGTTTACAAAACAACGATAGAGATTATATATTTAACAACCCATATGCTCAATTTGATATAAACTTATTGAGTGGATATTTGCAGGATGAAATCCAATTAGGAAACTTAAAGTTATCACCTGGTGTTAGATTTGATTACACACATTTACCAAACAAACCGGTATTAAGTTCTCAAACACCAAAACAATATACAAACGATTACTTTAACAACATCAACATCTCTCCTCGTTTTGGATTCAATTGGAAGTTGGATAATGATTTAGTTGTAAGAGGTGGTAGTGGTGTGTTCGTAGGTAGAATACCATTTGCTTGGTTAGGATATGCATACTACAATGATGGTATTGGTTTTGGTTCATTTGATTTGAACAACAGAGCAAGTTTAAAGAATGTGGGAGACCCTATCACAGATGGTTCTAAAACATTTGCATTTAATAATGGACAAAAGAATTTAACACAAATTGATTTGGTTGATAATGGTTTTAAAATGCCATCCGTATTAAGAAGTAATTTGGCAGTAGATAAAACAATTGGTGGATATAAGTTTTCAGTAGAAGGATTATATACGCAAGTAATAAATGATTTGAAATTCCAACAAATCAACATTGTAACTGATAACCCAACTTATTATTCATTTGATACTCAAAAACAAATGCCAATATATAGTGGGGTAAAGATAAATTCAAACTTATCAAACGCATACCTATTATCAAATACGGATAAAGGATATAGATACCAATTAACAACATCAGTAACTAAAAAGTATCCATTTGGTTTAGATGTTTATGGAGCATATACATACGGAGTAGCAAAGGATTTAACAAATGGTATTCGTAACTCAATGGAAAGTAATTGGACATTGAACCAATCACTAACTCCTAATGACCCACAATTAGCATATTCAAACTTTGATATTAGACATCGTATCATATCTCAAATTACAAAATCATTTAAGACAACACAAGTATCTTTGGTGTTAAATTCACAAAGTGGAACACCATTTACTTGGGGATTGGTTAATGGAACTTTACAAAA
>Ga0222712_10003176_pt1 | contig 18131 bp, 19 predicted proteins | sample C33_657DmetaG_FD_165043 | JGI IMG/M metagenome (GOLD analysis project Ga0222712, IMG submission 165043) | Estuarine water microbial communities from San Francisco Bay, California, United States - C33_657D | ecosystem: Environmental > Aquatic > Marine > Unclassified | place: USA: California...
GGCTTTCATGGCGTTGGCGATCTTATGGTACAAAGGCCAAGACCAATCAACTTGATTGTCTACCCATGCACCAAGATCAACGGCGTGGCCTGTGATGTGACGGCTGTTAAGCGTTTGACTTGCGCCTGATGCTACTAAAGTCTGTTGACGCTCAGGCGAACGTAAGCCCTCAAGCACCGTAAAGTCTACGGGCGACAGATCAATCGCGCGCTCGACAACCTTGACAAGATCGGGATGAACGCCTTGCAGACGCTCGATAGACCTTTTACCTAACTTAAACACCTAATAGCTTCTTAAAAAAAATTGCAGCAGCACCAGGCCCAAGGAGCACAGCGACCATGACGGCGTACATGAGGTACTCTAAGCGCTTCATCTTAGCCGAACCATCGTCGAAGCGTTGTTCGACACGACCAAATGACTGTTCAATCGACTTGTACCGCTCTGCACAAACTGCCTCATGGACAGTCAAACGCGTATCCACATCGTGCTCCATGATGTTCCTTACCTATTAATCGATCAGCGCATTTTCGCTGGGTTCAGATGCTAGCGCATTAATAGACGTCGTTGTTGCTCCGCTTCTCATAAACTCCGCGGCACGTTGCGCGGCTTTGTTTTTAAAGGCTGATGGGTTGCTAATGATCTTCAACACATTATTGCGCTCTTGCGCGGGCAACTTTTCTAACAGGTTCTTTGCGCCTTGGGGCGACTGCATAGCGTCGGCAAGGATTTTCATGCTCTTGCTACCTATCGCAGTCTGCAATTCAGCAAGCGTCTTATTTGTCGCAGTCGCCCAAAAGTTTAGCAGTGAAGGTAAGCGAAACTTCGATGTGTTTTCCTCTAGTAAGGTTGCTAGTGCTTTCTGGCCGTCAGACGCTTGTTTGCTAGACGCTAGTTGATTGGCGCGCTTTGACGCCAACGACTGTAGCGTTGATATAGTGTTCTCGCTCAGTTCCGTGGCGATGTTGTAGTTGCCTGGGCCAAGAAACTTCTCAACGACGTCGGGCGCTTCGTTCTGCACCAGACGCACAAACGCGTCTTTGTCCGTTTTCCATAGCCTAGCAGCTTCACCGGTCAGCTTGGTTTCGGCGATCTTTTGCATACCTTTGGAAAACTCATCAAGGTACTCACGATAGCCCTTACCGCCTGCCGCTTCGATAGCGTTAATGAGTGTTGGCTTTAACTCAGCCGTTACCTTAGCCGCCAAGTTGCGCTGCGTTGTAGCGTCTACGCCGGGGCGCAGTTGTTGCACCGTAGCATTAATGGAGTTCTTACGGATCGCATCTAACGCTCTGGCGTCGATAATACCGCCGCTCTTAGTCCACTGAGCGATGTCGTTAGCGACATTCTTAGCCGCGCCACTAAGCAGATCGTTGCCTGCAAACTCAGGGTTGTTCAATACGCCTCGAATCTGGCTTACGATCTCATCGCCTTTGAGCGGTTTAATGCCTGCCGCCCTCAGGCTGTCTGCCGCAGACTGAGCAAACCTAGCGCCTTGACCTAGATCGAGCGACGCCTCTGCTGCCCTCGACGCCCATTCGTCAGACATTTGCGCTAGCTTGCCAGGGTAAGTAAACGTCGCGGCCCAAGTGTTTGAGTAGCCTGGCTGCACCTTAGCAGGCGCAAAACGTGACCCTGCCGGTACGCCCGCTTTGATCTCTTGCAGCCGCGCGGCTGCTGCCGCATGATCGCCAAGGTCAATCAATCGGCGCACCTCTTGCACCTTCGCTGCCGCCTCAGTGCTTAACTTACCGGCCTCAGCCTCATACTGTGCAACTTGCTGACCAAGGTTAGCGCGGTTCAACGCTGCTTGACGTGCTGGCGATGTGATGTCGCGCAGCGTCTGTTTCATAAGGTCCGTCGTAGCGCGCACGTCCGTAGCAGTTGCGCCGCCCGCCAGTTTCGCTAACGCGTTGACGCCTTCGTCGTGGCTCATCGTGGCGAACTTGTTTAGATACTGAGCACCTGATTGGCTTTGCTCTAACGAATTTTTAACAAGCGCTTGCCAAGTTGGGTTTTGAATCTTAGCCGTTATTTCAGCCACACTAGCGTTAGGCGGCGCGTTACGCAATATTTCTAAAGTCTGTTCCAGATCGGCACCTAACGATGCGCGAGCTATATACGCCGCTTTGTTTTGCGGTAAATTTTTAAAATCTACAACTTTACCGAACATCTTACCGAGCAACGGCCCAACAACGCGTCCGCCTGACTCATAAGTTGCGCCCTCAAGGACGTTTTTAGCAGGCTCTGTTGCAATAGCTGGGCCTTGGCGTGGCTCTTTACCACCTAGATAGACATCGCCTAACTCAAGCGCCTCTTTAGCAAGCCCATAACCTAAACCGGCACCACCTACAACACCGGGAGGTCCAAGCGGCGCCCCTAACAAAGCACCGCCTGCTGATCCTAGTGCTTCAATCGTAGGTGCTACGTAAGGTCTAACAGATTGATAAAGGTTTTGTCTGTCATATAACAAACCTTGGCGAGGTGCCGTGGGCATCCCCTCGCTGCGCGGCTCGGGCGCAGGTGGTTCAGCAGGTGCCGGGGCAGGCGGGGCAAACAGCCGTTGTGCTTGCGCGATGACTTCCTCGTCACTAGCGCCCGCCGGTCCTCTGATTTCTCGGATGTTGCCTTGAGGATCGCGTACCTTGTAGATTTGATCGGCCATGACTACCTCACGACGGACCAGCCGCCAGATGCTGGTGCAGGCGACGGTTTAGACGCGGGCGCTTCAGCTTTCTTAGCGTTGTTAGCAATAAACTTTCGCATATTTTCCAGAATAGCTCGGTTAGCTTCAATTGAACGCGTGGGATCAGACAACGCTTCAAGCCAAGAACGGAATTCCACGTTAGAGTTAAGTTGCTGCGCGGACATACCTGTAGCATTTTTGACCGCGTTAAGCAACTGATTTCTTGAACTTTGAATAATGTCGCGCTGTGTTTGCGCTTCAGTACCAACAACACGTCCCGCTATCTGACCGGCACCTGTGCCAGCAACATAAGCTAATATGTTAGCGCCTGCACTGCGACGCTCGCTTGGTACTGCTTTACGTCTGTCTAATTCCGTATAGGCTGTCTCTAACGTATCAAGAATATCGCTAGCTTGTTGTTTACCTTCTTCTTTCTTAGTCGCCGCAGCCGTTGCAGCAGGCGTCTTGCCTGCTAAACCAATAACACCTGGAGACCCTACACCACCGCCCTCATACTTTCTTACATCGATAGTAATCATTTGCGTAGGATCGGTTGGGTCTTGGATTTGCGTGACGCTTGGTGCAGGGGCTTCTTTTGCGTCTCTAGGATTCAACCCTAATATCTGGACAGCAGGCGGCGTCAAAGGTGTCATGCCGACAGCTTGCTCAGGTGTAACTAACGTTGGCCTGTTGTTAGGCCCAAGCACCGCAATAGGATTACGCGATTGTTGGGGTGGTCGTTGGGCGCTCTGGAACGCTTGGTACCCTTCTGGTGTAATTGGGTATCCAAGTGTTTTCATTGTGCGAATAGTCTCAGGCGGCAACTCAGCACGCAACTGATTTTCAAGTCGCATTTTAAGAATTGCTACTTCAGGTTTACCCGCTTCACCTAATTGACTAACCCTACGAATATTGCTCATTAGCTTTTGCGATTCTGGGCTTACTGCTGGTGCCGCTGCGCTAGTCGGGGCTACCATCGCGTTAGCAGGCGGCGGTTCGGCGGCTGCGGGGATTAAAGCATTGGCAGGAGCAGGAGCCGGAGCAGACGCAGCCGCTGGTGGTGCGTTTTCGTCGCGTAAATACCGTTCATATTCTTTTTGATTTCTTAATTTCTCAAGTATCGCCATACCAGACTGTACAAATTGAGGTCTGCCCGTGCTAACCATAGCTTGCGCGGCTGCTTCTAAGTCTGGCGGTCCACCTTTAGCTGTAATGGCCGATCGAATTTGATTTAGCGCCTCGCGCTCTTGCATTAGGTCTTCCATCTTAAGCGCGTTCAGTTGCGCCGCAGACGCCTTGCTGTACTGGTCGAGCGGGTCTTGAAGCTGGACGCCCTTGTATGACAGCGCGATGTTTGGGTCAACAAGAGCCATCATTAACCTCCATAGTAGGTGTAGCCACCATAGCTATAATCAGTGATAGGCGCAGCAGCGGCGGGTTGTTGAGGGCGCATGGCGTTCAAAAAGTTTTGGCCTTGCTGGTAGTTCAAGTACGTACCAAGACCTTGCGATAGTGCGTTAGCGCCGCCCACGTACCCAGACGCTCTTGCTTGTGCGGCAGCGCCCATCGCTTGACCGACGTTGCCTGCCATCGTCTGTCCTGCCTGACCTAACTGGTTCGTTGCCGTTTGGCCTATGCCTGCTAATGACTGCAAGGGGTTCAGACGTGCGTTACGCTCGGCTTGGTAACGGTTGAACGCGTTCATGTACTCTTGCGACGCTAGGTCTTGGCCGTATTGCTGCGCGCCTTTAAGCATACCGCCCGACAATAGGCCACCTCGCGCCGCCGCCGATCGCTCCAGTGCCTTCATACCTTCTTGCATACGAAACGCGTAGCCAGGGTCTTGCTGGAACTGCTGCATACCGAACGGCGTATATTCAGTCGCCAACGGCGTGAGCTTGTTGAGCGCCGTGATGCCCGCCTGACGCCAAGGCTCTTGCAGTTCAACCTGGCGCTCAAACTGCTGCATCTGCAAGTCGGCAGCGCGATTAGCGGCGTCAGCTTGCGCGCTAGCTGCTTTTTTAGCCGAGCTAGAACCTAGTAATGCGCTACCAATAATTGCTGCGGGTATCATCCATGCGGCCATAGCCGTACTCCTTAAGTTATCTCGCGCCCACTCATGCGTAAGTTAACGCCGGTATTGTTGCTGGCAATAGCCGACACATAATCGCCAGGGCTAAGAATCTGCCCAACAACTTCAGGCCAGATATACGTTTCGTATGCGGCTAAAGTTTGCTTACCTATGTAATACGCGTCGCCTACAGATCCACCTGACGCTACGATGCTAATCGTAATCACACGCGCTACAGAATCGTAATTAGCCGTGGTCAGTTTATCGATGATCGTCGTCACAGATAACGGCGCGGTATACACCGTTGTATTTGAGTTGGGGATAATTTGGCCTTCGGCCAGTGTTTTTGCAGTTACAGTCATTTTTTAAACTCCATAGCGCAACGTCAGCAAGGGTGTGCTGCTGGATGAATAGGATACGGCGGGGAAAGTGGACGGTAAAGTACCGTAAGTTTGGCTGGCGGTAATCAACGTGTCCGCTGTTCCTACTGCACTACATCCTACCGTAGCTAACGCCACATCACTAGGTGTTCCAGCCCTGACCGTAGCACCGCTAGCGTTGGCAAGCAGCACAAGCGCGTAAGTGCCTGACGGTAAAGGCTGCGAAATAGTGATCTCTTTAGTTCCTGTTGTTGTTAAGCCAACCGCGCCTGCGTCTAATACTTTAGTTGTGGGTATGCCGTTTTCCATACGATAGATGCCAAGGTATGCAAAAACGCCTGTTCCAGCGGTTGTTACCGTGCAACCAATCTTTGTCCAAAGCTGCGACTGTCTTACGTTAAACGGCATGACATACATAGTGTTAGCTGCCACAGCCAACGTGCCTGCTGCCGTAGCGGGCGATAATGTCTCGCCAGCGTAAAAGCGGCCCGACGCGTAGCCGCCTTGATCAAACACATCAAACGCGCCAGGATTGTCGCGGAAGATTTGTGACGCAGACGCCTGCCCCGACGACACATAGATTGCTTGACCAGACGTCCATGTGTTGCCGTTCATCTGGTTATCATTAATTGTGACGTACTGCGGCGCGGAAGACGTGCCGTAGAAGTACACCGCAGCGTAGGCGTCATTTGATGGCGCCCACATGTTGTTACCGACGATCAAAATGTAGCGCGGTTGGTTTGGACTAGCCGTCAGCGAAATGATGCCGATGCAGCTTGCGTTGGGGAACGACGCGCTCTCACGGCGTGGGTTGTAGAGTGAGTTACCCGTAATCGTGGAGAACTGCACATCCGTGACGGCGATACAGTAGTCGCCGCAATCACCTACAAAGTTGCCGCTAATCGTGTGAAAACTACCGCCTGCCTCAATACCTGACGCAGATATGTTCTTTTTTGTTTGACCGCTAATCCAATTGTCTGCAATAACATTGTTGCTGCCGGTCATAAAAATGCCCGACTCTTTATTGTTCGACAAGTAGTTACCGTTGATCGACAATCGATCGCCGTTGGCGTACATGGCCGACCAGTTGTTGCTTATAAAGCTGCTCTCACTGACGCTCACGTCGTAAGATTTTGTTGTATCAACGGCTGGACCCATCCACAACGCAGCGCCACCCTCGGCCAACACACTGTCGCTGCCACACTCAGTAAACAAACAGTTATTGATGCCAACCGCGATACAACCGGCGATGGCGACACCAATGTATTGCACGTTGTAAACGTAGCAGTTCGTAAGGTTAACGTCTTCGACCTTACCAAACGAAACCAACTCAGCCGTGCGCGGGCCTAAGTTGTTACCGTCAAACTTGATGTTGCTGACGCTAATACCTTTGTCTACGTAAACGTACGCAGTGCCTGTCTGATTGGGGTTCTTTAACAGCGGCGTTGTAGCGCCAAGGGTGCTTTTGGCCTTGATAATCGACGTGGCAGGCGAGTCGCCGTACATATTAGTGCCGCTGTAGATCGTTAGCCCTGTACAGACGTATGTACCGGCAGGCACGTAAAGCGATTTACCTGTCGCAGCAGTCAGCGCGTTTTGGAACGCCACAGTATCGTCGGTCGTACCGTCGCCCGTAGCACCAAAATCTTTAACGCTTATGGTCTGGCGCAGTTTGGCCTGTACCGTTGTCGTTACGGCGCCCGCGCCTGATGGCGAGTAACCAATCAAAGAAGAACCAGATGCCGCAGCCAAAGACGCGCTCAAGGCGTCAATAAGACCCTGCGCCGTTGAGATGTTATCGACCGTCCAGATAAGAACGTCGTTGCTATCTTTAAGAACAAATTTGTACGACGACGTACCTAACCAGACGTTGGCCTCTCCGCGTACGCTTAAGATGATGGGGTTCGTGTTAGCCGTCGCCCCAGTAGAATCGGTGTAAGTCGCTAACGGCGTGGTCGTTCCGGCTGCGTAGGTGTATAGTTTGCCGCCAACTAGCAACGAGCCATCCGAAGCAAAAAACTGAAGTTTTGGGCTAGGGGATAAAATGGTTGTCATAGTAGTCCTTAAAGTGCGGCGATGACAAAAGCCAACAATTCGCTGTAACGCACGCCTAAACGCGTTTGTGACGATCCGTCCGAGTTGGTCCATGTGTCACTGCAAAACAAACCGTATTTTGACGCATCTAAGCCCTCGGCGGCAAATGCTTCTTGAACATCTTGCGCGATAACACCAAAATGAATACGCGCCGCTTCATTTTTTTCTTCAACCGCGTCGTTCCATTTGAAGGCGCGGATAAGTCTTTTGACCCGCTGCGCTGTACGCTGCTCGGCATCCGACAGTTCACGGACCTGCTGCTTTTGCGACGCATCTGACGTATTAATCGTACCCGTTGTCGCATAGACAACTGTATATCGAAACGAAGCAGTTCCTAAAGCTCGGACGTTATCGGTAGTTGGACGCCAAGTGTTGCTGTCACCCGCAAAAATAGACGTGCCGGGAAAAGTCCCACCGCTAGCCAGCACAACACCATTAACGCCTCCTATAACGGCGTAAGCAGTGTTTTCACCAAAATAAGCGTTGCTAGCAACGGAGCCGTCCGAAGTAGCATACGTTGTACCTAAAAAGGTATTGGTGTAGCTTGTAAAATTTTTCTGGCCGCTGATGGTTTGTGTATCTGTTGTCGTGACAATACCTGCGCCAGTAAGCGATGATGCGCCCGTACCGCCGCTAGTCGTTGCAAGCGTGCCGCCTAGCGTCAACGTACCAGACGTCGTGATAGGACCGCCCGTGAGTGTGAGGCCTGTTGAGCCGCCGCTGCCGCTAACGCTGGTTACGGTGCCGCTGCCGCCACCACTAGCAGCAATTGTGATGCCGCCAGAACTGTTAGTTATGGTTATGTTAGTGCCAGCAGTTAAAGTCGATAACGAATATCCTGACCCATTACCAATTAATAATTGTCCATTAGACGGCGTGGAGGTAACACCAGTACCACCGTAACCCGTGGTTATAGTCGACCCGTTCCAAGTACCTGCGGCCACAACACCCGTCAAATCAAGGTTTTGTGAATAGACCGTTGTCCAACGCTGGCTTAATGTTCCGCAACTATAGGTTGTAGTGGCGTACGGGCGGAACGATACCGCGTCTGCTACATATCGCCCCGTGCCAGGATAAGTTGCGCCGCTAGCCAATACAACGCCATTAACGCCACCTATTGCAGCATAAGCACTGCTTTCACCAAAATAAGCGTTTGTTGTAGCGTAAGTCGCGCCTGCGTAGGTGCAGGAGAAACTAGTAAAATTTTTCTGGCCCGTAATAACTTGGCTGTCAGTTAATGTGACAATACCCGCGCTTGTAAGCGAAGTGGCACCTGTGCCTCCGTTAGCTGTCCCTAACGTGCCAGACATCGTAATCGTGCCTGACGTAGTGATAGGACCGCCAGTAAACGCCATGCCTGTCGTACCACCAGACACATTAACGCTCGTTACCGTACCGTTAGTGGGTATGCTTGGAGGGATGACCGGAGGCGCTAAGTCGGCGTAACTTTGCACTAGCGCTTGTACAACCGAAGGCAGTAATGCTTGGCCGTTATCGACCGGTAATTGCAAATTAGCGGGCAACAGCGCTTGATTGTCTGCTATTGAGGTGATGGGTGCAGGGAGAGGGGCTAAATCGGTTGAACTACCTGATACCAATATGTTGATGTTTTGCGCTGGAGGTCCGACTTGAAGGTCATCAAGACTTGTTTGATTGTTGCCTTGCCCTACTAGCGTAAACAAATTTAAAAAAAAGCGATACCATTCACGCGAAATAAGTCCTGTTCGCTCATCAATAATGCTGACGCGCGGCGCAGGTATGTTGGTGACATTAAGCATTGGTTGGCGTTATGAGAATTTCCGCACCCATAATCGCAGTCTTAACAGGGTCTGTCATTGACAACTCATATACGCGATCGCGCAATTTCATTGTCATACCCAAGCGACGGAACCAAACACGGTAGTAATACTCGCCGATTTTGCCTACTGACGTAGTACGATAATTAGACCACGTATGACCACCATCGTCAGACCAGCGCAACATAACTTCTGGATTACTGCCTTGGCCTGTTGCTAGCCCAACGCCCGACTCCATGTCAAGCTGCATGGCGTGTTGTGCGGTGCGCTTAAGATTGTTTTGACCTGTTGGTAATGCGCGCCACGAGCGCAACCACTTTTGTATCTGACCGTTATCAGCGTAAGTGTCAAGATCAAACGCGTAGATGTTGCCGTTCTGATAGTCGCCCACAATGATTTGGTTGTTAAACGCCATCTGACAATTGCTGCGATGCCGCGTAAACGATCCGTCGCTCCAACCTGCGCGCTCATGCCATGCGCCTGTCGCTACGTCATAGACCCACGTCGTGTTGGCGCTAGGGAATATAAGGACGTAAAAGCTATGGCCGTCTTGCTGATATGTGTACGCAAGCGCGTCCGTCAAGTTGCCATATTGCTGAATTTGCCATTCGACCGCGTGCGTGCTGATGCGCTGCCCGGTGTAGCCGTTAGCGCGGTATACAATACCTTGCCCTCGGGCATCTGCGCCGAGCCAAAACAAACCGTTGTCCATTTTGGCGATGGTGTACGCGGAGATGCAACCAATTTCATTAAACGCGCCTTGTATGCGCTGAAGGGGGAAATCTGGCGTACCGGCGTCGTACCATACTTCAACTGAGTTTGTACCGTAAACCCAAACTTCTCGGTGATCAACAATAAGACCGACAACGCCATCAGGCGAACCTTCCGCGCTAGCAAAATCCAGCGGTTCAATCGACGTGCCGTCGAGCAGTTGTGTAACCCAAATACGCTGGCTGTTAGGCTCGTTAAAGACAAAATAGCCATCAATATATCCAACCGTCACGGCGCCAGGAAAATCAACATCTACAATTTGCCCAAATACGCCGGTACTATTGTTGTAAATGTAGCTTGGCCCGTTACAAGCGATAAACAACTGGATGCCGTTGTCGGCCATACTGACAGGGCCAGTACCAGGAATAGAACCAAGTAACGTCGCGGCATAACTAGTATTTATTTTGTACAGTTCATTGCCCGACACAACAAACGCCGTGTTGTTGTCAGACGAAAAAGTCCACAACCCACGAATAGGTCCGCTACCAACCGTAGCAAGGTTGAGTAAGCCAGGACAGCGCTGAAGAAAGGCAGGCTCTTTGCCGCCTTCCGGCACAACTTCTGGAAACAAATTGACCATCCTCGCATCGGCTGCGTTGACGGAACGGGCAACGTAAGTCGATCCAAGAATCGGTGTTTTCATTAGAAGTTGTTAGCGTAGATGTTATACCGTTGACGCGTTGCAACAATCGGGTAAGGTATCGCCATAAGATCGCCGGGGAAGTTGATGCGCTTGATGTTGCGCTTGCTTGACATGGCGATACGCTGCACTTGCGGCGAAGGTTCAACACCAAACTCAGGTGCTAGTTCACAGGCTAAGTTGTAGCGAAACGCACGCAAATAGCCTGGCGGAAAATACATGTCTGTAGCGACGCTTGAGACTTCCGTCAGCGTTTCTACAGAAATAATGTGCCATTCCAGCGCTTTGATAGGTATTGGATAGACAGTAATTTCCATGTCAGGGAACGTATTGTTGATCCACATTACTTGCGGATACGTGGACGTCACTGTCTTAAACGCAATACCGTCGTATTGCTGCTGATTAATAATCTTGATGCCGAACGACAGTCCCGACGATGGGTCTTTGAAGTAAGTCGCGTCATCAATTTCAATAGGGCGGTTGCCTACAAAATCGCCGGTAGGGCCAATCGTGCGCGACATAGTGTACGCAGGCCAAGTAAACACTTGATCTTGCGTACTAAAGACTGACAAACGCTCAGTGTCCCATGACTGAATCATTTGATTCATCGCCATGATAGAGTCTTGCATGACCGCAACCGAAGGTTCTTCACCTTCAGCTAAAACACCAAGAAGACGAAGTGACCCGTTAATAAGTTCAGCGGCAGTTGTCATAACTCAACCTCCTGAGTTCTACGGCTGCGACGACGAGGCTGAAGCTCGTTAACTGGCTCCATCTCATCTTCTACATCATTAGGATCATACACTTCCCAGCCGTTTTCTCTATCGTTATCGGCTTCCTTATCAGATATAGCGACTTTAGCGCCGTGAGTGGCGTGACGAAGATAGATGACGGCCATAATTTACATGGGGGTTATTAGCCCCCGCGCCTTACACGCAATGGATAAGAGCAAAATTAATAACAACAGCCTCAGACAATGATCCGCCTGAGATGTTGCGTACGGTAATAGACGCAGAACCTGCGCTTAAACCCGAAACCCAACAGTTGTAGGCACCAGCAGTAGCGCCGCCACTTACGTTCAAAATCAAAATGTCATTTGCAGAAATGAACGAGTTGTTCAACGTGAAAGTCACGTTGGTTACGCTCGCTAAAGCTGCGCTGTTCATCGTGATTTGACCGGCTGACTTGTTAAGCGTAACAGCCGTAGACTTGCTGGTAGCTTGGGTCACAGTACCTTGAGCGTCTGCCGTGTAGCCAAACTGTTCACCGGACAGCACGTATTGTGAGCCGATAATGTCTTGGTCTGTAAAAGCAACGCCAATAGGTTTAGTGTTTGACATAGCTAATCCTTTCAAAAATAGGGGGCGAACCCCCTATTAGTTACGCAATACGGTAAGCCGTCCAAGTGCCAACGCCGGTCTTGCGAGCAAGCCATTGCGACGACGTGTTAGCTGACACAGCAGCGGTGCCAACAATAGTCCAGCCCGTACCGGCGGTCACGGTTATAGCGTCAGCGCTGTCAATATTAACGACAGCAAACGTGAACGCTGCGTTAACTTTAGCTGCCGAAGAAATTTCATCTTCAAGCAACGCAACCGTGGGCAGCGTCATTGCGCCAGCCGTACCATCAAACGTAAACAAACCGTTTGCTAGTTGTGCTGCCGTAACGGTAGCTGCGCCAGTTAGTGCCGTGGGCGCGCCCTGAACGAACAACAAAGCCTCGCCGGTATTACCGTCGTTGTACTGATAGCCACCAGCACCATTAGGAATTGCCATGATAAATCCTTTCAAAAAATAATTGGGTAAGGGGGCCAAAGCCCCCTAGATCGATTAGCCCCAGAGACGAACTGCCATTTGCGGACGGATCACGCTGTAGCCGTACAGCACGTCAATACGGCAGGGCATACGGTCGTTGTTGATGTCGTACTGACGAACAATACGCATCGAAATACCGTTGTGCACCTGACGCGACGCCATGTCAACGCCTTGCGGCATCATCAAATCGGCAGTGGCAAAAGTGATAGCGTCTTTGTGGTAGACCAGGTTTTGTGGGTACTGGCTAGACGCTGCACCGACAAATACAACAGCTTTGCTAGCAGCAGGAAGGCTGGCAACAGTAGCTAGAGCATTACCGGAAGAATAGATCGGAGCAACAGTGATGTTACCTGCGCCAGAGCCATTCAGCGTGACGTCAACCGTCGCAACAAACTGGAACAGCGAACCAGTGGACTCGCGGGTTTGTGGGTTAACAGCATAGCAGTCAGCCACGGTAAACACATCGCCAGCTTTAACGGTTGCGCTAGCGCCAGCGCCTGTGATGGCAATGGTGGTTGCGCCTTCGCTTGTTACAGCAGCAGACGTTGTACCGCCAGTAGCCGTGCGCGAGCCGGTCGTGAACTGCTTGATTGACTGAGACATGTTGATCTCATCAAACCCAAGCACACCCATACCCATCATGCCGTTTTTAAATTGGCGGCTAATGGTATCGGTGGGGTTGAAAAGGCCTTTCATGCCTTCAACCAAACCAGCGTTAGCAGCGGGATTGACTGTGGCGTAACGGGGTGACATAACCGCAGCGTTTTCGTTAAGTTTTTGCTGTGCTTGCAACAGAACTAACGACGTAGCGGGCGTTGTTCCTGGCGTACCAACAGTGTTACCAATGTATTGATACGAGTTGGCAACGTCAGCGTCAATGCTAGCAGCAAGCTGGCTGATACGAGGCTTAAGCACGCGCTCTGCAAAGTCGTCCAACTGCAACGTCAATTCAGCAGACGTGAAGTTAACGCCGATGTGCTTTTGCGTAGCAACCGTTAACGTGGTGTACTGCTCGTTATCACTTTGAACTTGCAGTGCAGCACCGTCCGTCACAAGCGCACGGTCCGGTAGGCGGATACGAAGGGTCGAACCAATCTTAGCGCCTTCGACGGCAAAACTGTCGTCGTACTGACGATTTACGTTGCGAGTTAAGACAAGATTATTCTCAAGGATTTCAAGCGCCTTGCGAGTAATCATGTCGATGGTAAGTAGGCTATTTGCCATGACAATTCCTTTTCAAAAATTAGCGGACTCGGTTTTGAGCTTCCCACTTCTTAATCTGCCTTTGACGCTCGGCTTCAATCCACTCTGACGTTGACATTTCCTTAATCGAACGCGGGTCAGTCGTGTCTAAAACTCTTGCGTTGCCACCCCGAGGAGTGACGGGCTGAATCGGCGCTGGGGCGCTCGACGATTTCTTAACAGGAGGATTTTCACTTAATTTAGCTTCAATCTTCCCAATCTCTTTTGCCTGCAAAAAAGGTGACAACTTGGCAATACGATCAGCTTCTTTTGGATTAGAACCAAGGTAGTAAGCCACCTCGGGGCCAATATCAGACGCTTGGATCGTTTCGGCCATCACTGACGTAATTGGAAGACGAGGGTTGTACGCGACCTGTTCAAAATCTTCGTACTTAGTTCGTGCTTCTTCTTCGCGCTCGTGATAAACCTCAAGAATTTCGGCTCGCTGTCTTTCTGCATCCCGTCGAGCAAGTAGTTCGGCAGCTTTTCTTTCGGCTAACGCTTCCGCGTATTCCTCAGTCGAAGCAAAACTATCTTGCGCGGGTAGATCACCAGACGGCATATCGGGCGTTGATGCCCGCAGCTTTTGTTCTCGTTCCCACTTGCGTTGCTCTCTTGCAAGGCGTTTGCTGATCATCGCGTCAAGTTCAGCCTGGGTAAAACGCTTTTCCTCAGTCTGCTCTGGCGCTTGTTCAGCGACCTCCGGCGCATTTTGTGCAATCTCCGTGGTGGCCGTCACCTCGGGTGCTGGCGCGGATTCTACTTCCGCTAAGGTTTGACTTTCGTCGCTCATGACTTACTCGTTAGAGTCCCGGTCTACTGGGCCGGTACAGTTAAAACATCATATCTTACAGAAATTAATGTGGCAACTAAACTGTCAACGCTGCAACTTTATCTTGAAAATTTTTAATGCGTAGTTCTAGCGCTGCTTTTTGATTATTGAGCGCTTCTTGCTCGTTAGCCAAGGCTTTTTGTGCCGAAGCTAAAGCAAACTCGTTGCTGTCTAAACTTTTCTCTCTTGCGGCGATAATTTTTTCCCGTGAAGTAACGGCTTGTTCTCGTTTGAGAGATTCTTCTGACAACGCGGTGGCTTCATCAGTTAACTTTTGCGCTTTTGCCGTAGCTTCAAGCACTGCTTGTCTGGCGGCGTCCTGCTCTTTTTTAGCGTCCGCGCGAATAGCTTCAGCTTCTTTTTTAGCGGCTTCAAGTTCTTGCGCGGCTTTTTTACGGTCCGCAACCGCATCTTCAGCCGCTGTTAACGCACCTTGACGAGTAGCCAACTCATCTCGCAAGACGGCCATTTGAGCCAAATCTTTAGGAAATTGGTTGGTAAAGTAGTCAACGTAATTTACCGCCGGAGCGTCGTTTGAAATGTTCATGTTGACCTCATCAAGAATAATAAGTGATGTTCAATTTAGCGCCAGCGGCTTGTTCGATAAATTTGATTTGGTTGATGTCACCATCATATTGCAAAGTAACACCTACGGCTAAGGGCATACCTACCGTTGAAGTAGGATTTACGCCATCATCCCGCCAACGAACAGCCTGAGCTTCGGGCGTAATGATAGCAATACGAGGCGACCCAGCCAAGCCTGCTATATCTTTTTGGGGTACGGTTAGCGCAGTGGCAGAACTTAAACTGGTGATCTGCTGGTAACCAAGTACCGATGTAATTGCCTTAAGATTGATTGCCATCAAAATCTCCTTCGTTCAGTAAACGATCTTAACTTAACAACTAGCTGTTCAGCAATCTCTTGCGTATTAAATTGATCTGAGACGATTGCTGTTTCCGAAATAATACTTTGATACACATATGGTATTGACATTTGATCGGTTGCAGTACCTAACTCTGCAATCGCAGCTTGAAGACTCATCAATGTCTCAAGCTGGTCAGAACCTGTGGTTAGCTCTGAAATTAAGGCTTGATAGATTGATAGTGCAAAAGCCTCATCGGAAGCTACGGCAAACTCACTAATCGTACCGCTTTGCAGTTTGTTTTGGGCCGTAGCATCTGTCGCAGTAGCATTTTCTACAACACTGCCACTACCGTCAATTGTAATTGACACAGCGTCTGTGCCAGTGCTTGTTTCGCTGATTGACGCAACTAACGAATGTGTACTTGACACGCTATCGGTTGCTGCCGCCGCCTCCGCAACTAAACCAGTAAGCACAAAGGTTGAACTAACAGTATCTGAAGCCGTAGCGCTCTCAGCTACATCGCTTTGGTAAATAATACCTACGCTAACTTGATCCGTGCCTGTTGCAGTTTCAGAAACATCGCTTTGAATTGCAAACGTGCTCGACACGGCGTCGGTAGCGGTAGCCGTTTCAGCAACACTACTTTCAGTAACAAGACCACTTAATACAGCATCCGACGCAGTGGCTGTTTCTGCTACAACACTATTAAATGTAGCAATTGCTGCGATTGCGTCGGTAGCGGTTGCAGTCTCATCTTCTGTAACATTTGATGTTCCCTGCGTTGATACGCTATCAGTTGCAGTAGCTGTTTCAGAAACTGCGCCCGATAGCCCAGTTGCGTTAAATGTTACGGTTTGGCTAGCGTTTGCTACTGTAATGGTGTAGGTTGTAAATCCGCCAGCGGTGCTTTGAGAATAGGTAACACCGCCGGTGAACGTAGCGGCATAAGTATCTTTAATTTTAAGAACAGTAACACCAGAACCACCAGCCGCGCCTGTATTTGCGCCGCCGCCACCTCCGCCACCACCTAATCCATTAGTTCCGGCAGTCGGCGTTGTTCCGGCTGCATTACCTCCGCCACCAAGACCGCCCGTGCCATTTACTGCTGACCGACCGCCACCGCCCCCTGCATATCGGCTGCCCGTGATTACTGACAAATAACCTATGCCACCATCTGCTGCGACTGAAGCCGTACCAGATACACCATTACCGCCGCCACCGCCTCCGCCTGAACCATATAGCGTGCTACTAATGGTTGTTCCAGCCGCGCCGTTTCCGCCCTGCGAACCTGTGCCGCCGTTATTTCCGTTTCCGTACCCGCCGCCCCCGCAGCCTCCATCAGCCCCTGCTCGGCTACCAGAAACCGTTGTACCGCCTCTACCACCACCATAAGCGGTTACGTTAGCAAATATAGAATCCCCGCCGTTAGTTGGGCCTCCTGATGGCGTAGAAAGTCCGCCAAGACCTATTGTTATTTGGTATGAATTTCCTAATGATAAAGATACATTTAAAGTTTCAACAACACCACCGCCGCCGCCTCCACCCCAACCAGCGCCGCCGCCGCCGCCAACAACAAGGTAGCTAACAACAAAATCTGTGCTGTCAGTGGCATCGGAGCCTGACGCTGTTTCAGAAACGCTAGCGTTGATAACGCTATTAGATTGAATAGCGTCTGTTGCAGTAGCTAACTCGTCATTAGCTACATTAAACGTACCGTTGGGTAATACAACATCAGAGCCTGTTGCGGTTTCTACTAAATTTGCTTGGGCGTTTAGTGTTGTATTAAGTAAATCTGACCCAGTAGCAGTTTCAGTAACTGCACTGTTAAGTCCAGGTACTACAGCACCTGCGTTGCTCGCATACGGAGTTTGTGCGTAAGCGCTGTTACCGAACACATTTTTACCTTGTTATTTCAGTCCAAGAGGTTGTTGCTTCATCCCAGCTATACATTTTGCCATCAGATGGCATTGCTACTGGAGGTTCCCATTGAGCGTCTGCGTTAAGCGTCCAGCTAGCAAAAGGCTGTGGCGGTACGAACGCATCAATGTCAGCCCTGTAGGTGTAGCCGATCCCAGCGTAGTTCTTTCGCATGTTGCCGTTGTAGCTGGTCTGCTTCCAAGTGCCGCCAAGAATCTTCTCTAAGTGAGCAGCGCCGATATGCTCTTTCTCCACGCCGGAAGCATCAGAGGTGTCCTTGTTATCCACCACCACTACTTGAGTAACAATGTTGTTCTCATCAATCTTTGCGAAGTGAGCCATTACGCCTCCAGCTTTAATCCGGTTAAGTCCATCTCTTCCCCGACAACACCGGCTGGGAAGGTATTAAACGATAGTGAGATTCTTGTGTCATCACCTTTGACTTCAGGAACCATGTGCGTCAATGACGATGGAAACAGAATCAATCTTCCTGCATAAGCCTCAAACCACCAAGACTCTGAGTTGTATGTGTTCCACTCTGACGGTGGGAACTTGATCTGCTGCCAGCCATCTTTGTAAAAGAAAATTTTGTCATCAGCGTTAGTCTGAACGTAGAACACGCCTGAGATGTAGCTATTAGGATGTGCATGTTTGTGATGGTATTGCCCAGGCTCTGAGTAGTTACACCAGCTTTGCGTGACTCGTAGGCTTACGTTGTGCTTGGGATTGACTGTGCTTTTGAAGTAATCCGATACCGAATCTTCAATGAATGAGCGCAGGGACGTTAGCGCAGGGTCACGCAGCACAAAGTTGTTCGTGCTTGTGGTGTTACCCATGTTGGGTCTTGTCTGTAGCTCACGGATGAAGAACAACTCCTCATCTGACAAGGGGCGACCTAGTTCAGCAAAGCCTACAGGGATGGGAAATAAGTTATGCAACTGCACGTTCAAATTCCTCTTTGGCTATGCCCATCTCTTTGAGTTGCTCGTCGGTGTAGATCGTAGGGATGCTGTCCTCAAACTCT
>Ga0222712_10003178_pt1 | contig 18129 bp, 24 predicted proteins | sample C33_657DmetaG_FD_165043 | JGI IMG/M metagenome (GOLD analysis project Ga0222712, IMG submission 165043) | Estuarine water microbial communities from San Francisco Bay, California, United States - C33_657D | ecosystem: Environmental > Aquatic > Marine > Unclassified | place: USA: California...
TCGTATCGGCCGCTAAACTAAATGCAAACGATAATTTTGCTCCTCAGGCTTACGCACTAGCTGCATAAGCACTTGGGTATGGTTCCACCTAGAAACAGAACGGGCCACTCAACCATGTTAACAAATATAGGACTACCAAATGAAAACTTTTCTTATGACCGCTGCTGCTGTTCTTGCTCTTTCTGCTGGCTCAGCTTCCGCTCTTGATTTTGGCACTACCGGTGTTGCTTTGAATACCAAAGTGACCAGTGAGTACAACATCGACACCGAGCTGTTCACTGTTGTAACAACTCCAGAGCTTGCTTTCTCCCCAATGGAAGGTCTTGGTCTGTATGTCAACACTGATCTGACCCTCTATGATGGTACTGATGTAATGGTGTTTGACGAGACCGCTTTCACTGGATTGACTGTTGGTGCTACTTACGTTCCAAACCTCAGCCTAGGCAAGACTTCTGTTGAACTTTACATCGAGTCAACTTTCGATGCAGATCTTCTACGCACAGATGCAGTTCTTGGTGCTACTCTTAGCTTCTGATATAAATACTGTTCGGGTGGTCACGTAATAGACTCGTGCCGCGCCATGGTTAGCGCGGCTTTTTTAATTATGAGGTTACACATCTTGATAAAAGACTTTGATAAAAACCTAGACCCCATTGCTCGAGTACAAGCTAAAGCTCCAGGTATGAATGTTGATATGACGGGAGATCCTGAAAAGGATAATATCACTCTTCTACCAAATCGCCCACCCATTTTTCACAATGTTCCAAATTATGAGCTTGAAAAGAATCCGTTTTCTTTTCTATACCTCGACATGACTTATAAATGTAATATGGAATGTGGTTTTTGCGACACCCCTATCAGACATTACCAAGATATGCCTATTGAAGCGTTTGAAGAGCTGTGTCAACGTCTTCCTCGACCAATTAACATGCGATTTGTTGGCGCGGAGCCTACTCTGTATCCCAAGCTAAAAGAAGCTATACAAATTGGTACAAAGTATGGCCACCAACTAGCAATTGTTACAAATGGTATTCGACTATCCAATAAAAACTTCGTAAAAGATCTTAAAAATACTATTGACAATTGTGCTAACCCTAAACTAGTAAATCTTTCAGTTTCGTTAAACGGTGGTTTTGAGCACGATGAGTGGTACCAAAGAATTGACCACGATATTAGTCACCGCAAGAAAAAAGTACAAGGTTTAGAAAATCTTATTGATGCTGGGTTTAAAAGACTGTGTATCAATGCAATTATTGTTAAGAACCTTAATGAGGGTGTTGTTAAACAATTTTACGACAAAGCTCTAAGTTTGCCCGATGGTGTAATTACCAACATTCGCTTTAGGTGTGCAGCAAAGCAAGGTCGTTACGTTGATGATCTATACGACTCTGCTGACCAGCACACTTCGTATACTGGTGTTGAGCTAAACAACTACATCAAGTCTGTTATTCCAGAAGCTAACAATCCAATCCATTGGATTCGTGATGGAATCAATCCATCAAATGGTGCAGGTCGACACTTAAACAATCCTCTGTTGAAATGCAACCAATGCTGCTTTATGTACTATATTCGTCCCAAGCTGTGGATTGCTACTGTTGAGTTTGGTTCACATAACTCTTCTTTGTGTTGGCGACGTGGTCAGTTTGTTACATCAACAAAGACAATTCAACCTGCTCACCACTATATTGACGAGCTTAGCCGATATGTTAACACATATGTTCCTGAGGGGATGAAGCAATTATCTGCCCATCAACTAAAAAAGAAAATGTTTACTGACTTCCAAAAACCTAATACTAATCCTTTAACCAATCCCAACTGGCAAGAGTGACGTGCAATACAAAGAGTATTTTCCTTTACCTAAGTGCTTAACAATCAAACAATCCCCTATTCACGGTTTGGGATTGTTTGCATTAGAAGATATATCACAAGGAATAGATTTAGGAGAATCTCATTATCTTATAGACAGCACTCTAATTCGGACACCTCTAGGTGGCTTTATAAACCACTCAGATAATCCAAATTTAATCTTAGTGAGACGAAAAGCTTCAAGATTTTTTCATGCGGTCGTATCCAAAAATATTAAGGCTGGTGAAGAACTTACTGGGAAGTTTATGTAAATGTTTTCAAATGTTTATATTCCATATCGAGGGTATTACACTAGCCCATTCTCTCGATATGGTAAGTCGTTTAAAGATTTAAACTCAATACAACTAAGTGCTGAGACTACTAAAAGCTGGGCTAAATCTATAGATTTTGATCCCACTTCTATTGACTTTGTTATTTACGGAACAAGCGTTCATCAACACTACGGTTTCTGGGCAGGGCCATGGGCAGCAGCAATGCTAGGCAGCAACACAACTGGAACAATGATCAGTCAAGCGTGCACTACTGGATTAACAAGTCTATATTACGCTGCTAACAATATTGAAAGTGGATTGTGTAAAGTTAATTACTCATTAACTGCAGATAGAACATCAAACGGACCAATTGTTACTTGGCCCGAATATCAGGCAGTTGAACATTGGGTGCAAGATAATTTTGAATATGACCCTTGGGGTAAAACCAACATGCTACAAACAGCAGAGAATGTAGCAAAGCAATTTTCAATAACAAGAGTTGATATTGATAGAATTACTGCACATAGACATATGCAATATTACAAGCTGATATCAAAACCGTATATGTTTGATACAGCCTCTTTAAAAGATGATGAGGGCCCACGTCGAATAACACTTGATCGACTAGTTGGATTAAAAACTGTTCAAGCTAATGGTGTTCACAGCATTGGTAACTTAACATATCCAGCAGATGGACATTGTGGAATCTTTGTAACTGACAAAGATACAGCACTAGATTTTAATAAAGAGGTTAATGTAAAGATTGTGTCATATGGGTATTCACGATGTGAAACATCTTTCATGCCATACGCATCTGTGACAGCTTCGCAAATGGCTCTAAGCAAGGCTGGTATAACGATAAAGGACTGCAAGGTTGTTAATCAGCATAATGCATTTGCTGTAAACGATCTAATGTTTGCCAAAGTGTTTGGTATTGATCCATACACCATGAACAACTACGGAAGTCCATTAGTATATGGACATCCACAAAGTCCCGTTCTCTCCAGACTTACAATTGAAGCAATAGAAGAACTCGTTAATATAGGTGGAGGATATGCACTTGTAACCGGCGCGGCGGCTGGTGACACAGGTGCAGCAATGGTAATAAAAGTTGATGATGTTCACTAAACAGGTTAGACCTTTAATTATAGACCAAGTTAAACAGTTAATTATTCTGAATGATTCCGTCATTACAGCAGACGTTAAATATTCCACATCTATAAAGCAGTGGCTTAGTCCAATCATTGACCTATCGGATTTTTACGTTTATCCAATCAATGGCATTACTGAAGGTTTAAATTATTGGATGGGTAGAGAAACAAGATCTATAATAAGATCAAATGGCGATTACGAATGGGTAGATCAAACTTCTGGATCTGGGGTCATTAGATATATTAGTTGTCCTAGTAGTATCGATGGTAACTATACTACAATTCCAACCGATGTTTCCGTGGCCCTAGATATTGCATATGTTGGGACAACTCAAATAAAACCAATACAAATCACTCCAAATATTGAATTTGTATTTTATAGTTTAAGCAAGCCTTTTGGATTAAAAAATATAAGAACGGGATGGATGTTTACTCGCAAGCGCGACATTAAACTTCACAAACTTCATTATGGGGCAAACTACTATAATTATTATGCTCATAGCATTTCTGAAACAATCTTAAAAAGCTTTCCAGTTGATTACATACATAATAAATTTTGGAAAGTTCAGCATGATGTTTGTAAGTTTCACCAGATATCACCCAGCGACAGTGTTTGGTTAGCAACTTCGTCTAATGACAAGTACAAAAAATTTAGAAGAAATAACACCGAAATAGCTAGAATGTGTATTACAGAGTATATAAATGAAATTTGCTAAATTAAAAGATTTTCACAAAGGGTTGGACTATTGATTAAGTTGGCGGTTCTTGTAACAGGTTCTCCTAGGTTTGTTACAGAAGGTGCCGAATGGTGGTTCCACAACGCTATGCCCAAAAATTTTGAAATAGATTATTATGGTCACTGTTGGAATAGTCACGACGACATTGGTGCCAAAAGATATTACAAGCCAGATAATCTTAATATTGACAAAGAATATTTAAAATGCTGGCCCTTTAAAGACCTGTCTGTAACTGACCACCATTTAAATTTTGATATTTACGATACCGTTAAAAAAGAAGATACATTGCTAAGCAGATTTTTACTTTGGGATAAACGAAGAGATCATACTTTAAGTGTTTCTTTTGCTTCAGAATTACTTTTTAAATCAAAAAAAATATACGATATAGTAATTATTATGAGGTTTGATACAATTATTAAACCAAAATCGCTTGACAAAGTACTACCAGATATATTAAACTTTTACAATAAAGCCACAGACTTTCATAGAGGATACGATAAGGCGTTGTTTTGGAATGTCGGTAGTCCTAATATTTTTACACCGTGGGTGCAAGTTCGTCAAGGATTACCAGTAATGCAGGACTATATGTTTGTGTGTACATATAAAGATTGGGTATCTTATACGGGTGGAGATTTATATCAAAGATATCACAACTTGTTAAATAGAGACAAACAATTTTTAGAAGTAACTAACTTTGTAGAATCAACTTATCACCCTCATATTTTTTGGGCATTTTTGGGGTTGTACAGTAAAGCTAATTTTATTGGCAATAGCGATCTAGGATGTGTAGCACTTAGATCTTCTAAACAAAATATAAAAAATGTATCATACGAAGAAATAGTTGACGAACACGATAATCATTTTGATAACTTGTGCGCTCAATATCTAAATTCAGGAAAAATTCAAAGTGACATATAATGCTGTAATAGACTTTATTAGAAAATCACCAGACGTTGCAATTTTCTATAAAGACAAAGTTATTACCTATAATGATCTTTATAGAAACGTAAACAGATACAGCAATATGTTGTTAAAAAGGTTGAAGCGCGGTGATCATATTGCTATTCAGTTAAGCGATTCGCCCGAATACTTTTATATATTTTGGGGTGCGGTTAAAGCGGGTATTATTCCATACCTATACAGCACAATGCTTGGCGATAAAGAATACTCCGATCTATATGGAAGATATGATGTAAGTCTTACTATTACAGATAAAAACATATCTCAATTTGATATGGATGCTATTGATGACACCGATAATGAGTATGCAGAAACTACAAGGGAAGATTTGTGTTTTTTTATGTTCTCATCTGGCACTACTGGATACATTAAAAGAATTGCTCATCAACACAAAGATATGGCCTTTACAGCTGTTAACTATGCAAAGAATACTATTAACTTAAACTCAAACGATATTACATTTAGTGCAGCAAAATTATTCTTTGCATATGGGTTTGGTAATAGTATGACGTTTCCGTTGTATGTTGGCGGATCTACAGTTCTTATGTCAGAACCATCAACAGTAAAAAATACTCTCGATATTATTGAAAAATACAATCCAACAGTTTACTTTGGAGTTCCCACATTATATGCAGGACAAATACATAGCTTAAAAACCAACAGTCGCACTCTGGATGCGCTGAGAGTTTGTGTTTCAGCGGGTGAACCGTTACCTAAAAAGATATTAAACGATTGGATTGACAATACTGGAGTTCCAATCCTAGACGGCATTGGTAGCACTGAAGCGCTTCATATCTTTATTACAAATAGATATGATGATTTTTTACCAAACTGTAGTGGTCAGTTAGTACCAGGATATTCGGCCAAAGTTGTACACACTCTAACTGGCCAAGATGTGTTAGATGGTGAAATTGGGGATTTGTGTATCAAGGGTGGGAGTCTATGTGATCACCCAAGCGATTGGTTACGAACAGGCGATATGTACATAAAGCGCGGGCAGTATTTCTTTTACCAAGGTCGAACAAATGATATGCTGAAAGTTGGCGGTTTATGGGTTTCGCCAACAGATATAGAATCTAAAATTATGGAGCATTCCGATGTGTTGGAAGCTGGCGTAGTGCTTAGTAGTGACTTAAATGGTTTATTTAAACCAAAAGCATATGTTGTATTAAAAGACCCCACAAAGAAAACAATAGTTACACGCAATAACATAAAACGTAAATGTATGACAGAACTTCCTAATAACCACTACCCACAGTGGATAGAGTTTGTCGATAGTTTACCCAAGACCGCTACTGGTAAGATTCAAAGATATGTACTGAGAGTCTATCAAGCAATGTCACTACCAGATTTAGATGGATAAGTTGTCCCAACTACAGAACCCACTAAAATTAATAAATACACGTTTGTTATTAACATCTTTTACACCATGAATTACTTTGCTAGCGTTTAATGCTGTCGGGTGTTTGGTGCTGTATGTATGTGTGCCTAATAGATAATTCTCATTATGTTCAACTATAGAATACAAACCTTTATTAATTATTGGTAAGTTGTCGTTGTATAGTTGAACAGTTGCACCTCCCTCAGCGGGTAAGATGGGAACCATAATGCTACAGTTTCTTGTAAAATCTTTGTGTGGTGGAAGTTCAAATCCAGGCTCGTATATCCACAACACTGGCCAGTTACCTTCAATGGTTTGTGTGAACGGCTTCATTACTTCAATAAGACGATTGACTTCAGGATTATTGAATCGCTCAAGGTGTCTAATAAACTTGTGACTATTTCCTGAATGTTTATGTTTACCCTTTGGTAAACACTGATTGCATATACATCTTAGATAAGGACTGTTATCAGCATTCTGTTCTATGTAATCCATATGATGTTCAATATATGGGATAGCTTTATGTTTTATACTATGATAAAACCGCTCAAGCTCTTCTCTATCATAAGAAACACTTGTTAGTTCTTTTATATGATCAGTCGTTATCATTTGTTGATTCTATCATAATAATCTGTTAAATCTAATTTCCATATTGTTTGATCTATACCATATAAACTAATAACCCCAAGTTTATGCACATAAGAATCTTTCATTTCTGATTCGAGTGACAATGATTTGTGATAGCGAGACATTGTTGACTGTTCTTTATTGTTGGAGTTTGTTGTTAAATACAAATCGCTAGATTTGGTAAATTGTATAAACTGATCGATGTACAATCGACCTCGCAACCCTGTTCCTCTATGCAATCCAGGGTTTTTTGCTTTACCTGGCAGTGTTGCACTCCTATAAAATATTCTCCACGCATTTGGTGAAATTTCATTAAATCGATAGCAACCTGAGATTGAAACTAATTCGCCAGCTTCAATAACACCAAAAAAAGCACCTTGCTTTTGTTTTACCATATCGACATTCATTCTATCGAGTGATGAATTGTTTATCCAATTCAATGCTTTACACTTGTTACAGAATTCCTTTAACATTACTGTGTCGTTTAAATCAAGGAGTGATACTTCCATTCACTCCTCCAACAATGTGGATCCGTTCTGTAAGAGAAGCATTAACAAATGTATGAATTTTAGTGGTGTCGACCAAATAGTGATTACCATCTGCAGGATATCTGTATAGGATATCATTAACAATCATAAAACAATGATCATTAGTAATTACTGGAATATGCATTCGCTGAGTTGGATCGACGTGATATGAATAGCACTGATACGGCTGCAGCCTCATAACTCTAGTGCGAAACATTCCGAGCTGCTTAATCACACTATTGGTGTAAACCATCTCTGGAAATAGAGGTTCTGTAAACTCTGATTCGCTGTTTTTTAAATATTCAAGTCGGCCTGTGCCATACAAAGGATCGGTATTATGCAGAACACCTTGAAGACTTATTTGATTATCATATTTAGGTAAATATCGATCAATTTCCAATAGTATCTTGTCAATGTCAATTTTCACATTTATCTCATTTTTAATTAATGTATTCTACTTTGATATTCTTTTTAAAACTTGTGAACTTAAAGTCTTCTGTGTGATGCTCAAGACGACTTCTGTTGGGATCTCTGTATCCAATGCCCATTAGTAGCAACACTTCTTCATTTGTGTTTAGCCACTTTTGGATTTCACCCATGTCGCTAAAACATTGGCAGCAGCCAGTATCATACCCCAGCAAGTTGGATACAAGAGTTAGGTATCCTGCCGCAATTCCCACAGCTCTATCTTCATCCTGCTGAGTCTTACCTTCCAACACTCCCCACTCACTTTCCTCTTTTGTTCTAGGAGAAGTGACTTCCAAATCTCTATCACGTACAAATGCTACCAATACATTTGCAAGCGTTTGAGAGTTGGTAAAGTATCGATTTTGTTGTGGAAAGCCATCAGATCCATGAAAGCCAACTGTGCTTGCGTGGATCTTTTCAATCGCATCTCTGTTAGTGATAAACACAGCTTTGTAGAAAACTCTGTTCTGCTTGGATGAGCATTCAGTAACTGATGTAGCCATTGTAGCAATGTCGTCGGCAGGAATTGTCTTAGACAAATCCCAATTTCTGTTACAATGTTGCGATTTCCGAATCGTTTTTTCTAAATATCTGTTAAACGACATTATTTGCACCCAATACAGTTTGTGGTATTTATATCAAAATAGATTCTACTGTGTCAAAGATGGAATGGTGTAAAGCCATAAAGAATGTGTAGTTCCAATCCTTGGTAGCAATTGCTGTGTGGAATTTTGTAGTGTCAACGAGATATATTCTGCCAGGCTCAACATCCACGCATTTGTTTCCAACATAATCAAAAACGTAACCACGTGGATCTGTGTTGCCCCACAAGCGTAGATTGCATGTCTGGTGAGGTGCAGTATCAATATGAGGAACAAAGCTAGCGTGCTTATGCCACAATAGAATGTTGCTTCTTATCAAGTATTGCTCTATAGGATCAAACACCCTAAGACTATTCATGTTGGTAAACACTTCAGTCTTTATGTTAAAGTTGCTTTCTTTGAGATTCAATTCCTTTGGCACAGTATCGAGAGGCGCACACCCATAATCTTCTTTGCCTCTAATGTTTCCATCAGTGTTGAACAAAGATATTCCATATCTTGGTAGGTGTGGTCTGTTGTATCCCCACTGTCTAAACAAATGGTGGTAGTCAGTTATCTCATTATGAAATAGATCCACATCAACTTTTATTGATGTTGGCATTAAGAAGTTTGTGAATATTTTGTAGTATTTCTCATAGTGATCAAACCAATATTGCTCCTCATCGAGTTTAGTTTGGTCAACAATTTTGTTGGGGTTAATATCAGTTATAAACATTAATCGGGTCTCACACTCAATATTTCAATTCTGTATGCAGATAATAAGATAAAATCTATGCATTGGATAATGTACTGTTTATTTATAACAAGGTCATCAGGATGATTATTTTGTGAGAATGGAGTATCTACTTTACCTAGAGCGAGATATGTCACATCATATCCTTTACAAAAAAAATCGTGGCATTTAGATCTTAGCTGATCCTTGCTTTGTTTATACACACCAGCATACTGACTATTCGTCCCTATACAAATAACTTTCTTGGCGTGTAGCGATTGATCTAATATGCGTTCTTGCGCCCAAGGATCACTGGATGTCCAAGCATTGTTAATTAGTATTGTTTCACTATCAATGTGTGGTGTAATTACATTGTTTATAATGTCAAAGCCCGTCGACCTACTCAACCCAATACAATTGTAGTGATCATAAATATACTTACCAATTCCTGATGTGTGGCCAGTTATGACTATTTTCATATGAATATACCTAAATCAATAAATCTCGATATATCCCATCGATGCTCGTTAGAATGCCCAAAGTGTATTAGAGCATACTATAATCAATACCAAGGGAAAGTTCCTGGTAAAGATATGGCGATGGAAGAATACCAAAAGATTATCCAATACTTTACTTATGTAAATTTTTGTGGTAACGCATCAGATCCTGTATTCAACCCCAACTTTATTAACTTCTTGAAGCTCAACTACCAGCACAATATTGGATGTGAGGTTCATAACGCTGCAACTGGAAAGCCATTGGCGTGGTATAAGCGAGCTTTTGAAGCTAATCCTAACACTCAGTGGGTGTTTGGTATAGATGGTTATCCAGAAGAAAGTTATAACTATAGAATAAATCAAGATGGTGAGACTTTGTTTGAAGCCATGAAAATGTGCGTGCAAATGGGCTTGCATACAACTTGGCGGTATATTATATTCAAATATAATGAGGATCATATTGACGATTGTAAACGTATAGCTAAACACTATGGTATTAATTTTGAACAAGTAGAATCAAGTAGGTTCCTTAAAGACGATCCATATAAACCAACAAAGCAGTACATAGAACGAGATTATGAACAAATTTTATCCAAAGTGTATTAACAACCAGCAACAGATTGGCTACACTTCAAGAGGACATATTCTTCCATGTTGTTGGTGGGATCGCGCATTTTTGTATGATAGTGAGATCAAAGATCTTGTTCAAGAGAAGTTTAAGTTAACCAACGTCGACTCTGTAGCACAAATCCTCGAGTCTGATGAGTGGAAGACATTCTACAACAACTTATCAAACGGTGTTGCGCCTAGCCTCTGTCACACATTCTGTGGTGGTGCTGAGGTAAAAAAAGTTATCCACGACTAGCTTTCCTGTTGACTTTACTAGAACAATCCTGTATAAAGATGGTCCGTTCATAACAACAGGAACACATCATGGCATATTTCTTCTACAACGAAGGCACCGCTGGTCCGTTCAACTATGGTCGTATGAAATGCATTGATCCCACCAATGCTTGGAAACAACACCTCAGCAACTATTTCTACCTTCGCTTCATCCTCGACAAATCTGATGACCGAGTCGAAAAGTGGCAAGCAAACAAAGAAATGCAAATTGCTGAACGAAAAATGGCCTTCTGGGAAAAGAATCCCGACTTCAAGAAAGACATTGCTCAACGATACAAAGACGAGCAGAAAAAAGTTTGGAATTCCTAAGATAAACAAAATACCCTGTTGACTTTATCTCAACAGGGTATTATTATGTTAGATTCACAACTGGAGAACTACACCATGTACCCCATGACTGACGAACGTAAAAAAGAAATTGAGCTCGAGCTTCATCTCTTGAACATTATTCTTCTTGAAAACATGGACATCAATGAAGTCAAGCGCATCGAAAATTTCTATGCTGATTGTTTTGCTAAGAACCCTAAGCGATCGTTGACCTTTCCTCAGATTGATGAATTGATGAAAATTCAAGAGCAGTGCAAAACTACTAGTGCATGGTCAATCATCGAACTCAAGCACTACATGAAAATACCTGCTAAACAAAAACTGTCAGATAATCTGGACAAGATTGAAAAATACAAAATAAAAGTCAATAAGCTGTTGACTTCATCTCAACAATGTACTATATTAATAGCAACAGAGGAGAGAACATGATGACGACATTCACCCGTGAGAAGTTTGTAGAGCTGATCAGCCGTAACGACGAAGTTGGGATGCACTCAATTGGTCGTGCTCTGGTGCACTTGTTCAAGCGCCAGACCGAAGCAGAGCGTGCTATCAACAGCACCGCTGTCCACAATGCTCGCGGGTTCACTCCTGCTGATGCTCGTATTGGTTCGATCACTGCAAAGTATTACATTAAGAACAAGAAGCTGCTCGACTGGCAGATGGAGCAGTGGACTGCAGCTAACGACAAAGGTCGTCTGCGTCTTGAGAAGTACTTCCGTCAGATCGCAGAAGAAGTTTCTGCAAAGACTACAAAATAAGCTGTTGACTTTATGTCGACAAGCTACTATATTATACTCATAGACACACATAGGAGACTACAAAATGGCTCACGAACTTGAAATTGTAAACGGTGTTGCTCAGATGGCTTATGCGGGCGAGACGCCTTGGCATGGTCTGGGTGTCAAGGTCTCGAACGACCTGACTCCTGAGCAGATGATGGATAAAGCTGGCCTTAACTGGGCAGTTGAGAAAAAAGATCTGACGATCGAAGGTACAAACATCAAAGTTCCTGGCCATCAGGCTCTGATCCGTTCGTCTGACAGCAAGATCTTGGATGTTGTTGGCGAAGACTGGAACCCTGTGCAGAACGAGGAAGCGTTCAAGTTCTTCTCCGAGTATGTGCTTGCTGGTGACATGGAGATGAACACCGCTGGTTCAATCAAGGATGGCCGCAACGTTTGGGCTTTGGCTAAGGTCAAAGAGTCGTTCACGATCCTCGGTGATGACCGTGTTGATTCGTATCTGTTGTTCAGCAACCCTCACCAGTACGGTAAGGCTATCGATGTGCGCTTCACTCCGATCCGTGTCGTGTGCAACAACACTCTGACGATGTCGCTGAGCTCAGCTTCGAAGAACCAAGTCAAGCTGAACCACCGCTCTGTGTTTGATGCTGAGACCGTCAAGACGACTTTGGGCATTGCTCACGAGAAGTTTGGCAAGTACAAAGAGATGGCAGAGTTCTTGGCTTCCAAGAAGTTCTCAGTCGACTCTCTGATCCAGTACTACAACGATGTGTTCCCTCACACGTACAACAAGGATAAGAGCGTCAAGGTGACTAAGGCTGACGATCTGACCAAGACTGCAAAAGCTGCAATGTCTGTTCTCGACACTCAGCCTGGTGCTAACTTTGGTGCTGGTACTTGGTGGCAGGCTTTCAACTCTGTCACGTATCTGACTGACCATGAGATGGGTCGTTCTGCAGATACTCGGATGGAGTCGGCTTGGTTTGGTATCAACCAAGCTCGCAAGATCAAAGCTGCTCACAAGGCTGTGGAATACGCCACAGCCGCCTAAGGAGACGTTATGAGACTTGTCGATCACAATATTGTGTTTCTAAGTGTTCAAAAGGCGGGCAGTACTGCTGTCCGTCAGTTCTTAGAGGCCAACTACGCGGTCGACAAGTTCGACAATTCTCACTACACGCGAACAGAGATCCTCGACAAAGGCCTTGCTAAGCCTACAGATACGTTCATTGGTGTTGTTCGTGAACCGTTAGAGAGGCAGCTAAGCAGGTTTCTCTATCAAGCAAAACACGGTATTTATAAAGATCGTTCAATTGACGGGTTCCCGCCCATGAAACCCGGTTCAATTGACGGGTTCCGCCAAAAAATAATTAATGGTAACGGATGTCTTCCAAACTACAAGCGTGCTGTTGATTACGAAGCTGATGTATGGTGGCTTTACACAGACCTAGATAAAATTATTGACTTGCCTAGAGTCAACTTGACAGGAAACCTACCGACCGATCAGTGGATGGTGTCACAATTCTATAATGATCACACCCGAGAGCTAGCAACAGAATATCACAAAGCCGACATAGAACTTCTTGCCCAACTTGCTAAATAAAACAAAAAGGGAGGCGTTCATGTACAACTTTGCTGTTGACTTACTAGAAAAAGCTCTGTATAACTATACTGTGACCAGTTGTGATGGCGAGTGGGATGACGACTTCTACCTGCAAGCATCATACGAAGCTTTTATGGATCCCACGCTAGCAGCGTGCATAACAATGGACTATATTGATGAAGCCTGCCTTCCAATCTACGAAGAAAACAGCAAGAACTTTCGCGAGTTCTTTGATAAATACAAAACGACATTGGATGGTGGGTATCCAATGGGCTGTTGACGGTTCAAAGGGTAACAAGTATACTATTGAGATGATGGATGACGGTTTTGCTTGTGACTGTCCTGCGTTTAGGAAGTGCAAGCATATCGATGCAGTGGAACAGAGGATTGTGGAGGCTTAATGATGGGCTACGTAAACAGCGACAAAGAACCAGAGTTGGTGTTTGTTGGTAACGACGACCAAGAGCTGAATCAGATCGCTCGCATGGTTGAGAAGTTGAACGCTGATTTAGTCGACTCTGGCTTTGATCAGTATAAGTTTGATCTTGAGGTTAAAGGTCAAAAAGCATATATCAAACGGGTCTAAGTGTTGGTTGGGTATGACTGTAGGGGCGCTTTTGCGCCCCTTTTTTTTATGTATAAATATAAGAAACTGTTAATGGGAAACGCGGTATGAAAACATTTAGGGGTTATATTTCAGAAATGGCAACATTTAGTGCAAAGAATTTTCCAGCTAATGTTGGCAATAACTCAAAGTTCACTGGTGCAGGTGAGCGAACAACGTACGTCCCCGTATCAGATAATCAACCAAACTACAAGTACAGTCGTGGGTTTCCTACAGCAAAAGCTACAGTGTTGTACGATAAAAATGGTAAAACTATTAAACAGTTGGCGGCAGGACAAAATGTTTACTTTGTGTATCCAGCACAACTATACAACTCAACGGATTTAGGAATATCGGGAAGAATAATACTGGCTCCAGTATCGTTAGAGTCACATAATGGAAAAGTTGAAGGATATGTATCCATTAGTTCAATTATCAAACCTGCTGGCAACAATCAAGGTAGAGTGGGATCTGGATCTAAAACACAAGATATGGTTGCAAACTATATAAAAAACATGGGTTATAAAAATAAGATAGAAATAGAAGACCAATATAAGGTTGCTGCTGCAGGGTCAACTGTTGCAGACTTAATTATGACCATAGCAGGTAAGAAAGTACAATTTGAAATTAAAGGTACAAACAATAAAACCGCCCCTATTACTTTTTTTGATAAATCGGTAAAGAGATCTTCTAAAACGCCCGAATTAATCGATCAAATAGCTAAAGTTTACATTGATAAATTGCGCTTACCAGTTGCTAAAGATAGTTACAATTTTATTGGCTTGATAGATTATTATAAATCAATGGATTCAACTATAGGTTTAGCAGGCGATCCTGGTGTGATTAAATCTGGAAAACTTCCAGCCCAATTAATAACAACCGATTCTGCTATATTGACGCTGATGCGTGAAGTAATATTAAAACACTTTGCTAAAGAAGCAGCTGGCGGTGATGATTTCTTCGTTGTTCACGATAGATCGTCGGATATTTTTGATGTGTATTATGTTGGCGGCGGTAAAGCTGGAAATGTACTTAAAGCACAACCTTTACCTAAATTTACATCATTTGGGTTAGCCACGTATGGCGGAGCGTCTGGTGGTGCGACGCGTGTAGGATTAAAGATAAAACTATGACACCCTTTTACAATTTTATAACAGAACAAAAGAACACCCATATGACTCATATTGAGGACAAGGTGATCTACGGTGGCGTTGACGGAACACGTCAAGCTATTATGGCTTTGAGAATGCTTCGTGACATGCTAGGTGGATCGCACGATGGAGCGGTATCAGTTAAGTGGGATGGTGCTCCTGCAGTGTTTGCTGGTATTGACCCTAACGATGGCAAGTTCTTTGTCGCAAAGAAGGGTATCTTTAACAAGAACCCAAAAGTTTATAAAACTGCTGCTGAGGTCGAAGCTGATACGTCAGGCGATCTTGCAGCCAAGCTCAAAGCAGCTCTGAAGTATCTTCCAGAGCTTGGTATCAAAGGTGTTGTGCAAGGAGACTTCTTGTTCAGCAGCGAAGATGTTGGCAACGAAATTATCGATGGCCAGCGCTATACAACATTCCACCCCAATACAATTGTCTATGCTGTTCCACACGACTCTGAAGCTGCTAAGACGATCCACAAAGCAAAGATCGGTATTGTTTGGCACACTACATATACAGGTAATTCATTTGAATCAATGTCAGCATCATATGGTGTAGACATCTCAAAGTTTCACAAAAGCGTAAACGTATGGTCACAAGATGCAATGCTACGTGACCTAACAAATGCAACAATGAGCAAACAAGACACGGAGACTGTCAATGAACTTCTTTCACAAGCTGGTAAGCTATTTAACCAAATTAGTGGCTCGACCCTCAGAGAGCTCGAGCAAAACGAGCTACTTGCCCAACACATCGAAACCTTTAACAACAGTTTTGTTAGAACCGGAACCATTGTTACCGACACCAGAGCCCACGTTAACCATCTCATCAAGTGGATCCACGACAAGTACCAAAAAGAAATCGACGCCCGCAAAACCCCTGCTGGTAAAGCCAGCGTCAGCAAAAAGCGCCAAGACTTCCTCGACTTCTTCTCGGAAACCAACAAAGCCAGCCTCGTAAAGATGTTTGACCTGCAAAAGGTCATTGTGTTGGCTAAACTAAAACTTATAAATACATTGAACAAGTTACAGGATGTTGGTACATTTGTTAAGAGTCGTAATGGATTTAAGGTAACAGGTGCCGAAGGGTATGTTGCTATTGATAAACTTGGTGGTGATGCGGTAAAGATTGTTGATCGGATGGAATTCTCGTTCAATAACTTTTCGCCTGATATACTCAAAGGATGGGATAAACTGGGGAAACGATAATGGTAAAGAAAATAGATTTTAAAGACCTTTTAACAGTTGATTACGCTCCAGGAATGGATCCTCTGATCAAGCGAAATGCTAAGAAGCGTAAGGGTGATGAGACCGAAACATCGGGGCCAAGCGAAGCTGTTGCGCCTGGTGGCAAAGCTCCACCTCCATTAAAACCAGGTCAAGTGCAGTCATACTTAGATATGGGTAAGCATACTGATAAACTAAGTGGTAAGAATGCAATGGGCTGGCCGTCAAAGATGGTCAAAGTTAAACTTATGCCAGACTCAAAAGGTAAACCAACTTATACCCATATTCACGCTTATGAACAGTTTGAAGAACTGATGGATCAGTTTCTTGATGAGGCTGTTCTTAATGCTCAACAACGCCGTATGAGAGCAATGCAATTCAAGCGCGTTCACGCAAAAGTTCAAATGGGTCAAAAAAGAGCCGAGAATCGTTTTGCTGATCCTAAGCGTTTATTAAATCGTGCTAAGGTGGCAGCCCGTAAGGCAATGTTGACAAGATTAACTAAGGGTCTAACAAAGGATGAACTCTCATTTCAACGTAGACAAGAAATTGAAAAGCGTCTAGATACCCCTATGATGAAAAGAAAAATTGAATTACTAGCAATAAGAATGCTTCCTAAAAAACGTCAAGCTGAGATTCAGCGCCACCAACAGAAAGCTAATCCTAATAAATGATTAATAGATTTAGTCAGTTTTTAGTTGAAGAGGATAAGTCGGTCTACTTTACGTTTGGCCGAATGAATCCTCCTACAATTGGTCATGGTAAACTACTAGACAAAATATCAGCTGTGGCTGGTAGAAATCCTCATAAGGTTTTTCTATCGCAATCTCAGGACGCCGCAAAGAACCCTCTATCTTACTCTGATAAGATTAAGAACGTTCGTAAAATGTTTCCCAAGCATGCTCGCAACATAATGGTTGCAAAGGACGTTCATACCGCGTTTGACGCAGTGGTATCGCTATACAAACAGGGCTTTCGTAAGATCATTATGGTTGTTGGCTCTGATCGCGTTACAGAGTTTGATACACTGCTAAACAAGTACAACGGCAAAGAAGCTCGTCACGGATTCTATAACTTCCAAGAGATCAAAGTTGTTTCTGCTGGGGAGCGTGATCCAGACGCAGAAGGCGTTGAGGGCATGTCAGCATCTAAGCTAAGAGCTGCCGCAAAAGACAACGACTTTGTTAAGTTCTCTCAGGGCATTCCAAATACACTATCAACAAAAGACTCTCACAAGTTGTTTAATGATGTGCGTAAGGGTATGGGTCTTGAAGAAGAAGCTCACTTCAAAAACCATGTTCAATTGGCTCCTGTAAATGAATCTCGTGAAAAGTATATCAAGGGACAGTTGTTTAACATTGGCGATCAAGTAATCGTTAAAGAGTCGGATGAGGTTGGAACCATTACGATATTAGGATCCAACTACGTGATTGTTGAGACCACCGATGGAAGAAGATTACGTAAGTGGTTAGACGCCATTGAAGTAATTGAAAGTACTGATAAGTGGTACAAAGATCAACCTGAGTGGGGCACACCTGAGGCTGCTAAGAAAGCTAACAAAGTTACTCCAGGTCAATCTGGCGTAAAAGAAGAATCAAAAGGTCTGTGGTTCAATATCCAACAGCGCCGTAAAAAGGGACTGCCAAGGTTAAAGCCTGGTGACAAGAATTATCCAAAAACTTTAGATATCAACAAGGAATAAATCAATGAAGACATTTTTTCAACTAAGAGAAGAAACAACTGGTCAAGTAATAACAGTGCCAAAAGCCATTTTTGAAGCTGCTCTCCAA
>Ga0222712_10003179_pt1 | contig 18110 bp, 27 predicted proteins | sample C33_657DmetaG_FD_165043 | JGI IMG/M metagenome (GOLD analysis project Ga0222712, IMG submission 165043) | Estuarine water microbial communities from San Francisco Bay, California, United States - C33_657D | ecosystem: Environmental > Aquatic > Marine > Unclassified | place: USA: California...
TGGCGTCGGTATCGCTGCCGCTGGCTCCCCAGTGGGACAACGGGCAGGCCACCGGCGCATATGGCGCGTTCGCGGCTGAAGGCTACAACGGCAACACGGTCGTCAACGCGGCTATCCGCGAGATCGCCACCAGCGCGGCGCTGCCGAAGTACCGGCTCATGGCCGAGACCGGCGACGAGGACGAGGTGATCGTCACCAACTCCGACGCTGCGCGCGTGCTCTACGACCCGAACGAGCAACAGTGCCAGGCCGACTTCGTTGAGTTGCTGACGGTCTACCTCATGGTCACCGGCAACGGCTACGCGATGCGTGAGCGCAACGCTTCGGGTCGCATCGTGGCGCTGCGGCTGCTGAGGCCGGATCGCGTCGAGATCAAGATCGGGCGCGACGGTCGGGTGGCTTACTACGAATACACCATCGAGGGCGTGCGATACGACCTGCTCGCCGACGACGTCGCGCACATCAAGCTGCCGAACCCATACGACGACGTCTACGGGCTCTCGCCGCTGCAGGTGGCGTCGAAGTACGTCAACCTAGACACAGCCACGGTCACGTTCCTGCGGGCGTATTTCGCCAACGCAGGCGTACCTGCGGGCATCCTGAAGGTGAACCGCCGGCTCAACAGCCAGGCCGAGGCCGACAGCGCGCGGGCGAAGTGGCGATCCTCGTTCTCTGGCAACAAGGGCTGGCACGGCATCGCGGTGCTGGACGAGGACGCGACGTATCAGCAGGTCGCGCCGAACATCAAGGAGATGGACACGTCGACCATGACGCGCGTCACCGAGACCCGCATCTGCGCGGTGTTCGGTGTGCCGCCGATCCTGCTCGGGCTGGAGGCGGGGCTGGAAGCCTCGACATATTCCAACTACGAGCAGGCGCGATCAGCGTTCTGGGACGAAACGGTATCGCCGCTGGTGCGGCGCATCGAGAAGTTCCTGCAGCGCGCGCTGGAGGTTTCGGAGCGCGAGCCTGGTAACGAGGTCGAGGCCGACTTCTCCGACGTGCCAGCATACGAGGACGACCACGACGCCGAATCAGCGCGCATCGTCGCGCAGTACGGCGCGGGCATTATCACGCTGAACGAGGCGCGTGCCGACCTGGGGCGCGAACCGCTGGAGCACGGCGATATGCGCCGGCTACCGATGAACATCAGCGAGATCATGCCGGACGGCACGCCGATGCCGCAGGCGGCACCTGCAGCTGCGCCGATGCTGTCAGCGCCGACTGCCGCGCTCAAGGCCAGCGTGCAGGTGCCGTCATACATCTCGGCCAACGCAGAGCGCGGGCTGGCTTGGAACGCTGACGGTCTGGCCGGCGACGGGCTCACCGATGGCACGGTGCGCGAGGCGCGCCAGCTGGCGGCTGGTTCTGTCAGCGATGACAAGGTGCGGCGGATGTCCGCATGGTTCGCGCGACACCTCGTCGACCTCGACCGACCGCAGAACAGCAATCCAGATAACGAGGACTATCCGGGGCCGGGAGCGGTTGCCTGGGCGCTCTGGGGCGGGAGCCCGACCAGTCCGCAGCAGGCGATGGACTGGGCCGACGCGAAGGTAGCGGCGCTCGACGATGCGGAAGATGTCGACTCATACGGGCCGATGTCTCCGCGAAACCGACCTCGTCGGCCTGCACGACGACGACCGGAATCCTACAGCGCGGATAAGGAGCAGGGGCAGGCGCTCCCGCGTTCTCAGGCGCTGGGCGACCGGCTCATCGTCGAGCGCGAGAGCCTGACCGACGACATGGAGTTCGCGCTCAAGCGGTACTTCGACGCGCTGCGGTCGCGGGTTGCGGGCGTGCTCGGGCGCGCGATGCAGCAGACCACCACCGACGCCAAGATTGCGCCGGATGAGGTGACCGTCGAGATGCTATTCCCCGCTGGCGCGCGTAACGAGCTGGCGCGCGTCATGGGGGGGTCATACGAGCGCATCATCCGCACGACCTGGAACACGATCGCGCAGTCTGGCGTGGCCGGCGTGCTGGAGTTCAACGACCGGCTGCCCATCGTCTCGCAGATCGTGGCGCTGGCGACCAGCTCCGCCGAGGGCATCGACCAGGTGAGCCGCACGGCGGTCTCTCGTGCCATCCAGCTGGGCATCGAGCGCGGCTACAGCATCCAGCAGGTCGCGCGTGGCGTGCCGGCGGAAGGCTTCCCGGGCATCAACAGTCTGGTCGAGGAGACCTACCAGAACCGGGCGCGCACCATCGCGCGCACCGAGGTCATGCGGGCGCAGAACGCGGCCAGCATCGGCTACTACCGCGAGCAGGGCATCCAGTGGATGCGAGCATACGACCCGGACGGCGACCCGGACGATAACTACATCGGCAGCGATGGGCGCACCTGCTCGGAGCGCAGCGGGCTGGTCTACACCTCCGACGACTCGATCGACGTGATGTCGCATCCTAACTGCCGACTGACGTGGACGCCGATCTCACTGACGCAGGCGCAGGAGATGGGGCTCACAGACGGCGAAGTCACCAGCGAGGAAATGGCCGCGCGTGTGGAGGTACTGACCTAATGGAACAGAAGCACTCGGCCATCGACCAGGTGAAGGTGCTAGACGAGGCTCAGGGCATCGTCGAGGCGTACACCAACACAATGGGGCAGGTCGACCTGGACGGCGACGTCATCGAGCCGCAGGCGTTCGATGCGAGCATCAACGCGAACCTGCCAATCCCGGCGCTGGTCGGGCACGACACCACGGCCATCGTCGGCAAGGTGATCGGCGCGCGGTCGATGCCGATGGGCGACGGCACCTCCCGGCTGTACACCCGTATCCAGTTCAACCTCGACACTCAGGCGGGGCGCGATGCGTTCAGCAACATCAAGGGCGGCTATGTCCGCGAGTGGTCGGTGGGCTTCAACATCCCGGCAGGCGCGGCCACGGTGGTGCGCGAGGCCGGGAAGATGATCAGACATATCGCCAACCTCGACTGGGTCGAGGTATCGAGCGTGCTACGCGGTGCATCGCCGGGGACGGCCACCATCGCTGCGAAGGCCACGACGCCATCGACCATCGAGGCCGAGGACGTCGCCGTCGAGCTACTGCGCGCACGAGTGGCGTCCACGCGGGCGCGTATCGGCTCGCTCAACAACGTGACTACGAAGGGCTACAAGTAATGGCTACCCAGATTCAGAAGATGCGCGAGAAGGCCGAGAGCCTGCTCGCCGAGGCCGAGTCCAGCATCGCCGAGGGCGATGTGCAGAAGGCGCGCGGCATGATCGCCGAGTCTCAGCAGCTCGTCTCTGACGCGCAGGACGCTGAGAACGCGGTGATGGACATCAAGCGGCTGAAGGGCGAGTACAACCGCCCGACCAACGCCGTGCCGTTTGCCACCGAGGAAGTCGCCACCGACAACGAGAACGTGAAGCGTGCTGACGGCTACGGCCAGGGCCACGTGAACGCCAACTACACTCCCGCCGGCTACGTCAAGGGACTGTCTCCCGCGATTCAGCCGACGTGGGTGCGCGAGAAGATGGGCGCTAACCTCAAGGCCGAGGCCGACTTCTACGCCAAGACGTGGGAGACCTGGTTCCGCGACCGCACGGTGAACGCCAGCAAGTTCTACCGTACCGCTTCGCCTGCCGAGCTGAAGGCGATGCAGGAGAACACCGACAACGAGGGCGGGTACTTCGTCCCCGAGGAGTACCGCAACACGGTAATCCACAACACCGGCGTCCCCGGTGGCGTGCACCGTCCGTACTGCACGGTCATCACGACCGGGCTCAAGGATGGCTATATGCCGACGTTCGGCAGCATGACGTGGGCCGTCATCGCCGAGGAAGCGACCTACGGCGACAACACTCCGGTGGTCGGGCAGGTCTCGTTCACCGTTCGCAAGAGCGGTGGCACGGTGAAGGTGTCCGCCGAGCTGCTCGAGGACTCGCAGGCCAACATCCCCGCGCTGCTCGCGCAGATCGCGGGCGAGGCTTCGGGCCGCTACGAAGACCAGCAGATCATTGAGGGCGACGGTACGACCGAGGCCGAGGGGCTGCGGACGACCGCCACCGATGGGCCGGACACGGCAACGAACAGCGCGGTCACTGTCGCGGACTTTATGGCGTGGTACTTCGCTCTCCCGGCGCAGTTCCGCACCAACGCGATCATCAGCACGACGAGCTCGTTCCTCGGCTACCTTGCGGCGGTCGGCTCGACGGATGCAGGTGTTCACCTGCTCTCGTCGCTGCGCGAGTCTCCCGAGGGGCCGATCGCTGGCAAGCAGGTCGCCGTGTTCGACGGCACCGGCTGGGACAGCGGCGCGGCCATCGCAGCGTCCGAGGAATTGGGGGCGATTGGGGACTTCAGGTCGTACTACCTGATTGATAGGATTGGTATGTCTGTCCGTCGGGACGACTCGGTCTACGCGGCCAACGACCAGGTGGGTTTCTTCATCCGCAAGCGTGGCGATGGTCGGGTCGGTCTGGCCGACGCCTTCCGTATCTTCAAGGTGAAGGCGTAATCGCAGGGCCGGTGCGCGGGCAACCGCGCACCGGCCACGAGAAGGGATACAGATCATGCCGATGTTCAGACAGGGTTCGATTGGTACGGCAAACAAGGCTGCGGTTCCCCCGCTGGCGGCTGCGCGCGCTGGCACGGTGAACCCGGCAGGCGGGCTCTCGAACGCTATCACGGCGACCGAAGTCAAGACCGCCACGCTCGTGGTGTACGCGGGCAACGTGACGGCGACCACCGGGGCGGTCACCGCAAAGGTGCAGAGCAGCGCGACGAGCGGCGGCAGCTATGCCGACATCTCTGGTGCTGCGATCGCCGGCTTCGGGCCGACCGACGACAACACCATCCAGACGGTCGACTTCGAGATTCCGGCTGACAAGCCGTTCCTCAAGGTCGTGCTCACGACGGTCGAGGCGACCGACGTGGCCTGCGCGATGATCGACCTCCGGGGGCCGATGCGTGGGTAAGTATCTCTGCACCGCAACGCGGCGGATCGCTGACGACGTGTATGTCGTGGGCGAGGCGTACCAGATCAGCGATGAGCTGGCTGCGCGGTATCGCGGATACTTCGACGCTATCGCCGGAGAGCCGGAGCCTGCAAAGGCTCCACAGTCACGAGCACCGAAGGCGTCCTCCGCGCCGTAAGTGCTCCAGTCTGCTGCGCGGTGTGCCCTCGCACCGCGCAGCAGGCGCACAGAAGGACGACATGAACGAGACGCGAGTCTGCTGCGGTGTAGTGCATACCGATTGCAACGAGTTCGTGGCCGGCGCGTGCTGCATCTGCGCGACGAAGGATGCGACCAGGGGGCGGACGACTAAGAACCTGCTAGCGCGTGAGGACAAGTAGATGGCGCTCTATCCGGTCTACCACACCTACTGCAGCGCCGACTTCCTGCGGAACACGCTGGCGGGCTCGGCATACGCAAGCGGCTGGACGCAGGACTCTGACACCATCCTCGCCATCATCGAGCGCGCATCGCGCATGGTGGACTCATACGTCGGCGACCAGACGTTCGGGCCGACCACCGAGACCAGGCTCTACGACCTCGGCGGCTCCGAGCCGTGGTACATGGGCAACGGCTCGCTGCGCTCAGACCCCAGGCCGACGCGCTCCAACGCGCTGTCGCTGCAGACCTACGACTACCGCGCGTCAGTCGTGCCGCTCGACCGCTGGCTCGTAAGCGCGACTACCGTCACCGCGTACGCGGACACGGCGCGCACCAGCAACAGCGTGCTCGTCGAGGGCATCGCCGACGACTACCTGCTGGAGCCGTACAACACGAGCCCGAAGTGGCGGCTCAAGCTCAACGAGGACTCGACGCTGGCGTTCGGCGCCGGCCAGCAGGTGCTCAGCATCCTGGGGACGTGGGGCTACCAGAACGTCACCACGCCAGCGAGCACGCGCAGCGCGGCGATTACCACGACGACGGCCACCACGCTCACCGTGGCGGCGGTCGGCAATCACGGCGCCGGCACGACCATCGTGGTCGACTCCGAGCAGATGTATTGCACCAGTCACAACGGCACCACGCTGACGGTGCGGCGGGGCGTCAACGGCACCACGGCAGCGACCCACCTGTCGGCTGCAGCGGTGTCGATGGTCGAGTATCCGAGCGACGTGAAGATGGCGACCGCCGACCTTGCGCGCATCCAGTACCGCGACCGGGACATGGGCATCGTCGAGACCATCGGCACCGGCGAGCAGGGTACGCGCACGCGCAGCTCGTCCGAGATTCGTAGCACGCTCGCCACGCTCGACCACTACCGGGTGGCGCGCGACAGCGCGGGGCTGGTGTTCTAAGTGGCGACGAGCATCACCATCACCAAGACCGGGCCGCTGCTCGATGCCAACGTATCGGCCACGCTGAAGCGTGGCATCCGCGCGGGCATCTTCGACGTGGCAGCGGAGGTAACGGGCACCGTTCAGGAGCAGCTCTACGCTGGGCATGGTTGGGTGACCGGCAGGCTACGCGGCAGCATCGGCGCGCGCCAGTTCTCCGACCTCGGCTACGAGGTACGTAGCGGTGCGATTACTGGCGAGCCGCTGGTCTACGCCTACTGGGTCGAGACGGGCAAGCGTAGGGGCTTACAGACCCGTTTCAGGGGATACCAGATGTTCCAGCGCGCTGCGGCCAAGTGGAACAGCAGTCGATCGCGCATCGCCAAGATCATGCTGACGCAAATCAGGCAGGCGCTGACGTGACCAGGGCAGGCGCAATCACCGCCATCGAGACCGCGCTCGGCACGGTCACCACGCCGACGTTCGTCGCGTCGTACATCGGCGAGCCGTTGTCGGTGCCGGCTACGCCGATGGTGGCGTTCTGGCTCACCGGCCAGCGCGAGGACTTCACCACGCTCGGCGACTCGTCAACCATCGCCGAGTTCACCATCCGGTGCTATTGGCGGATGCAGGCATCGCCGGATATGCGCGAGAGCATCGAGGCGGAGATGTGGGATGCAATCGTCGGCATCAAGACCGCGCTGCGGGCCGACTCCAACCTGACCGGCAACGCGACCGACTCGCGGCCAGGGGATGCGAGCACCGGCTACATCGAGATCGGCGGGCTGGTGTTCCGGCAGGTCAGCATCCCGTTCAGCGTGAACATCTACGGCGAATCGCCGATCGTCCCGTAAGGAGTAGCAGATGGCAAAGGTAAGCGGTCTCGGTGTTCGGCTCTACGCGGCTGGTTACGACCTGTCGGGCGATGTGAACGTGGTCGATTCCATCGGCTACACGCAGGAGCTGCTCGACGTGACCACGCTCGACCTCGCGGCCAGGGCGCGGATTGCGGGGATGTCTGATTCCTCGCTGACGGTGAACGGCTGGTTTGAGGCGGCGAGCGACCACGCGGCGTACACCAGCAACACCGGCAAGATGCCGACCGCCGACCAGATCGTGTTCACGCAGCTGGGCACGGCGCTCGGCGACCCGTTCTGCGGCATGACCGCGAAGGAGGCGACCTACGTCGTAAACCGCGCTCCCGGCTCCGCGCTGGCGACGACGGCGACGTACAGCGGCACGGCGGGGGAGCAGGCCGAGTGGGGCGTGACGCTGACGGCCAGCAAGACCACCAACGCATCAGCGGCCAGCGGCACCGGCGTCGACAACGCTGCGAGCAGCGCGAACGGGTGCGTGGCGTACTTGGAGGCGATGAGCCTGACATCCGGCACCTGCGTGGTGAAGGTGCAGCACAGCACCGACAACGTGACGTTCACCGACCTGATCACTTTCACGTCCGTGACCACGGCGGGCGTTCCATTCGCGCAACGCTCGACGGCGAGCGGCACCATCAACCGTTACCTGCGGGTAAACACCTCGGGGACGTTCTCAACAATCGTGTTCGTGGCGGGCGTTGCTCGTCTGTAGTCCCTGAAAGGGGTGCATCACAATGGCAAAGCAATCGGGCCTCGGGGACTACTTCGCGTGCGATAACAGCGCCGGGTCGCTGAAGGACATCAGCAATGATGTCACCAACCTCGGCGTGAACGTCGGGCAGAACCTGCTCGACATCACCGGGCTGGACAAGTCAGCGATGGAGCGGCTGATCGCGCTCGGCGACGGCTCGTTCACGCTCACCGGCGTGTTCAACGCATCGGCGAACCAGTCGCACGACGTCTTTAAGACCCGGACGGGGACTCGCACGGTCGACTACAAGGTGGGCGGTAACGTGGCGTCGAACCCGTACCTGACGATGGAGTGCCTGGTCGATTCCTACAACCTGTCGCGCGGCGCTGACGGCTCGCTGACGTGGACGGTCGGCCTGCAGCTGCAGAGCGGCACCACGCCGACGTGGGCAACCGTCTAACTATTGGCTGGCACACTCGGAGGGGTGAGACGTGGCGTACAAGATCGAGGCTAAGCGGCTCAAGCTGATTCTGGACGATTACGAGGGCGCAGAGGTGGTCTGCCGTCTGAACATCAGCTTGGGCCAGATGCTAGAGCTGCAGGAAATGGGCTCAGACTCCAGCGGTATCCGGGCTGCATACCAGCGGTTCGGCGACGACGTGCTCATCGAGTGGAGCATCTCGGATGACCAGGGGCCGATCCCGGCATCTGGCGACGGGATGCTCCGGCTCACATCGAGCCTTGCCTCGACGATCATGGGCGCGTGGGGCGAGCAGGTAGCATCAGTCCCTCAATCAGCCGTCAGCGCATAGAGCGTTGGCGGCACGTCGGCGGTGGGGTGGGCGCGGATGGCAACGTGGTGACGAAGCCGTTTGAGTTGCAGCGCGCAGAGCTGATCGATGCGTTGTGCCAACGCTACGGGGCGCTGCCATCGCAGGTGCTGGCCGAGGACGTAGAAATGATCCGCATGATCTCGATGGTGCAGGAAGGGCTGAACGGTGGCTGAGAACGAAGTCACGATCCGCATCCGCGCGGATGCCGACCCTGCGGTGTCGGAGCTCAGGAAGCTGCAGTCGGGGCTCGGCGGCACGACTGCTATGTCTCAGTCTCTGGGCTCGTCGCTTGTCCCTGTGGGGCTGGCGCTGGGCGCCGTGACGCTAGCGGTCGGCGGGGCGGTGGCTGCGGCATCTAGCCTGATCTCAGCGTTCTCCGAGAGCGAGACCGCCACCGTACGCCTGGACGCCGTGCTCAAGGCGACCGGCAATCAGATGGGCGTCACGACTAACGAGCTGCTGGGGTTCTCCAGCGAGCTGCAGGCGGCGACCGGCATAGCGGACGAGTCGATCAGCAACGTGCAGACCACGCTGCTCACGTTCAAGGACGTGGCGCCGGAGTCGTTCAAGCGGGCGACCGAGGCCGCGCTGGACATGAGCGCGGTGTTCGGCGGCGATGCTCAATCGGCAGCGTTGCAGCTCGGCAAGGCGCTGAACGACCCGATCGCCGGAGTCTCGGCGCTGTCGCGTATGGGCATCCAGTTCACGGAGTCGCAGAAGGCCACCATCAAGACGATGGTCGACACCAACGACGTGCTCGGCGCGCAGCGCATCATCCTGAAGGAAGTCGAGTCCCAGGTCGGCGGCACGGCGCGGGCTATGGGCGATACCGCTGCGGGCAAGGCGCAGCGGTTCAGCATGGCGATCGGCGAGCTGCAGGAGAAGCTCGGCGAGGCGCTGGTGAATGGGCTGACTCCGCTCGCCGACAAGATGCTGGCGTTCGCCACCGACCCGGCGACGATAAAGGGCGTCGAGAATCTGGCGGAGACGCTCGGCACGATTGTGGGTGTCTTCGGGGACATCGTAATCGCCATCGGGAAAGCGACCAGCAAGCTTGCTGGGTTTATCGGGGCTGCTGCGGAGGCGTCGTCGCAATCTGCATCGTTCGATATGCGCCAGGGGGCGCGGGGAATCGGGGCTACGATTGCAGACTCATCCGCAAGTTTCATTGAGCGCGCAAAGGCTGTTGTGCAGTTCGTGGGGCTGGCGGCTGGGGCTACGCAGGCTAATGCCAATATGGAGTTGTTCGCCGAGACTCTTGGCGGAATGGGCGCTATTGCCAGAAATACTGCGATCGACCTCGGCGACATGGGCGGGGTTACGGATCAATGGCGGGACGCGACGAACAAGCTAATCCCGGCAGCCAGAGAAGCAAAAGAGGAAGTCGTCAAGCTAACAGCGGCAGAGACCGCGCTCGCAGCGTTCCGCCGAAGTCTGGCGGAGGAACAGAACCTCGCGCTCGCCGAAGCCTACCGCGCCGGCGGACTGGAGCAGGTGGCGATCGTCAAGGCATCGCAGGCAGACCAGACCCTGATCATGGAGACGCTAGCCGCAGACCTGCAGCGCGTTCTCGACGTCGACTACACCGAGGCGCTGAAGCTCGCGGTCAAGGTGCTGGGCACCGAAAGCGACAGGGCCGCGGCCAGTACGAAGAAGGCGGCTGACGCGCTGCAGGAAATGGGCAAGAACGCCGTCACGCTCACGCAGCAGTTGTGGGCGGCGATGGGCGGCAGCACCGCGACGAAGGCTGGGCTGGTCGGTGTGGGGAAGCTGCTGGCTACTGCTCCATCGACTGGTGGGGCGGTGTCGGGGGCTAATGCAGATGCGCTGGACAAACTGCTGGAGGAAATGAACGCGGCGACGAACAGGCGAGATACGAGTGTGCCGAAGTCGATGGGTGGCGGTGGGCCGGAGCGACCATCGGTCACCGTGAACGTCGAGGCTGGCATCATCGCGTCACCGGATGACGTGGCGCGCACGGTCGCTGACGCCATCAACCGGGCGTCGGCGGTGTCGGGGCCGATGCTCGTGGCGGGGTCGGTCGAATGACAGCGCAGGCGCTGCCGACGTTCTCGGTCGGCATCAAGTTCGCCGGCGGCGCGGATAACGCTGGCTGGACGCTCGGCTACGGCTCGCTCGGCAACGCGCAGCTCGGCGAGGCCGACGACCCGGCGCTCTATATCGACGTGGCGGCAGACGTGCGCGCGATCACCATCAACCGTGGCCGTAGCCGGCAGCTCGACCAGTATCAGCCGGGAACGGCCACGGTCGTGCTGGACAACCGCAGCCGTACCTACGACCCGCTCAACCTGTCGGGCACCTACGTCTCCGGTGGCGTGACGCAGATTCAGCCAGGGCGCCGCATCAAGATCAAGGCCACGCACCCGACCACGCTCACGCAATACACCATCTTCACCGGCACCGTGCGGGAGTGGCAGCTGGGGTACAACCGCACGGACGCGACCACGACGCTGGTCTGCTCCGACGCGATGACCGACCTGGCGAAGATCAACATCACCAAGACCACGACGGCTGGCCTGTCGGGTATCGCAGCGGGCGAGGTGTTCGGCGCTACCGGGCTCGGGCTCGTGGTAGTGGACGCTGGCATATCGACGCTGCAGGCCACGACGTTCACCGACCAGAACGCGCTGTCGGCTATCCAGACCATCGAGCAATCGGAGCAGGGCGCGGTCTACGCGGACGAGGCTGGCATCCTGCAGTTCGACAGCCGGCACGCGATTCTCACCGAGGCGCGGTCGAACACGTCGCAGGCTACGTTCGGCACCGGCAACCTGCCGTATACCGATATCGCGCTGGACTATGCCAGCGACATGATCCGCAACAGCGTCACCGCGACCCGCACCGGCGGCACGGCGCAGACCGACACCGACGCGACCAGCATCACCACCTACGGCAAGCGTTCGTACTCGCTGCCAGGGCTCGCGGTATCGACCGACGTGCAGGCGCTCTCAATCGCCGACTACCTGGTGCTGGCGTACAAAGACCCTGCGGTGCGCGTGACGCGCATCGAGCTGGCGCCGCAGTACCACGCCGACACGATGACGCAGGCGCTGTCGCGGCAGCTGCGTGACCGGGTGACGGTCACGTTCGCACCACCAGGCGGTGGGACGATCTCGCAGCAGTTGTTCATCGAGGGCATCAGTCATCGCGTGAGCCCGCAGGGGCAGATGATGTCCTCGTTCACGTTCGGCTCGACGACTACAGCGATCGGCTGGGTGCTCGGCACCAGCGCGCTCGATACGTCCGATATACTGGCGTTCTAAGGAGACTGATATGGCATGGACGGCACCAACAGACCGCACAACGGGAGACGTGATCACGGCTGCCCAGTGGAACAGTTTCCTCGGGGCGACCGGCGACATGAGCATGACCGCTGCGGCGAAGGTCACCACCAACGGTGACATGGTCTACGCAACGGCGGCTAACACGCTGGCGCGGCTTGGCATTGGCTCCGCAGGGCAGACGCTGCAAGTCTCAGGCGGCGTACCGGCGTGGGTGACCGTTGCGGCTGGTGGCTTCACGCTCGCCGGGTCTGACACGACCGACCGCACAATGACATCCGCCACCGCAGCCGACCTTGTGACCATTACTGGACTGAGCATCCCCGCGACGACGCCGGTGATGATTGTGATCTCTGCAAGACAGTCAGCGTCTCCGGGGCTTGCTAGTGCTATTGGGCTGAAGATCAACGCAACAACTATCGTAGAGGCCAATCACAATACCGGTGGGCTTCTAATCTTCCCTGCCGACAACGCAGTTGCCAGCGGTGGTGTTGTAATAACCCTGCAGCCACGTAGAACAAACTACGACCGAGGCCTCAATGGGACGTATTACGCATCAAGCGCCTTCGGGTCTACTGTCGGTGTTACACCGAATCCAGTGATACTGAACGCCTCGATGCCTGTTGCAACAATCACCGATATCATCATCCGTGGAGACTCCAACGGCACTGGCACGCTTGGCGTGCAAGGCGTCTACGTCTACACATTGGGGGTCTAATATGCTGACTCGACGATTCCAAGCGCCGGACGGTCGGTTCATTCGGGCGGTGATGACATCGGACGGCGAGCCGTTCACGACGGACACGGCAGGACTCATCGCCGAGCACGAAGCAGGGTACGGCGTTGTTCCGCTGATACTGGTCGAACAGAGCGAGGACTACGTAGAGGCCGACCCATATGCCGGATATGACGTTATCGATCTTCTCCCGCCTCCGCCGACTCCCGAGCCGGTGCCGGTCGCGCCGACCTTCGAGCAACTGGTCGCGCAGGCGTCCACGTTCGCGGAGTTGAAGCGGCTCGTGGCCGAGAAGTTGGCATGAGCAGCGAAGCGGCGATGCTGATCACGCAGGTGTGCGGTGCCGTGCTCGCCGTGGCTGCGGTGCTGGCGCTCGCTGCTCGCGTGTTCCTATCGCCGCGCATCCGTGAGGTAGACGCGGCATTGGCTCGCATCGAGGCGCACCTCGCGGCCATCAACGGCAGCGTCGTGCGCGTGAGCGAGTGGCAGCGGCAACACGAGCTGGAACATGCACGAGGAGGGCGCACATGATCCTGTTTCCCGATACGAAATACCTCTGGTGGCGGGGCGGTGCCTGGGGGCTGGGCACCGTGACCGGGTATCCCTGCGCCGGCGACGTGTCCAGCGTGTTCGGCGCGACCGATATGGACTTGCACGCCGAAGGACACAACGGCACCGACATCGCTGCGGGGCAAGGCACGCCGGTGCTCGCTCCCTGCGATATGTTGATCACCGACGTGTTCAGCCTCGACGTGGTGTCCACCGACCCGCTCTTCCAGCAGATCAAGGATCTGTTCGGCAACTCGGTCTGGGCGACCATCGGGCTGTCTGACGGCACCGGCTACCGCACGATGTTCGCGCACCTGTCAGAGGCTCCCAGCGTGGCCGAGGGGCAGGCCGTCGCAGCCGGCACGGTGCTAGGCTACGTCGGCTCGACCGGCATGAGCACCGGGCCGCATCTCCACTGGGTGCTCGGCCAGTTGGAGAATCGCTGGCTTGCCAGGGGGGCGGGGAACGTGGAGGTGCTCGACTACTGCGATGAGGAGCAGGCGGCATCGTTTACACCGACTGGCTCAGGACTCATCGTCGAGGACAAGCACGCGGTAGCAATCAAGGCGATGCAGGACGCACGCGCGGCGCTCGACCGGGCGCTCGCGGCTATGTATTAGGAGGATGCGATGAAGCCGATCAGAGATGCAATCGTGACGGGCGCACCGGCAACGCTGGTGCTGTCGATGCTGCTGGAGCAGGGCGTGCCGACTGCCACAGCCACGCTGCTGTCGGTGCTGGCGGCAGCGGGCGCATCGCTGGTGTACCGCTGGGTGCGGGCGCGCTGGCCGTGGCTGCTCGCGGTCGACGCGCCGACCGGGGGCAAGTAATGCCGTTCAAAATGCCGAAGTTGAAAGCACCGACGACACCGACCCTGGGCAACTGGTGGGACGACGTGGTGGACGGTGTGACCGACGCAGAGAAGGCGGCTGAGAAGGCCGCGAAGGATGCCGCTGACGCCGTGGCGAAGGCTGCGACCGACGCGGCGAACGCTGCCGCAAAAGCCGCGCAGGACGCGCTCGACGAGGCTGCGCGGCTCGCGCAGGAGGCGGCGGACGAAGCCGCACGACTGGCGCAGGAGGCCGCTGACGCGGCTCAGGCTGCGGCTGATGCCATTGCAAAGGCAGCGAACGACGCGGCGCAGGCGGTGACCGACATCACCAACGCGGCGGTGGCCTCGGCTGCTGGCGTGCTCGACATGAGCGTAGACGCGGTCAACGCTGGCATCGACGGCTGCATCCAGGACATCAACGAGACGGTGCTAGAGCCGGTTGCGAAGGCGTCGGTCGACGCGCTCGGCGATGCAGCTGCTGCGTGCAGCCTCGCCGTGGACGAGTTTGAGGCGGGCTGCATCGTCGCGGCGGTGGCGATTGAAGCCGGCGCGGTGAAAGTGGAGCAGGGGCTGGTCGAGATTGGTGAGTACCTTGAGTCTCACGCCTGCAACATCGCGCTCGGCGGACTGATCACCGGAGCGTTTGCGGGGATGCTCAACAACCCTGCGACGGAGGCCGAAACGACTGCCATGTTCGCGCCGCTGTCCGCTGCGACCGCTGCGACGATGGTCGCCAGCGCGGTCGAGGAGGTGGCGTACCGAGCCGTCAGCGCCACGATCGCATCGGCGATGGTCGAGGTGGTCTGGGCTATCCCGGAGGTACGCAAGGGCGTCGGCAAGAGCAAGGACACGCTCGTTGCGTCGGTCGCGTTCCTGATTCAGTGCATGGTGCAGACCACGCCGTGGGCGCTGCTCAGTCCGCAGACCGCGAGCGTGGCCGTCGCTGGGCTGGTCGGCTACGTCGTGTCGAGCCTCGTCTGCGACGGCACGCTGCCGGGTATGGAGAGCTAGACCACCAGCTCGCCGACCGACCAGGGGAGCCTGCCATCCGGCGGGCTTCTTTGTGCCCAGAAATAAATATCTAGATTCTCGGCACAGCCTATATACATCGCGTTACGCGCGGCTATAAGATGGCTTTACACGAGGGGCAGGAGCCCGCAGCACACCGGAGGCCACCAATGACCGACACCGCCACCATGAACGCCGCAGCCGACGCAGCCTACCTCGCCGCTCGCGCCACGTTCGACGCCGCGCTCAATGCGTTCGAGGCGAAGTTCGTGAGCGATGAGGCGGACGCTGCTTACCGCGCTGCATACGAGGTCTACGCCGCTGCCCGCAAGACCTACCTCGGTCGCTAGCACGCACCACCGAGCCGGGGCGGTTCCCCGGCAGCACGCGACCAGCAGCACAGGAGACCACGATGACCGCAACGACCGAGGGCAAGCGCCGACCGCCCTGCCCATTCTGTGGCGCAGAGCGGCGCTGGTCGTTCTACACACAATGCCTCATCCACGTATCGCCTCGACGCAGTAGGGCGTGCCAGAACATCAGGGCCGCGAAGGAGCGCGCGGAGCAGGCGCAGGTCGAGCGCGATGCATGGCTGGCCGCTCGCGCCACCAAGTAGCACGCGACTACACCGAGCCGGGGCGGTTCCCCGGCTGAACGTGTGCAGAAAATGCACAAGTTGATCACCACACAGCGACCACAGGAGGACAAGACAATGACCACGACGAACATCTACCCATGCGAGCGAGTACCTGGCGAGCACCGGGGCAACTGGATTGTGCAGGCGTACCACGCGCCGACCGGGATGCCATACGCCGATGAGCTGTGCCAGCACTATGCCACGCGCCAGGCCGCACGCGATGCGGTACGCGGCACCAAGTAGGGACTATCAGCAGCACGCACGCAGGAGGATGCAAGATGACCGACGCACCAACGACCATGCAGGACTTGCGAGCCGTACGCCGGCGCGCTGAGTTGCGGCAGGCAGATGTCGGCAAGCCGCTGGGCCTGCAGGCGTCATACGTCTCGCTGCTTGAGACGAGCCGCGATGTGATGCCGACCCCCGAGTTCGTCGCACGATGGATGGCTGCGGTTGCAGCAGCAGAAGCGGCCAAGCGATGAACCGCTACAACGAGCTGGGCGCGGACGAGGCGCGGGCTATCGACCTGCTGATCAATGCACTGGCATCGTCGCCAGGGGCGGGCGAATCGCCGGTCTACGCGGCGATCGCAGCCGTGCGAGAGCAGCACAACTACACCGTCACGCTGGCGGACTATCAGGTGCGCTACCTGATCGGTCACACCTACACCGAGGACGGCATCGGGCGCGAAGTGTACGACATCCTCGTACGTATCCCGATGCTGATCGACCGCCAGCAGATGACGCTCAAGGCGCAGCGATGACGACGCACGAGGATGCGGTGGCGATGGTCTCGCTGGTCTACGCGGCACGCGCGGCGAAGCGGGACGCCGAGACCAGCGACAAGATTCTGACCGACGCGCTCAAGACGTACCTGACGGACTCCGGCGAGGTAGACGTGTACGACGGCGAGAACCGGCTGACCGCTGCGCTGCAGGAGCGGCAGCTGGCAGGCTCGCTCGACCTCAAGAGCATGGCGGAGGAAATGCCAGACCTGCTGCTGCAACTGGCGCTTGCTGGCACGCTCAAGGCCGACCTGAAGGCGGTGAGCGCGACGGCGCGCGCAGCAGACGCAGTGATGTACCTGCGCGCAGGTGATGTGACCTACGCGCTCACGGTGAAGGCGGAGAAGTAATGCTATTCGAGGTCACGCTCGGCATCATCGTGGGCGCTGCCGGCTACGAGCTCATCCGCCAGTGGTGGATGGACGTGTTCCGTGCCGACTAGCGTCTACCAGACTGCGAAGGGCGAACGGCTCCCGAGCGTCACGCAGATCATCGGCCTGGCATGGGCGAAGGGCGACGGCCTCATCGCCTGGGCGAACAGGGAAGGGCTGGCTGGACGTTCGCACACCGAGGCGCGCGACCGCGCAGCGATGACCGGCACGATCGCGCACGAGCTGGTGCTGGCGCGCATGGGTGGGGCGGAGCCGCAGCTGGAGCAGTACCAGGCCGACGCGGTCAAGTCGGCGCGCATCCCGGAGGCGCATGGCGTAGGGTGGCTGCGCGGCAAGGTGCTGGAGGCGCGCATCGTCGAGGTGCCGCTGGTCAGCGCGAAGATGGGCTATGGTGGCACGCCGGACTGGTACGGGCTGGTCGACGGGGTGCCGACGCTGCTCGACATCAAGACCAGCGCGCAGGTGTACGCCGAGCACTGGATACAGCTCGCCGCGTACCGGCTGCTGCTACAAGAGGCCGGTCACGAGGTCGCGCAGGTGGGCGTATTGCACCTGCCGCGCGCACTCGACGGGAAGGGCAAAGCGATCATGAAGGCAGCAGACAAGCAAGAACACCACGAGCAAGCATGGCGGTTGTGCCAGCAGGTATACGCGATCAAGCAGATCATAGGATAGGACGAGAAATGCCATTCAAGGACGCGAGCAACGGAGAAAACAACTACCCCACAATCGACGGCATGGTGACGCTAGAGCTGCTCCGCATCGACGAAATCGAGCCGGGGCAGTACGGCGACCGCTGCCGGTGGGTGTTCGCGGTCAGCGATGACGAGGGCGAGATCACGAGGGAGAACGGCGATCCATACGATTGGTATCAGCTGACTAGCACGAGCATGGCGATGAAGTCGACCGCTCGCGCGTGGTCGGAGGCGCTGCTGGGCCGGACGCTGGAGGACGGCGAGTCAGGGCAGGCCATCCAGGACGCGATCATCGGCTGCAAGGCTACCGCGGTCGTGGCTCCCAACGCTAACGGATACCCCAGCATCGTGGCGATGACTCCGCTCAAGAAGCGGGCAGCGCGCGCACGCGCACAGGTTCAGGCGGCACCGGCACCAGAGCCCGACGAGGACGAGGACGACTCGCCTTTCTAGCAGCCTGACCTGATTCACGCTCCGGCGCTGGAACCCGTTCAGCTGCAGGGCTCGCATGGGCCATGCGGTACTTGCTGGGGAGATGGTGC
>Ga0222712_10003180_pt1 | contig 18108 bp, 25 predicted proteins | sample C33_657DmetaG_FD_165043 | JGI IMG/M metagenome (GOLD analysis project Ga0222712, IMG submission 165043) | Estuarine water microbial communities from San Francisco Bay, California, United States - C33_657D | ecosystem: Environmental > Aquatic > Marine > Unclassified | place: USA: California...
GTCAACGGGCGGGCGTTGATGGTGATGACCGATTGGGTGGCTAGCGTTTTAGGCATGGTGTTGGGGGTGGGAGATTAGCGCTTGATGGCCTTCGGGGGGAGGCGGTCGACGATCGCCTTGTGGACGGCGGGCCCGGACTTGACCAGGAGCACGTTGTAGCCGACCGCGAAGCCGACGACGAGGAGGATGGGGAGGAGGAGTTTCATGTGGTTTGTGGGGGAGAGGGGTTAGGCCGCCATCCAGATCAGACTGCGGACGGTGTCCTGAGCGTCGTCGATGTTGTCGCCGAAGGAGCGGCGGAGGTTGGAGTCGAGGCAGTCCAAGTCCTCGCGCATGGCATCAAGGGCGACGTTGGCGGCGTTAAGGGATTCGATAGCCCCGACGGACTTAAGGCCGTGGGCGCCTACGATGTGGCGGGCCATGTCCAGGTTGTCGATGACCGCGGTGGACGAGGTGCGGAAGTTGCGGTCATGGCGGAAGTCGATGCACCGGGTGATGCGGTTGAGTTCTTCGACGATCCAGGTGCTTTCAGGGATTTGGTTCATGTGGGGTGTTGGTTGGAACGTCCCGACCCTAGGGTTGATGTTTTATTCCGTCAAGCCTTTTGACTGAGTTTCCAAATACCCCGTTCCGACCCCCCGTTTGGAAACCCTAGCCAGCCCCCGCCCTACCCCATTAGACCCCTCTGCCTTGCCCTAGGAGGCGTTTTCTTTCCGAAGACGGAGGAAGACCGCCACCCCCACCCCTAGACACCCGACCGACAGGGCCCAGCCTAGGTCGCGGCAGGCCTTCAGGGCCAGCGTCGCGGCGCTCAGGTTGCGCTCAAGGTTCTTGTCGTCGCTCTTCGTGCCGGCGTCGGTGATCAGCATGACCATCGCGTTCGTATCCTGGAACGACCGCAGGACGAAGTCGCAAATCCAAGCGGAGGTCGCCGCCGCCACGAAGGCCGCAAGCACTAGCCCGCAGACCGCGAGCAGGAGGTTGCGTTCAGCGCTTCGGCTTTCCTTTTCCGGTGACACGCTTGGCTCCTTTCGTGACCTTGGCGACCTCGGCCTCGCCCTTGGCCTTGATGTATTTCAGAAGGTAGTCGAGACACTCGGGGGCCGCGTAGCCTGCCGCCCCGACCGCCGCCATGCGGAGGCCCGTGCTCTGGATGTGGTCTTGGACGCCGTACCCGACGAGGGCCGCCGTGATCGCCGCGGCGAAGACCCGACGCACGACCCAGCCCACGGTCACCGGCTCGGTCGAGAGGAGGAGGCGGGCCGTCATCGCCAAGCCGCCCAGGATGGACGCCACGACGCCGTCCTTCAGCTCGGGCGGGATGTCGTCGGGGTTGACGGGGGAGGCGCTCATTCGGTGATGCGGACGGGAGTCGTGTGTTTCCCTTGCACGACGCGGCGATAGTTCTGCGACCAGAGGACGCGGCTCACGACCTTGCCCGCCCGGTCGACCTCCTTCTCGGTCATCTCGGGGAAGGCGATGTGCAGCGCCTCGTGGCAAAGCACCTCGAGTTCGCGGGGAGGGGATAGCCGAGGGTCGACCTCGATGAGGGGACGCTTGGGGTCGATCGTCGCCATGCCCCAGGCACGTTCCCGGCCCAGCGGGCGGAAGACGACCTTAACCTTCTTTGCTTTCTTGCGGGGCATCGGGGCACGAAGGTTTGCGGAGGCGCAGCCAAAGGCCCAAGGCCCCGAGGATGATGACCCCAGCCGCCACCGCGGGCAGGAAGTAGGGGGAGTTGAAGACGAAGGGCAGGGAGCCGATGGCGCCGCCAATCAGGAAGGCCGCACCCGCCCGGAGGTACTGCCCGAGAAGGGCCATGGCCAGCGCCGCGAGGAAGCAGATGCCGGCGGCCACCGCGAAGGCGTTGCGGACTCCCTCCGTCCTGACCTGCTCGACCTCGGCCTTCAGCGCCGTGATCTGCTTGTTGGCGTTGTCCAGGGCGGCCTTGTTCTTCTGGGCATCCTGCTCGGCCTTGGCGAAGTTCGCGTCGATGACCGCCAGCAGCTTGCGGCCAGCCTCCTCGGCCCGCTTGTATTCCTCGGGGTTCGCCCGGGCGACGCGGTTGCGGACGTAGTCCAGCGTCTGGGCGTCGGGCTTGGGGAGGTAGGCCAGCGCCACGCCGGTCTCGGCCTTGACGACGTCGGGCTTGTCGGCGTTCTCGCGGGCCACGGTCACGGCGGCGGCGATGCGCTGGTCGGACTTGTCGATTTGCGTGCCGAGTTTGGACAGGTCGGCGGGATCTGTCGACGGCGTCCCCGTGCCGGCGGTGTCGGGCTGGGTCGTCGGGCACCCGGTCAGGGCCAGCAGGGCGATTACCAAAATCAAGCGCATCGTAATTTGGTAAGCCCCGTTTTACGGTCACTTGCCCTTGAGGGCGTCGAGCAGCTTGCGGCCTTCGGACTCGGTGGCCTTCAGGCGGTCGGCGTGCTTGCGGGCGACGAGCAGGCCAGCGACGAAACCGCCCAGGAGGGAGAGGACGATGGAGATGACGTAGAGCATTAGGAAATAATCCAGCGGTTAGCGGCAACCTTAGTCATAAAGAAGTTACCGCTGGTCGACGAGCCGATGCCGCTAGTAACAATCGGGCCGATTAGATCGGGAGCAGGAGTGCCAGGATCACCTTTTACAAAGTCAATCTGTGTGCCTGAACTAGAGTTATCGACGCAAAGCGTAATAATCGTTCCGACAGGGAAAGAATAGGTCGCATCGTCTGGGATGGTCAGGCTTAGGTTGAAACCACCGCCCGCACCAATGGGGCAATAGACGATATTATTGGCATCTCCAGCGGCCAGAGTGTAGGAGCCAGTAAGAGTATAAACAGACTTCGGACCAAGTTTGCCGTCGAGCGCGGTCTGGAGGTCCGTCTGGCTGGAGAGCGTCCCGGTGATGCTACCCCACGCGGCGGACGCGCTGGGCGTAGACCAGACTAGGTCGGTGCCGTCGTAGGTCAGCGCCTGTCCCGTCGTCGGGGCCGTCGCGTTGAGCGTCGAGGTCGCGCCGTTCGAGAGCGTGCTGATGGTCAGGCCACCGCCGCCACCGCCAGCCGCCCAGATGAGGTCGGTGCCGTCGTATTGCAGGACGTCGCCCGAGGCCGTCGGGCCGGCGGCAGGGTTCGTCGCGACCACCCCGGCGGTCAACTGATCGGCGGCCAGAGCGGAGCCTGCGGGCGCCGTGGTCATCGTCGTCGCATCGGGGAACGTAATTCCCGTCGGCGAGATGATCATGTGACTGGAGCCGTCATAGGTATCCAATCCATCAAACGAAACCGTCGTGCCCTTCGTGTTGTCGCTCGTCTTCTGGACTCCCAGACCCCAGCCAGCCAGAAGCGAATCGCGGTCGGTGGTCGTGGCAATCGTCACCTCGGCGTCGGTGTTCATGGCGCCGCCAGCGAGGTCGAGCTTCGCGTCGAGCGCGGTCTGGAGGTCGGTCTGCGAGCTGAGCGTTCCGGTGATGGCACCCCATGCCACGCCGCCACCAGCCGAGGCAACAGCCCAGGCGGCATTCTTGCGCACGTACTCATTGCCGTCGTTCGGGGCGTCCGTCAGGTAGGAGCCGATGGGCTGGTAGGTCGAGGCCGCAGCCGAAGTCGTCAGATAGGAGGACATCCCCGACAGCGTCTGGTAGGTGGACGAGGCGCTCGACGTCGTCAGGTAGCCCGAGATGGACGCACCCGCCGGGATGGTCACGGTGCCCGTGAAGGTCGGGCTCGCGAGCGTGGCGTAGCCCTGCGCCTTGACGTAGGCGGTCGACGCGATCTGCGTGGTGTTCGTAGCCGTCGAGGCGGTCGGGGCCGTCGGCGTACCAGTCAAGGCGGGCGAGGCCAGAGGGGCAAAGCCCGAGATGGAGGCACCGGCTGGGATGGTCACCGTGCCCGTGAAGGTCGGGGAGGCAAGCGGCGCCTTGAGGATGTCGACCGCGGTGACGAAGGCCGTCGTCGCGATCTGCGTCGTCGAGGTTCCAGCGGTGGCGGTCGGGGCCGTGGGCGTCCCGGTCAGGGCAGGGGAGGCCAAGGGGGCCTTGAGGCCGAGCGCCGTGTTCAGGTCGGTCTGGCTGGACAGCGTCCCGGTGATGGCACCCCACGCGACAGAGGCGGAGGCCGTAGACCAGGTCAGGTCGTAGTTCGTGCCGCTGGCCTTAGCGAGGACTTGCCCGGTCGTGCCGCCGGCGGGGACGAGCTGAGACGAGGACGCGGTGGCCGCCGTCCCGAGCCCGAGGTTCGTGCGGGCCGTCGAGGCGCTGGCGAGGTCGGAGAGGTTCGAGGCCTTGGCGAGGTAGGTCGAGGCCGCCGTCGCCGAGGTCAGCAGCCCGAGGGTCGACGCGCTCTTGTTCTTCCAGAGGTCGGTCGCCGTATCGTAGGCCAGCAGGTCGTTGTTCGCCTCGCTGGCGAGGGCCACGTCGTGCAACTCGTGCAGCTCGTAGCCGTTCTGGATGGCGACCTCGACGCTGCCCTGAGTGGCGTGCGAGCGGACGACGATGCCGACGTAGACCAGATGATTTGGGGCCGAGGGCTTAGTGGTCGTCCACGCCCCTGCGGTCGTCGGGGAAAGGTAGAGTTGCGCGCCCGCGGAATAGGCCGAGGTGTCGAGGCTCTCGAGCAATCCGCGAACCGTGACCGTCCCGTTCTGGTTCGTCAGGATGTCGGCGGTCACGACGCCCAAGGTCTGGGCCGAGGTCGCGTCCCCCGTGGCGAGCGCCTTCGACAGGGTCGGTTTGTTGCCGGACGCGCCGGAGATGTAGACCACCGTCCCCTTGCTCAGGGTCGCCCCGGTCTCGTTGCGGGCGTTGACCCGCAGCATCGTCGCGAAGTTATCCTGCCAGACCGTGTCGTAATCGGTCGCCGATTGCTTGACGATGATCTGCCCCTCGGTGCCGCCAGAAGGAAGGCCAGGGCCAGCCGCCCCGGTCGCGCCCGTGGCCCCCGTGGCCCCGGTATCCCCTCGGGGGATTGTGAACTGCAGCACCGCCGCTGAGGAGGTGCCAGAGTTGGTCACGCTCGCCGACGATCCCGCCGCCCCCGTGGTCGTGCTGCCGACGCTGACCGTCGCCGCATTGCCCGGACTGCCTTGGATGCCCTGCACCCCTTGCTCGCCCTTCGGGATGCCGAAATTGAAGGTCGCCGCGGACGAGGTACCCACGTTCACCACCGTGGCGGACTCGCCCGGATTCAGGGTCGTGGTCGTGCCGACGGCGATGGTCGCCGCGTTGCCTTGGGCGCCCGGGGTGCCCAGCTCGATGGTCAGGCTGGCCGGCGCCGTGCCGAGGACGGACAGCGCAAGGGAGGCGTCAGCCCCGTCGACCTCCACGGTCAACGAGCCGAGAACCAGCGAGGAGACGGAGATGGAGGACATCGGTTATTCCGTGACTTGGTCGATGACGGACAGGCGGAAAGTGTCGGAGAAGAAGGTCGTGCCGCCGTAGACAAACTTGATGTCGCTGCGGGCGTTGCCCAGGCTGAAGCCCTCGGTCGAGGAGGCGGGCAGGGAGGCCACGAAGGACAGGCCGTCGACCGCCATCGTGATCGTGCACGGGTAGACCGTGCCGCCCGAGTCGATGATATCGCTCGTCACGGTGGTCGTCAGGAGGTTCGCGGGGCCTCCGACCGCCGGGGTGTAGGTGACGGTCGCCGAGTAGGTCGTGCCGCGCTTAAAGGTGACGGTGGTGCTCATTTGGCCTTAACCTTGCCCCTCAGGCAACTCACACGTCCACCGTCGCCCCGGTGCTGTCCTTGGTGTAGCCTGTCCAGGCGCCCAACCAGTCGGTTAGCTCCGTATCGTAGGCGGGCGGGGAAGGCGCCGGGTCGTTCACCGTGTAAAGGCCTTGATAGTTGACCGGGTTGGGCACCTTCATCGGCCCGAGGAACTTCTGGACGACCTTAAACGTGCCGTCCTCGAAGGTCAGGCTCGCGACCTTGTAGCGGATGCAGTTGTAATTTATCACGGCCAGCGACCCGATGCCCTGGATGGTCAGGAAGGTCGACCCCGTCGGGGTCTCGACTTCCACCAGTTCCTGCGTCTGGATGTGCTTGTAGATGACTTGGTCGCTCGACCCGTTGAAGTAGTCGCTTTTGTCGTCGGCGTCCGAGCCGTCCGCGAAGATCGCAAGGTAAGGGCGGATGCCCTCCTCGACGTCCGCGCAGCCGATGATGTAGACGCCCCAGTTGTCGGAGCCTCCCTCGACGCTCGCGGGCTGGATGGTGATGTAGCCGCCTAGGTCGACGAAGGGGCTGTCGTCCGCCGTTGCCGCGTCGCCGTCCGTCTTGGAGCCGGTCGGGTAGCAATAGAACTTTTGCACCTCGGCCTTGAAGCCGCCATGAGCCCAAGGCGACGAGGCGTAATAACTGTTCCAGAGCACGAAGCCCTTGCGGCATTGGACTTGATAGCCGTCCGCCGCCTTCGCCGCGGTCACTTGGAACTGGTCGTCCTCGCCCCAGTACGGCCAGACCGGGTCGATGGTCAGCGCCGTCGCCCCGCCGCTATTGACGAAAGTGTATCCCGCTCCTGGCTGGATGCTCATCGTCAGATGTTGGTCGTGTCGTAGACCTCGAGCGGGTAGCCCTCGCGGTTGAAGCGCAGCTCGTAGACGAACTTGAAGATCGTCCCGTAATCCTCGACGCTGACCGAGGAAATCAGGAGTTGGTCGGTCTCGTCGGCGGCCTCGAAGTCGTCCCCGTAATAGGACGGAAGCAGGGCGGTCAGGCTGTCGGGGCTGCGCGTCTTCATCGTCTTCCCGACCATGCCCAGGAACGTCGGGACGTTGGTTGAGTCGTTCGTGTAGATGACGCCGCGGAAGGTCGAGGTTGGGGCGAGGTAGGACGTGCGGCCGTAAAGTTTCGCCGCCGTGCTGTTCGCCCTGGAGTGGAAGCCGAGGAACTTGCCGCCGTTTTTCAGCTCGAATATGGCGCCGTTGTCGCCCTCCCAGATGCCGGAAGTGTAGGGCTGGAGTTTCGTGATGCTGAAGGCCGGGGCGTAGACGGGCGCCGTATTCGTGCCCGTGCCGACACCGGCGATTGAGAGGGCGTCGTCGGTCATGAACCGAGGGTGCGTCGTGATGGTCTCGGTCGTCAGGCTGGTCGAGGCGCCGACCTCGGGGGAACTCCAATCGGTTTCCCCGGTGATGCCGATGTAGTCCGCCGTGATCGTGGCGACGTCGAGGGCGCCATAGGAGACGCTGACCTTGTGGCAAAATAGGCGATTGTCCTCGCTGAAGACGTCGCTCCGGGAGATGGCGTCAGCCGCCGTCGAGGCGTCGCACTTATAGACCGCCTTGCACGTCAGGACGCCGTAGCCGTTGTCCTCGATGGTGTAGCCCGCTTGCAGTTGCGGAACCGTCAGGGCGTTGCCTTGGGAAATCTTAGCCATAGGTTAGCGGGGGAAAACGGTGCGACCGGAGGAACCCATGCCGCCAAGGTCGAAGCCCTTCTCGGGGCGGAAGCCCTGTTGACGCTGGTCGGCCTCGACGAGGGCGCGGAGGCTGTTCGCCATGTCCTCCTGGAGGACGATCTGTTGGCGCATCGCGTCGAGCTGCGGGCTCTGCCCGACGCCGATGACGTTTCCGGATACCTCCGCGATCTTCTGGGCGGTCGGGCCTTCGGTCTTGGCGGCGTCCTGAGCGGCCTTCGCCGCGCGGTCGGCGGCCTCCTTGGCGAGCAGGGCCTCAATCTTGGCCTGGACGTCAGGCCGGGTCGCCATGCCCGTCGCGGTCGCCATCGCCGTAGGGTCGGCAACCTTGAACGCCGTCGCCGCGCTTCGGCCAAGGAACATCTCAATCAGGCTCGTGGTTGCGGGGGTCTTGACGGGCATCTCCTGCTCGACCATCTTGCGGCCTCGCGGGTCGTTGATGAGGAAATCGCGGTAGCCTTGGTATTCGCCGAAGGCACGCTTGCGCTGCTCCTCGCCTCGCGTTGCCCGTTCGTCCGCCTGAAGGATGGCCTCCCGGGCGCCGGCGGCGACCTTGCCGGAGTTCTCGGCGTCCTTCGCGAACTCGCGGGACTCCTGGGCGAACTGCTGGAGTTTCTGGAACTGGTCGGTGATGAAGCCGATGGCCTTCTGGACGAGCACCATCGGGGCCACGAAGCCCACCGCGATGTCCTTGAAGGCCTCCTTGAACTTCTTCGACAGGGCGTTGGCCGCGCCGTCGAGGCCTTCCATCGAAGCCTTGGCCTTCGCCATCTTCTCCGGCACGTCGGACTTGCCCGACAACTCCCACTCTAGTTTGCGTCCCATCGTTTAACCTTGCTGGGGAGGCAACTCCCCCGCCCGCAAGGTTTCCATGAAGGCCTCCTCCTCCGTCGTCAGGAGGTTGACCTTCGCCCCGCCCCGCAGCGCGAACGCCGTCGACAGCCAGATGGCCTGCGCCTCAGGCATCTCCCAAGCCCGGGCTTCCTCGATGCCGTTGGCGATGAGGTTCGTCACGATCATCAGCGGCCACGGGCACCCGACCCCATCGGCCGAGTCGCTGGTCTTCGCCCCATCCCAGTACTTAGGCCACGCGTCGAGGTGGCAATAGTCCACGAACCGGGCGACCTCCCCGGCGAACTTCTCCGGGCGGTACTCGAGCTCGCGGATGCGGGCCTGCTCCCAGAAGCCGAACTCCAGCCCGCCCTCCTCGGCGCATACCTTGACCGCCATCATCAGGTCGGCGGGCGTGATGCCGCGGCCCGCCGTGACCAGGGGCGACTCGATGGCGAGCAGCCGCACCCTGAACTTCAGGCAAAAAGGAAAGACCCGCTTCCCGAAAAACACCCGGGAGGACGGGTCTGAAAACGCCCGCAGGAAACGATTGTCCACGGGGTCGAGTCAAAGCCCTTGCAGGGCTCGCGTCAATTAGGCGGGCGTGACGCCTTCGTAGTCGACCGCGGTGATCGCGTACTTCACGAAGTCCTTATTCGAACCCTTCTCCTCGACCTTCGTGATTACGCCGACGAAGGAGTTGCTGGCCGTGCCCGAGGGGTAAGCACCCTTCGCGGCAACGGTGAACGAAAGGGTCGCGCCCAGGGCAGGGGCGTCGCCGCTCGACTTGACCACACCCTCGACGCTCAACTCCGTCTTGCGGTCGTCGTAGCGCATGGTCTTCGTCAGGCCGGTCTCGTCCTGCACCATGTTCTCGTTATTGAACGAGGCGGACACGGTGTAGGACTGGACAAAGAGGTTCGTGATCGTGCCCGCGACCCCGTAGGTGCAGGTGGTTCCTTGAGCGACGGCGGCCATTTGTCTTTGCGGGCTGGGGCAACCTTACGGGGCCAAGACCGTCAACAGGCCGAACGTGAAGGCCGTCGCGTAGCTGCGCTCGTCCTTGCCCTCGTCCTCGGTGTTCGGGGTGACGTCGTAGAGGGTCGCATCCCCCGAGGCCACGAAGACCGCCTTCAGGCCGGCAAGGTCTTGCATCGACCCAGCCAGGGCGGCGCACCGGGCACGGTGGTCGGCGAGGGTCGTGTCGTCGGCGTTCGAGAAGATCGTGACGCGGACGGAACAGTCGTAGTTCCCAGCCCCCTCGGGAAGGTCGGCGGGCGTCCTGGCCGAGTCGCACAAGACGATGGCCTTCGGCAGGACGTTGATGTCCCCGTCGTCTCCGGTGTAGATGTTGACCCCCGTCAGGCCGGACTCGGCTGCGAGGTGCGAGGCGACCGCGGCCTCGACGATGTGGCGGATGGATTTGGTGCCCATAAAGTTTAGGAGCCGTTGAACTTGGCGGCTTGGTCTTTCTGGTAGGCCTCGAGCTGAGAGATGAGCCGAGCCATAGCCTGAGCGCGAGCGGCACCTTGGACGTTGTTCTTCGACGCCTGGCTGTCGTTGTCGCCGACCCTATTGCCGATGACGATGTTGATGCCCTCCTTGTTCCGCACGAGCGTCGCGTAGCCGGTGCCCGCATGGCGCCTTACCCAGACCGGGATTTCCGAGCCCTTGTAGACGTTCTTGCCAGCGACCTTGGGGAGGGTGGAAAGCACCTGCCACCAGCCGGACTTGATGAAGCCGACGTGCATCTGGGTAGCCTTGATGTATTCCTCGAGCGCGGACTTGGACTGCACGACGTACTTGCCCAGGTACGAGCCCGTCCCCTTGGTCGTCCGCATCCGCCCCTTTGAATTAATGTGGCGCTTAGACAGGTGCACCTTGCGGATGTCGGTGACGATCTCCTGCTGGTTGACCGTCTGGACAGGATTGGACTTGCTGAAGAAGTTGGTCGCCTTTTCAAAGGCACGAGCCGGGTCGGTGTCGCTTACAATCTTGCGCATGACCGAGTTGATTAGGTTCGTACGTTGTAGGCTAGCCTGCTGCCGGATGCGCTCGAACTTGCCGCGATTGCCAGCTTTGATTGCAGCCGCAAGGTTGTTCAGGGCGACCCCGACAGCCGCGGCCTTACGCTCGTCCTGGGCGACGAACAGCCCGCGAATGTCACGCTCGACCGCCATATAGCCAGCGGCCCTAGCCTCCTTGCTCAGGCCCTGACCGCCTGACTCGACCATCGGGGGAGTCAGTTCGAGGGCGGCATAGCAAAGATTGCCGGCGCCCATGACCCCAGCGTCCTCCATAGACTTCCCCATTCCCGCGGCATAGTCGGACAGCGCCGTCATGAACTGCTGCTTCGACTGGGGGACAAGGCCCATGCTTTACTGGTTGTCGTCGATGACCACCAGCGTGATCCAAGCCGACGCGGGCTTGTAGGTCTGCCCGGTGATGCGAAGGGTCTTCCCGCCGGCGACAATCTTCTTGCCGATGGCTAGGGAGGCGATGGGAGCCCCAGCGCTGATGACCGCCGCCGATGCCCCATTAGACCCGTCTGGGAGGCTCCAGGAGGCCGTTGCGGCGGCAAGGCGGACGGTGTGCTGGGTACGCTCACAAAAGCCCCCAGCCTCGAAGACCTGAGTCATCGCCGGGTCGGACAGCATACAGACGAACGTGATGGCCCCGTTGTTGCACGAGCCCGCCACCCCGAGGTCGGCGAGGATCTCCTTGGCGTCGGGCAGGAACTCAGAGTAGAGGCTCACATCCTTGCGAGCCTTGGCAAAGGGGCACAAAAAAGGGGCCCCCGTAGGGGCCCCGATTGGAGCGGCTCAGGCCGCTTTATTCACGCGGTCTTCAGGCGCACCAACGAGGAGCTGCGTCCGACGGCCGCCCCGGCCAACAGCGTGGCGGTGACATTCATGTAGCCGGACTGCTCCTGGCCCATGATGACCTGGACGCCGAGGCCCGTCTCCGGGTCGATGGCGTTGGCAACTTCCCAGCCCGGGATTTCGGTCTCGGGGAGGGCAGAGGCGAAGGCGATGGCGTCCGGGCCAGCGACCCAGCCAGCGAGGTTTTCGCTGTTGTTCGCGAGGTTGGCGAACTGGTAGACGCGGGCACCGGCGATGACGCCGAGGTCGCCGTCGCGGATGATGTTCGCGCCGAGGACGTTGTTGCCGACGATCGTGGTGTCCTTGCGGAGGTCGGAGACGTAGGTGCTGTTGAGCACGGCGTAGCGGGGGCTCGGGGCCTTCGCGTCGTCGAGGGTCTTCTGCACGGCAACGAGCTCGGCGTAGGACAGGTCAGCGCCGGAGGTCGAGGAGGTGGAGTAGTTGGCGTTCGTGACCTGCGCGTTGATGACGTCCATGACCTTCTGGGCGAGGGCGATGGAAGCGGTCTGCACGAAGTTGTTCACGAAGAACTGGGCGCCGTACTCCTTGAGGTTCGAAGGGCTGAAGCGGCTCGAGACCTTGTAGTGAATGAGGGTCACCGTGGCCGAGGTGACGGTGGCGTCATCCTGGGTGAGGTAGCCAGAGGCACCGAACGTGGTGGCGGTGGAGGTGCCGATCAGGGGCACCTGGATGGAGAGACCGGACACGCCCGGGCGGGACGAGAAGACGGTCGAGATGCCCGAGAGGACGGGCAGCTTGTTCTTGAGGGAGCCGATGACGCCTTCGGCGAGGACGGCGGGCGCGGCGGTGATGGAGTTAGCCATGGTTATGAATGATTAGGGATTAGGGAAAATTAGAAGATGCCGCGGACGATGGCGGCCTTGTGGGCGACGAAATACTCGCCGCGCTCCTTCGAGCCGACCGGCAGGGCGAGGAAGGCGGCGACGTGGTCGACGGCCTCAGGCTCGGCCTTGGCGTTGTCAGCGGGGGACATCTGGACAGGGGACACGCCGACGCTCGCGGCGATCTTGGCGGCCTCCTTGGAGGCGGTGACCTTCTCGGCCTCGAAGGCGGCGAGGGCGGCCTTGAGGGCCACGACCTCGGCGGAGAGACCATCGACCGCAACGGTCAGTTCGCCCAGGCGGGCGTCCTTCGCGGCAATGTCAGCCTTGGCGGCGGTCAGTTCATCGGCGGCGCCGACGGTCAACTTTTCGACGGTGGCGCGGAGGTCGTCACGCTCGACGGCGAGGGAGACGCTGGCGGCAAGGGCTTCGTGAAGCTGCTCTTCGATGGTCATTTGGATTTGCGGAAGGTGGCAACCTAGAAGGTCGCCAAGGCGGCGTTGAAGGAGTCCGCCAGCCCGGTCACCAGACCAGCCTGGGCGGCTTGCTTCCCGTTGAAGGTCTGGCCCTCCATAGTCTCGGCCTTGACCATCTTGCGCTTCATCTGCACGGCGGCCTTGAAGTCGGCATGGATGCCGTCGACCGAGGCTTGCAGGTTCTCGACCTGATCGGCGGAGAGGGACGTGCCCTCGATGCCGGCACCCTTGAACTTGCCGGACTTGATGACCACCATCTTGATGCCCTGCATCTCGGCGGCCTTGGAGAAGTCAGGGATGGCCATGTAGACGCCAATCGAGCCCACGGTGGCGGACGGAGCCGCGAGTACGCGGTCGGCAGCCGAACCAATCCAGTACGCCGCGGAGGCCATCTCGCTGTCGGAGTAGGCCATCGTCGGAACCTTCAGGCCGCGGATCTTGTTCGCCAGTTCCTCGACGCCCGTGACCGTGCCGCCCGGGCTCGAGATGTGGAAGGCGATACGCTGGACGCTCGGGTTCGCGACCATCTTGTCGATAGCCTCCGAAACCGCGTCGACGTCCGAGGAGCCCATCATCTTTTCCAGAGGAGAGAGACCTTTGCCGATCACTCCGACGACGGGGATGACGCCCGTCCCGTTCTCCAGGACATAGGGCTCGGGGGCGGCGCCGAACAACTGCGCCAGCATATCGGTAAAGCCGAACTTCTCAGCCAGGGCAGCGTGGTCGCTTGCCTTGGAGGGGTCGATGAGCAGGGGCTCGCGGCCCTTGAGTCCGTTGATGAGGAAGCGCATGGTTTAGGAATTGGTTTCGTCTTCGTCCTCGGGCTCCTCCTCGGAGGCCGGTTCGTCTTCCATCTCGGGGCCTTCGGCGGCCTCCGCCTTCTCGACGTTGTAGACGGTGCCGAGCGGGGTGTTGGTCGGACGGAATAGAAGCTCGAAGGGAATGCCGTACTCGGCTGCGAGGTTCTGGATGTGAACCATGTCGGCGGCCCGCTTCTTCATCTCGGTACGGAAGTCGAGGCCGCGCTGGGCGTAGAGTTCCGACATGGACAGCAGACCCATCTCGACGTCGGCCCGGTCGTTCGTGGCGTCGCGGCCACCGTCCACCGTCACGCTCTTCGGGGTCGTCCAAGACACGGTCGCCCAGGTCGGGTCGTCCGGCAGGTCGCCGTTGGCGATGCCCTGCCCGATGATGTACCCCCAAGTCGGTTGGCAAAGTTGCTCGATGAGGATTTGCTGGTACTTGCCGAACACGCGCCCAGCCTTCGCCGTGATCAGGCGGACGGACGCCCCGCCAATCTTCGACGGGTCGTTGACGAACTCGTAAGGCAGGACGCCCTGGCTGATGTCGCGTTCCAGCGCCGCGAGGAAGCCGGTGAAGGTCGGGCTCGGGCGGTTCGAGGTAAAGGACTGGAACTCCTCACCAGGCTCCAGGGCGAGCAACTTGCCGCCCATGCGGGCCGCGATGTTCTCGTAGGACGTGCCGGCACCGAGCTCGGACGCCATGTCGCCGTCGATGAAACCGCCCGTCTTCTTGATGACGCGCGTAACGTCGGCGTTGTCCTTGACCGCCAACTTCTCGAGCTCGAGGATATCCATCTCGTCCTGGATGGAGTTGATGCTATGCTGGAGCAGGGGGACGCCACGGGCGCCGGAGGCGTACTCGTGGTCTACGACGTGCATCATGGACTGAGCCAAGATCTGGCGGTTCGAGCCGTCCGAGCGGTAGACGTTAAAGGCGATCAGTTCGCCATACTCGCCGAAGATGCACCCGTCGTGCATACCCTCGGGCGGGGGAACGTCCATCGGGTCGCCCACGCGGTGGGCCTCGATGAGCTGGAGTTTAGGGTCGCCGAGACCGTTGCGAACCTTGGCGGCAAACGAGTCGCCGTCCCGGGCCATCGCCCGCATCAGGATTTGCTGAACCTGGGCGAAGGAGAAGCGGTTCGTGATGTCGATGCGCTTGGACTTCTCCGCGAAGTATTCCTCGTAGCGGTCAGCCAGCGCCGGGTCGGTCGCGTGGGACTGGGGCTTGATGCCGTCGCCCACGGTGTAGAGGACGAGGTCGTTCAGGATCTGCTTGAACAGGCCGCTGTTGCGCTCGGCCCAGCGGCACCGCTTGACCATCGTCAGGCGGTCGCTCGGCTTCATGTCCCGGCGCAAGTCCTGGGCAGGGCCGTTGTAGATGCCGCGGCGGAGGCGGGTCTGCCCGACGCTCTGCCAGCCACCAAAGGAGGCCTGAGGCGTAGGAGCGCCCGCCGGCTTGGCGGCGGTCACTTCCTTCTTTTTGCGGGGGGTCGTCTTCCGGGGGGGCATAAGTTATTCGTCAATTGGGTTGTTCCAATTGGTAGAGACAACCGTCTTTCGGACGCCGTAGGTCTGCGGGTCGAGGCGGCTTAGGGCGAACATGGCCTCCGACAGACGCTCCTTCGCTGGCATGGTCACGGCCTTCGAGGCCGACGAGCCGCTGTCCGAGTAGCTCGTCAGCACCTTGCCCGACGTGATGTCCGCCAAGGCCTGCGCCTTGATCGCCAGAAGTTCGTCCTCGGTCAGGCCGATAAAGATGCCAGATGCCATTTGACTCTGCACCGCAAGGCAACGGGGAGCCGCTGACCCGGTTGTTCCAACCCACGCCCCACGCGCAGATCCCGAGTCAGCGGCCTATGAACACACAAGCACCCGACAACCTTGCGTCAAGCGGCATCCACGGGTTCCGCCGGCCCGGACTCCCCGCGGCTCCCGATGCCCCACCGCACCGCCCCCAGAAGGCAGAGCAGTTCGCAGTCCCAGGCATGGTTATCCTTCTTGCCCTGCGGCAATATCCACATCGGCTTGCCCGTCCGCTTGTCCTTCACGCGAACCTCCGCCGCCATCATCTCGATATAAAACGGGTCTGCGTTCCGGGGGAAGGTGTGCAGCCGTTTGACCCTCATGCCGTGCAGCAAGTCCTTCCCCGCCAAGTTCGACCAGGACACGAGCACCGCCGGCTGACCCTGAAGCCCCGGGACTTGGATGCGCTGACGCTCGGAATAGAAGCGCCGAGTCGTCTTCCCGTCCCGATCGGTGACCGCGAAGTCCTCGTTGCCCGAACCGCGAGCGCACTTCCAGCCCCGCCGCGCCGTCTCGGCGTAGACCATCGACGTCTGGTCGCCCGCGTCGACGAAGACCATCGCCTTGTGGACGCTCGCCTTGCGGAGCATATCCTCCACGCCGCCCCACGTCTCGACCTTCCCGAAGGCATACAGGCGGCTGTGCCCGGTCTTCGCCCAGCTGCGGACGACGACCCAGAAGTGTCCACGCTGGACGTCAACCCCCGCCGTGCGGAAAGGGATGCTACCCGTCGGCGCATCCTTCGCGTCGACCACCTTGCCCTTGCCGGTGATGTATGCCTCCGCCTCCCACGCGTCCCCGAGGTTGTACTCGCTGGCCGACGCGTCCGCCACGATCTCGCCGCCCTCCTCCTGCCACGCCATCGCCAGCCGCTTCTGCTTGAAGATGCGCCGAGGCTCGTTGTCCCCGTAGACGTCAGCCGCCTCCTTGGCCTTGAGCATCATCACGCCCAACTCGCCCCAGGACATCGTCGAGAGGCTGTTCCAATGCAGACCGACCTTGCCGTGGTAGGCCATCGGATTTGTAGCCACAAACTCGCCGCGGGCGTTCGCCTCGGTTCGCGTCCCGGCGTTGTCGTCGAGCAGGGCGTGGCAGGAGGCGCACTCGTATTTCGTGCCGTCTGCCACCGCGTTCAAATCCCACGTGCCGCTCGCCTTCGCCTCCTCGGGGAAACGGATGAACTCCCACAGCCAGGGCTGAAGGTGATCGCATTTAGGACAACGGAAGTTCCAATCACGTTGGTCGGTCGTCTCGTGCAGCGCATGGAACTCGCCACCCTTGCCGCCAAGCGTCCCGCCCTGCGTCATGAACACTCGCTTCCCCATCCAGCCGAACGCCGTCACGCGGGCGCTCGCCTCCTGCAAATGCCCGGGCGGCCAAAGCCAGCACTCGTCGCCGATGATGTAGCGAATGGACAGGCGCTGAAGGTTCGCCTCGTTCCAAGCCCCGCGGCAGTACAGAGGGAAGCGGTCGAAGTCGATGGTCGTCGAGCGCTCCATGTCGTCCTCCTTCATGCGGGCCAGCACCGGCGGGCAGTTCTTAAACACGGGCCGAAGATAGCGCAGGGCGAAGTCCTTCGCCTCGGGGTCGGTGGCCTGAAGCAACAGCGTCGGCCCTGGAGCGTGTTCCGTGATCCAACAGGCGAGCAGTCGGGCGAACAGGGATTTGCCGGACTGGATGCTCGCGAGCACGGTCAGCAGCTGAACCTCAGGGTCGGCCGCAATCCTAAGCGCGTCCCGTACCCACGGTGTTCGGTCGGCCCGAAAAGGCCCGGGCATCGGCGAGTCGGGGATGGCCCGCACGTTCGCCTCCAGCCACGCGACGATGTCGCCCTCGCTCGACGGCCTGAGCACGTCCCGACCAAGCCCGACCAGATCAGCCCGCCGCACGGCTCAAATCCTCCCGCGTCTTGCGAACCCAAGCCTCCAGCACCTTCACCGCCTTCGCCGGCGTCTCGGGGTTGCAGCCCTCCGCGCAATCGAGCGCCAACTTGTCCAGGCGGTTGACGACCTCGGCCATCAAGTCACGCATCGCCGCCGTCGCTTCCTTCGCGGAGATGAACTCGGCGTTCGCCACGCGGCGCCGCTCAAGTTCGGCCTCGAGGTCGATCAGGGTCTTGAAGGCGGCGTTATAACTGCTCTGGTATTTGGGGCCGTTGGTATCCCCGCCGCGCATCGCCGCGTCCCAGATCTCGCCGGCGTGTTCGACGCGGGCCTTGTGCGTGACGATGCTTTGCTCCAGGGTGAGGTCGGTCAGCGTCTCGAGCTCGACGACCGGGGCAGGCCTACGGCGCTCATCTTCCCGGGCTTGCCGCCAAGCCAGAGCGGCCTCAATCGAGTCAAGGGGCATACCCTGCTTGACCAGGACGGAAACCCGTTGACGCGTCAGGCCGAGGGCCTCGGCGATTTCAATCTGGCTAGGCATCAGTCCCGAGGGAGTTAATCCACCAGATCAGGTTGGAAAGTTTCACTACAGCAACCCCGTTGGCCTCGCACTCACTTTTGTAGAAGTCGCGCGGATCAATGTCGTCTGGGATGATGAGGCAAACGTTCTGTTTGTTGAGGTGCTTTCGGTAAACCATGCATTGCGCCATTCCGACCATCATGGATTGGGAGTCGCAATTGACCTTCGTCTCTATCGCCCAATTGTCTCCGCAAAAGTCGGCCCGCATTTGGCATCCTGGCACAAGCATTTCCCGTTTAAAGTTGATGCCGAACGCCATGAGGTTCTTTTCCATTTCACCCTGCATCTTTAATTCTACTCTGTGCGTCTTTGATTTGTGTCGGTCTGCATAGCATCTCCTGTTAATCCTCTTTTCCGCCCTCTTGATTCTCTCAGCATCCCGTTTGCACTTTGAATAAATACCGGCTTTCGTGACAGCACTGCGGACGATCTCTCGGGAATAGACAGAGTTAAAAGCCCGACAGGTTTTGATTATGGATTTGGTTTGCTTGAACTGCTCGACGATGGCCGCGTCACGTTCGCTCCTGGCCTGCCTGATTTCCGGCATTGTCAACGGCCTGTCGTTTTGTTCGGAATCCGTAAAATAAACCCGTGGTGTCCAACCA